>OMLO01000276.1_pt1 | contig 30699 bp, 13 predicted proteins | sample 1674811 | NCBI WGS metagenome assembly OMLO01 (sample SAMN06265003, study PRJEB25207) | coral metagenome | isolation source: Coral host | place: Mexico:La Bocana,Puerto Morelos, Mexico | collected 2008-11-13
TGGTTCGGGTTGAAGCAGCCGTTAGTGGGGGAGAAGCGTTGCGTGACGACCCAAATAACGGCTGCGGAGGAGACTAAAGCATGACTGACTCCAGCACGATATAAAAGACATATTTTTATTGTTGAAAACGTATATGGTTCATTATGACTTACGCCTCCACAAGGAGTAATAGCAAATTTAATAAGTCTGGAAGATTCGTTTTGTTTTATGTCCTGTAAAAAAAATTTAAAGCGCCTAGACTAATTAAATAGTTCAGTAGGTTCTCAGTATAGGCGAAATAACCTCAAGGGCATATTAATGAAGTCTAGTGAAAAAAACATCTGAATAAAAATCCTTCATTTTACATAGCCTAAAATTTTTTAAAAAGGATAAAGAAATCACAGTTGTCTGAGTTTCGGATGTTTTCTAACATCATTATATTTAAGAAACAAACGTGACTGTGTCATAGTGATATCTAAATAGCAGTGAACACAAAAGGGCAACCTTCTCTGCATAATACGTGAGGGTGGAATAAATAAAATTTAGGCAACCAATTGAAACAGCGTAGGAATTCGCTGAGGGCATAAGCATTGACCGATGTTTCCGGTCATTCTGTGGTGAGATCACCCTCCATCGCGGTAAAGATGTATTTTTTGGTATTCAAAACACACTTATAAGCTTCAGATACATCGCAAAGCTGTATTATTCTGACAATACTTTTTCCCTGGCGTCACGCGAGCTTCCCTTACGAGCTTACACGAAGTCTCTGCTGTTTTGGCAAGAATGGTGGCACTAGCAGTGGCACACATTCTATGAATTTTAAGAAATCAAACAAGCAGACATTTTTGTAGTACCTCGGGTTTAACTTCATCTCTGTAAAAATAAAAGAAAAATGTCCAACCGACATCAAAGAGTTTGCGGTCTTCGGAAACATGCTGCGATGTCTGAAGAACTTCGTCAGTTTTAAATAAGTCATGAGTTAGAACAATAGACCCAATACAAGAATGAATACTTAACGACCGCAAGAAGAACTTTAAACTTACTCGAGCTCGCATATAAGTGTTCAAAACTCACTCGAGTGAGAAATTAACTGTTCAAAATCTGGCTCAGACTTTTTTGATACACCCTTATGCTGATCTATTCGCAGATCTACACGAACTTAATGATCTTACTGAATCATAACCTGGGAATAATCCTAATAATCCGTAATCAGTATAGGCAAAATAACCTCAAGGCGTATTAATTAAGTCTAGTGAAAAAAGAACATCTGAATGAAAATCTTTGATATCGCATAGCCTAAAAATAAATTTCATTTGTAAAAAGGATAAAGAAATCACAGTTGTGTGAGTTACGGATGTTTTCTAACATCAATATATTTAAGAAACAAACATGACAGTCATAGTCATCTATAAAGAGCATTGAAAACAAAAGGACAACCGCCTCTGCATAATAAGTGAGGGTGGAATAAATAAAATTCAGGCAACCAAATCCTAAACAGACTGCAGGACATGTGAAGAACGGATTGCGGCGTGATTCGATCGACGATAACTGGTATTTACTTTACTTTACTTTACTTGTAATTATTTTAATTTTATTAGCTTTTGTTGGTAAATCAAACGTAAGTGCTTTAAACTTCGTTACTTGACTCGCTATAACTGTGCTATACGTGTTCAAAACCCACTCGAGTCAGAAATTCGCTGTTTCAAATCTGGCTCAGGAATCGACGTAACTCATGTGCTACGTGAGATTCCATCAACATGGATGGTCTCGATTTGTACCTCACACCAGACGTACTTTGACACACATACGGTCTACATATGTCAGACTGTATTCTGACTTCACGTAAACGCGGTTTTTGGAAACCAAATAAAAGGAGGTCGTTTTTAATGAAAGTTTCGTGCAGACTTTGTTAAGTTTTCTAGAAAGGAAGTCGAGGACACATAATTTGCAAATACAATAGCAATGCTGCAATGCAAGCTGCAATGACCACATTGGCTCTATGCTCGCAAACAGTGAAAAATTAGAAATTCTGACTACACTAGCTCGAGACATTCAATGTGAAAGTTTATTGAAGATGCGTCAGTCAGTCATCCGATGCAATAGATATCCTGATTGCAATCTAAAACCTATTAAAAGAACTATTGTTTCCAAGAATACAAAGTCTAAGTCGTCCGTCAGAATAGTAATTTCAGACTAATTCATTCATTCACACGTCAGAAATTACATTTTACATCAACCTCTGTACCCAGTCTTTCTTATGATGTTTATAACTTGTGTTATCTTGGCATGGCTGTCATTAATTTCTGGTGCATTTTTCAAGAATTCAATCAATTTTTAGCCTTAGGTGGCCTTAATCTAAAAACCGAAAGTGTTTTTTTGTTGCGGTTTTTAGACACAAGAGGTTAATTGAGTTTTCTCGAAAGGGAGTCGATGACACTTATGCTTGTAAACGGATGGAAAATTAGAAAAGTACAAAGCAGATGTACATATAAATATAACATTAGAATTTACGATTAAATTTTATTGAGCTGGTGGGTGGTGGTATACATCATGTGAACAAACCGCCACGTTATATTAATTACGCCTGAGGGAGAATCTTCGTATGCAATACCTACCTGAGTAGCATAAGCGATTCAGTTTTTGATCAAGTTACAAAAATATAAGCTCTGAATACTGAAATGGCATCGCACGAATAAATGTTCGAGTCCAATGTACTGAATGCTCTTTGTGCAACTTGGATCAGTTCAAAGCTCAAAGTTTATAAATAAAGTATGTATGAGCTCATAAGCGCTTTTGTAAACCAAAACTTTTGCAGTTTTTGGAAACCCATTTCTCCATGAATGTTCCACCCTACGTTTCACAAGTTCTATAAAGCTCGGAGTCAATTTGTATTTAGTGTGATGCCTCCTCTCCGTAACGTAACGTCTTTGTAATCCGCACCCCTTTTCTATTATTGGTCTATTAGTACCAACAGCATTTGCTAGTAATTTTCATTCAAATTTGCTCCGCCTTTAACAGGCAGAACTGAGTTTTTGTCGGAACTTGTTCATCTTTAAAAATTGTCGTTTTATTTCTAAAACGTATGATGAACCTCGTACTGTCCATACTATGCAAGTATGCTAAACATAGGCTGGCTCTGCACCTACAAATTATCAAACAAAGAGTTAACCGGTGCTATGTAAATACCAATGAACGGCTACCGTTCGTTAATCTGGAGGTATTACGGAATGATAGAGTTTTTTTGTTTTTGTATTAGGAAACGGAGGAGACTGAGATGAAAACAAAACCACAACAGCCCCAACAAAACCAGAACAATATTCTCCCAAATCTCGCTTGGAATAATGCACTCCAGTCTTGTACCAATCAAGCTGATCATGGGGAATTCCAACGGCATATTGAGAAGGCAAGGAATTCTTCTGATACCTACAGCTCTCCCAGAAACCAGCAATGTCCTGTCGAAGATTACTCTGAGGAAGGTAAAAACGTTATGTTCGCGGGGCCGATATGTGTGCAGTCTGCCGTGGACAATGATATTAATTCAGTGGAAATGTGTTTTGACGGTTCTTGGCGATCGCCGGCTTCCTCTGGTTTGCCAAGCGTGTCAGACGTAATTGAGAGAAAGCTGTCCTCTGAAAGCATGGACTCAGAGATTCTAGCCTCTAGCTTGGATGCCGCACCAAGTCTTGATGATGTCTTTGATGTCCTTGACGAAATAGACCCCTTTGAGCCAGATCTTACCATGACTGCGCATGCACCCTTGTCGGCGCCATCAACTCAGTTTATGTCTCAGCTATACTGGTCTGATAGGCTTTATCAGCCACCCAGTGGCCCAAATGCGTGCAATTCATTGCAGCCCTTTAACCTCGTAAAAAGTCTTCAAAGTCCCTCACGCGGTTTAATCACCGCGATGAGAAGGCTTTGCGAGCTACTTTCAAAACCAAGATCGGATCATTTGGAATCTGTCTTTGTCCGTCTCCTTAACAACGCCTTAAATGACATGGAGGACGCCGCGCAACCTCAATCCAAGCGTCGCAAAAGGTACTACGAGAAGCTGCCTGTCTCTAAGAGAAAACGGCCTAACAGGTCTACAGGCGATGCTGAAAGTAGACTCGAATCAGCTAACATCAGTCGTAGTCGTGCCCAGTCTTTAAAGTCTCACTCTCTGCCAGTTATTTCCACTAGGGTAGGGAGGCGTACCGAAACTGTGGATTTAACTAACTGTGAAGAGCACGAAGAACAGCATCAACATGATGCTAAAGTCACTCAAAATGAATCATTTGTTGCTTTGGAGGATACCATGTCAGACTTCATAGAAAGTTTCTTGTCCAAATCTGTAAACTATTAAGATAATTAAGAGATCGGATAAATTGGAGGACTCAAAAACTGAACGCACTGAATCATAGTTCTTTAAATTGGCTTACACTTCTTCATCTCCTGTCACTCATTTCACTAGAAAGCCAAAAATCACAAGGTTATTTAGGCTGGCAGATGAGCTGTTATAAAAAATCCAAGTTGAATGACAAGATGAATGGTAGCTAAGTTAACACTCTTTATAGAACTTATTTCTCTTTTAATCAAGTATCCAGCTTACTAAGGAACTCCGGTACTCGAGTGGAAAATTTTACCACGCGCGTTGCGTGGGCGTTTTGTTGAGGATGAGCGCGGGCTAAACCCACCTAGTATTTTCCAAACCGGGAACTGATCTAAACATAACGTGAGAGGGATTACCTTAGGAATAAGCTCGACCTATATACGACTACACACTAGTTATGCTTTCAGGTGCATGCCGGGGAATATCCCACGAGTCACTTGTATTTCTAGAAAATAAAAGTGACAAGTGCGATACTTCATGTTATAATATACTCACTGACAAAATATCTCGTTACTGATTGGCCATGGCCAATGACGAAAGCATCGTTACAGAGTGCAATACGAAATTTCTGTATTGTACTCTTTCTCAATTTACTGAGCTTTCAAAACAATTTTAGGCTTGTTTTTTTCTTCGCAGTTGTCGAAATTGAGGCTCAAATAAAGCATATGAGCAGTTTGGAAGCCATTACAGAGTTGCCTGTCCATAGAGGCGTGACGGTCGCATTTTCATTTTTTCATTTTATAACTTGAGAATATTATAAATAAAAAATCGTATGATCGCTCGTGCATTTCGTGATATATGGTCACTCGTGATGTTTTTCAAGTTCTCAAATTGCACTCGCATGTTAATTCGAACATATGGTATGTCATGTCGCCATTACTGATTATCGGCGAAATATAATTACTGATATTTTTATTTCGGCTGAGCTGGGAAAATGCACTGAGATATGCATCAGGAAACACGTAGTCACAGCTGAACAATTTATGGAGTATTATATAAAATAACAACCCGATATAGCGACTTGAATAGTTCTATGACTAAACTTCACCAGAGCTGCTGCACATTTGCACCTCACATATGCATCTCACTGTACATAAAACTTGGGAAGTAACAAAATCTAATAAAATTGTATTATGAAGTAGATAATCTATTCTGGAAGAATCGAAGTCAAAGAAGGACGAAATAAAGAGAAAGGGGGTGAAAATACTACTCGATATTCAAGAGTTAACAAGTGAATACATCTGTGATAGATCATATCTTTGAGCTGCGTAGAAAGATATGAAAACATGATTGATAAGCTTCACCGGTGCTGGTATATTACGAACTCACAACGTGACCAGCTCCAGCTAGCTTGATAGCTTAGTGGGTAGAGCACTGCACCGGTATCCCAAAAAGTCATGGGTTCATCCCTGAGAGGCTGGCAACAGCTTCCACAACTTTTCTGATGCTATACTTTAAAGGAAGAATACTACCACTGTTTATAAAGCGAAGCTACAATAACGATATCGTTCAAATACCCAATCATTGTGGTCGTCCCTTTTATATAACAAGTTACCATAGCAATAACATGGCCTGCTAAAACACCCTTAATTTTAGCTTTAAGTCTTTATAACTCAAAAGCCAGCTCCGGGATAGCCATTTTTATTATCAAATTGTGATTAGATGCGACTTTTACACACTTTAAAAAAATCTATAGATTGGGTTTAGAGCCACCTTAAGCCCACTTTACAGAATTTTTTAACTTTGCTTAACATTGCATCTTATCATACCTATCACGATTCGATAATAAAAACCAGTAAGAGAGCTTAAAAGCACGGGTGTTTTAGCAGCTCATATTGTTGTTATGGTAACCTATTGTGTCACAAAATTAACAGCAACGCGTTCTTCAAAGCCTATTGGGCAGCACCGTGATTTTGACATCAGCCTATATAGAGTGGTTATAATGACCCATCAAAATCTACGTCTGGGAAAGTGCTAGAAACTGCTTCGAGCCACCTTAAGTCTGAATAAACAAGCATTAAATGTTTTAACACGTAGATCAACAATTGATCCTATGGTGATTCCCCTTCCATTTCCCCTTTGTTACAAGCGTCCCCTAATGCTTTTGCCACCTGAATTTACCCTGCCCTGTTTACCCGGAAGACACATCAGACATGTTACAACTGTCTGTTGCTGTTTGGAATAGGCAAATGTAATTATTAACGCAGCTTTGTCGACAACGATGCATCAGCGGTTACACCTCCGGCTCGATAAGAACTGAAGATAAATACTGGAGCTGTCAAAAATATTCCGTAATATACTTCTGTCATCACCTCCCTCCCCACCCTCCTTCAGGCCGACACCTGGCGTGACGGAAGCAGTCGCACAATGAAATTCGTTGAGTATTGGCGTTCCTTAACTGCAATGATAGTCCGCTATCGTAAGCTATTTCAAACATTTTGTTAGGTTAAGTTGGTGACGTAAAAAAAGGGGATTGCCAAACAGAACGGTTAACCCCGAGCCTTTCCCTTCCCGACCCTCCCACCGACCCCCACCTAAAGCATCAGCCCACCGCACCCGTCATTACAAGAAACATCAACAACTAACTTTTTTGCATGACAATAAATACATACAATGTTACAAAAGCTTTTAATGACGCAGTGTTGCAAAAGAGTGAATTAAAGCAAACATTCCAAACATTTAAATTCCTTCCAATATATAGGGAAGATATTGTTGACGTCACCTATTGTCATTAATGTGCCAACCAGAGCCTCACTGGCTGTCGAAACAAAGGATCTTTTGTTCTTGTTGTTGGCATATTTGAATAACAAAAGCAATGTTTGTAAACAGTTATCTTCCCTATTACCTGGTTAAAGAAGAAATCATAAAATTGTACAGCCAGTATGTAACTGGTTCCTTTGAACCAATACTCATAGTTTGGGACAGGGGGTACCGGAGAATCAGAATTACGAAACAACTAAAACTTCGGGCTCGCAATAGGCTACTGTCGACATAATAACATTCCGATTGATAGAGAGGCCTAAAGGCATAAAGAAGAGAAATGAATAAAAGCAATTCGATTTCCTTTGCCTGTGTCATCTAGGCCTCGCTGCCAAGATGAATATACCGCTTTTTTTGTTTAAGTGGCTAAATATTATCATGTGATATGCTACAGAACTTACGTTATTGTTATTTCATGTCTCGTTAAGGATACATATTCAAACTATGACCGATAGCTTAAAATGTACACAACTACATCTATATTTTTGACCTTCCTATAAATTTTCCTCAACAGCATGTATTTTTCACAAATTTTCGTACATGAGCTACCTAGCAAAGCACGGTGCACGATCTGTTTGTAAATACCGTAATTTCGCCAATAATCGACCTTTGTGATGACTAACTTAGAAAGAAAGAGAGCTGCGATGTCTCGAGGTTGGAGGCCATTAAATCCAAATTAATTTCCTTCAGGGTTTCTCTAAAATCTGTCAAAAAGCTAGTATATACAAAAGTCCCCTGGCATTAACTAAATGAATTATGAATGCCCCCAAATAACAACACATTTTGGTCCCCCTACAACGACATTTTGTAGGTAAAAAGAACACAAAGAGTTTGTAATATTTGGGCGGGCGGGCAGTAATTTAAAACAATTGCAACAAATAGAGCAATTATACGAGAAAAACAGTCACGGAATTGTGTAATTCTATAAATTCGGTCCATAATGTTTTCTATTTTATTCTTGCTTTCTTGATTCCGGCAGCATTAGATAATCTGAGAATGAAAACGGTTCTTCTGTCAGGGTGTCCTCCAAAGCAATGAATGGTTCCGTTTCAAGCTTGTGACTATCCTGCTGCAGCCGAAAGTTCTCTCTCTTCCAGTCCTCTGAGACAGTTAAGTACAACTGCCATTCCTTGTCGAAAAGGCCAAAGACGGCAGAGAGGACGGCAGAGAAGTTAAGAAGCGACACAGTCCAGTGTCACGCGCTGACTGCAAGCTTCTTTCAGCACCACTGGCAGACCTGTTTGGCCTGTTTCTCCTGGGACGCGTTATTTGACGTTGGGCAGCGTCTTCCATCTCCATTAGGGCGTTGTTAAGGAGACGAACAAAGACAAAATTTAAATGGTCAGATCTTGGTTTTGAAAGTAATTCGCACAGCCTTCTCACTGCACTAACCAAACCACGGGTCGGGGTTTCTTCAAGACCGTTCATAAGATTCTGAAATGACTTGCAAGTATCGGAATTCGAGATATGATCAACGGGCAGCTGATAGAGGTCATCAAAACTGTAAGTATGGGACAGATCGTCCACTGGATGGGTTGATGGCGTTGTTAAGGGCGCGTTCATTGGCAGACCTGACCCGAAAAGCTCTATTTCATTAAGAACTTCAAAGACTTCATCTAAACTTGGTGTATCATCTAAAGATGGGAATGGGATATTTGAATCGATGCTTTCTGAAAACATCTTTCTTCCATCACCTAACCCGCATCCCAAGTGTGGGAAAATGAATGGTGACCATGGTTCATCGTAAAGCTGGTCAACTGAATCCATAGCTGAAATCATTCCATTGTCCGCTTCAGACTGCTCTCTTATGGCTTCCGAGGGAATGATACCTTTGCCGTCCTCAAGCTTCTTTTCTATATGAAACTTTTGACTGGCAAAACTGAAGGGGGCCTCTAAAGTCGTTGCTTTATCGATATCAACTTGACTGCCACGGGAAGGGAGATCAGTCTTGGCACCATCATTCCAAGTAGCGTTGGAATTCAGCATCCTTTCGTTCTGGTTTTCTTAAAGGTGTGGTCCTGATCTCATTGAGCCCCGCCCCCTTGTTCCTAATTTAAGAAAAAGGAACATTGTTAACGATTGATTCGCTGATCCTGCTGTCCGAATTGACTCAGCTGAATTGATTCCAACCCCTGAGGCATGCCGATGTTCAAGTGTTCAGTGTTCTATGTTTTGCATATGCTACCTACTGATTCTGCTACACTATTTTTTATATGAATATGTTTTATAAGAATTTCGAGGCTGAAATTAAGGAATATTTTAAAAATACATATATAGAATATATTCTTATAGAGAGTCGGTAGAGGCGTCTATGCGCAACAAAAACGTTAAAGTAGATTTCAAGCCTCTTAATGTTTTTACGCGCTCGCTTCCTACGGCTTTAGGACAAACCCCTTACTTTACAGTCAAGAGGTGTGGTTTACAAAATCGGTTGCCTTGACTGTGATTTCGTCTGTTATGGACAAACAAGTAGAGCAACACCATTAAAAGAACACAAGAGGGCAGTTTGAGTTGAAGACAGCAACTCACGTCGTTGCAAAACACGTCAATCAATTTGGTCATGAAATAGACTTTGAACACGCCGCTGTGGTGGACAAGGATCGTGGTTACCATAAGAGACTTTTCTGGGGGCCTAGAATTTTGAGAGAGACCGAAATGCGGGCAACGAACATATTCACATTAGAAATATTTACAAGTCACTCCTGTGATTTGTGCTCTCCGCTCGCATCGTTTGTTTGTTAAATTTCGCTGGAGTAGCGCGCGCAGAACTGTGAACCTTACATAGCCAGTAATTTCAGCCGGTTGACTTTTTTAAACCGATGAAGAGCAAAGTTGTGCGGTCGTAACTATAAACGTCGTTTTAACGTTTTAGTAGAGTCAGTGTCAAACAAAACTTCGAATGTTTAATATCCATCCCTGACTGCAATTTTTTTCAAGAGTGTACTATACTTAGTATATACCACACAAGTGAATTAATGAGTGCTTTTCGCGCACGCTGATTGGCTAGCTCGGAGGTGATTAGCCAAGTATTCACCTCCGAGCAGCCGAAGAAAAACAAAATGGCTTCCCGTTTCAAATAAAGTTACTCATAAACAAGTAAAGTTACTCTTTGGTCCGCTAGTTATTCAGCATGTGTGGCATACACTAAAACAATTATTCACCTCAGTGTCGGTGAAAGTGATGGATATTTACCTCGCCGCTTCGCGGCTTGATAAATATCAACCACTATTCACCTCCACTTCAATGAATAATTGTTAATTATTGCCCCTTAGCTCACCTAATTGAAAGCTTCATCCAAGCAATTCTTCTACAAAATCTAACAAGATGAAATCCTGATCAAATTGGGATTCACTTCTTAGGTCTCCTCCATAGATGTCTAAGACAGGATCGGTGTTAAACATTCCTTTATAAGGAGTCTGTAATGGGATGCGGTCTGCCCACTGATTAATCACGTCAGGAACATATTCAGGACTGCATTCTTGAGGAAATGAAAATGGGGTTATTGATGTTGCTGATAGAGGCGACGGCAGAGGTGGTGGTGACCTTGGTGGCGATGATGACGACGATGATGATGATGATGATGATGACAAAGGTGGTGGTGGTAGTGGTGGTGGTGGTGAGGCTGACGGTGGTGGTGATGAAGTCTGCAGGAGTGGTGTGGCTGGTGCCAACAGTGATGCTTTCCATTGGCTGTTAGGTTTGGTTGCGTCGTGCTCCACGTAATCCAACACCATCGGACTGTTGCTCCTCCTTAGGGGCCTTGATCCAATGTTTTCCTCGAGGCGCCTCATTACTGCTGCTTCCATGCCTGCTAGAGCTTGCCTTAAAATCGGAATTAAGTGCACCTCTAACTCGGATGCCGCAACTAACTGAACAACCGTGTTGAGAGCTTGTAAAGCGTTACAAAGCACTTCCAAAGGCTGCTGAACGACGTTATTTCTTCCTTGCATTGCTATACTATCATCATTTACCTTGTTGCTTAGCTGCAGGATGCCCAAATGTTTCCGTTCTTCAGGACGAAAATTAACAACTGCGTCGCCATGGGGCGGCACGGAACTGCATAAGCTGTGTTCTCGAGGGGCTGGTTTTTCCCCCACAGCACGGTAAGTTGTTATTTGCTTACTGGACTGGGACCCTGGCAAGTTCTTTTTCTGCCTATCGCTAGCTTTTACAACTTTAACAATGTTGACGTCTTCATTTTGGGGGAAATCTCTAGTCGAAGTATGTTTAGGTTTCATCCTCGAATTCTCAACAAAGTGATCGGATGGAGGGTCCATCAACGTATCGGTGAGGCTGCTTTTCAGCAGTCTGCAAATGTCGCAGCGCCCTTTTCTTTTTCTGCAAGTCTGAATGTGATTCCTCCGCAATTTAATGTTGATGCATTCAGGAAGAAGACAGTTGGGATCGGAACATCCAGGCGCATGCATGAGTTCATTCAAATCTCTGCCTTGTTGGATACTGATCATTGTTTCTTGGTTGTCTTGTTTTTCGGGCGTGTCGGAAGTGAACATCTATAAATAGCCAAGAAAAGCGTATAAGAAAAATCAACGATGGTCTGAAACTAGTACTCGATCAGGGTCTTAACTCTGCTCCCTCCCCTCTCTTTCCTCCTTCCCCACTCTCCTTTTAATGAGACTGTGGAAAACTTGATTCACTAAGCCGCATGGCTGGGAAGAACCACGGTTCAAGGTTACTTCCTCCCATATTTGCCATCCTTATAATAACTTGAATCATTCAACTTCTAGTATCAAGAGCTGTTATTTATATTCTGGCAAAGAAGAGTTTCAATTGAGTGTCGTAACAATAAAGCCAAACCAATTACACTACTCAGTCAATCTCTCTTGCTCAAACCAGTGTATTACAAAACCAAAGTAATTACCAGAGCACTTTCGACACTCAGTTGAAAACCACTCTATTTGAATTCCCACCAATCGTCATGGAAAGACGAAAGCCGGTCACTGAGTGAACTTCAGTACACACATTGTGTAGTTTATCCTTTTTAGTGGAGATCCGGTTCGGTTTATGGTAATAACCCTCAGTTAAAAATAGGATTAGGGTGTTCAAAACGTTATGGGAAAGCGTATATACAGCAGAATTGCAATCCGTAATAAATAACAAGATTGCACTGAAAAAGAGCAATACAAGTGCGGCCCTCTGATGGCTGCCGACGGACATCAGAGCTATACTCGGAAAAATGCCGAAGATCACTCGAAGAATTCGGATTCTTGCGCAAGGATTTTACGAAGAGCAACCGGTGACTTGCCAAAAAAAAGAAAATATTGCGAAGAAGAACGTTTACTATCCGAATTTACAAGAATGATCGACAGACACTTAAATGAACTGCGATTTTGATGGGCGACGCCGTTCTCGAAAGGTAGCCGTTGTGAGAGGAACGATAACGCCGAACCAACTGTTTGGGTCGGACAAAAGCCTGAGCTTCGTCTGTAGAGTATGGAATTTAAAGATGTTGCAGGGAAGGTGGAGGGGCCCAGACATAACAGTGGATGAGTTAGAGTAAATGTATAAATCGACAGTCGCCTCGCCTATGGAAAGGTGGGCGTCATTGGGAGGACATACGTAATAAATAGTATTTAACTGTATAGCCGTCAGAGGTCGTTATTAAATTAAATAAAAGCCTCCCACGAAAGAATTGAACAAGTTAGGGCCGGGTCGCACTAGAAACAGTTTTGTTTGTATAAGAAATAAATCTGTCAACACTCGTAAAATAAGGGCGACCCCCAGTTTCAAAAACAAAATTATTTTGCGGATTGCCAAAATTTAGCCCAACTTCAAAGAAGCCGAAAATGACCAGTTGCTGGAGAGCCCCGGACAGTCAAGGACAGCGTGGACAAAAATCTGCCGAGAGTTAAGCTCTAGCATGGAATCTAACAAAGCAGTTGAGAAGCGCATGCATGTCTTGTGACGAATATTTCAATCAGTAAAGTTTTGGCTAGCTAATTCCAGGCGGTCAATAGGAGCGATCGCCAGAAAACGCGGGCAGTCGACGAGGGGTCGACGAGCGGAATCAGCAACGAGCGAGATTCGTTCTCACTGACCGAGAGCCTGGAGTACGCAATTGCGACCTTGGACGTTTTTAGAGAGGTGACCTAAACTATAGTTAGCGTGGGCACTGTCGTGCGTTATCCATGCGATCTATTGGTTTAAATTGTCTATTGGTTTTAATTCTAGCTACCTTTCATACTCGATTAAACATTGCTGCATATACCCTCTGCCTTCACCCCAGCACGGCATGATTGATCATCCGGTTGCTGTGTTTACACTTTCCGGATGACTAGCTACAGCATAGTAATCTTCAGCTCCGATTGTTCGATATCTGACCGGATAAATCGCTACCTAGTGGATAAGACGAAACACCTTTTTCTTTGTTCCGCCATATCGAGAACCATGATTGAGACAATCGACTTGAGTCGTGTGGGGTCCGAAATCGTCTATTGAATTGTCATTCCTGGGAAGAACGAAACTTGAGAAAAACCGTGGCCGGCAGTCGACCTAAAAATTTCTAAGTGTCACAAACCACAGTCTCGCTCTCTGAGCCGAGCGCCAACCACGCGTTAGAACTGCGATCTTTACAGCTCTTCTGGATCGCTTGGCGGTTGTTAATCGACATATGATAGTTTGGATTGGATGGGTTCCTTCCATTCCTTAAAATGTGAGCAAAATATCAGACTGCTGGTCACTTAGTGATTTTAAATCCATGACCGGTTAGGCACAACGAATTGAAAAACGATCGAAAAGTTACGCGGACATTTATTTTGGATCAAAACTCTGTTTGGAGCCTGCGTTGCAGACGAGAATCTCCCTGTAAATAAATGAGGGCGCAAATTAGCATCTGATATGTCTGCGACGCTGGCGACCTGTCCGCGTTCAACTTGAACGCAATGCAAGATCGGATCTTGCATTGCGTGACAATACGAAGAACGGCTGCGAACGAGACGTGCTTCTATTTCCAAGCGCTATAATATAGGTCGCTATACAAGAAAGGAAGACCTTGAGCTGATCAACTAGTGAAATCAAAGCGGTCTTGATTGCGAACCAAATTGTCCCAAAGGCAATTCTACAAAAATGTTATACGATAAAACTAAAAGGAACTATTGGCAACTGACTCAAGAGAGGGAAGATTACGCGCAAAGGAAGTTGTTTACATTACCTTCGTAAAGAGCGAACCAGTTTTTGCACAGTCCCTATCCAGGATTAAAGAATTAGTAAATTATGTTACTCGGTCATATTTATATCCTAGTCGATTGGTTTCTTAAAATAGATCATTAAGTATCGTGATAAAGCAACAGTCAAAAGTCAAAATCAACCTAATAGCATGAACAATAACCATTGGCAACAAGTAACACCCGATATTTATGAATTTATGGAAATACATGTTTACATCGACACTAGTCAAGCGCCAAGACACTTTTTGCTTCTCATTGGCTGAGTAGATGGTGCGAGTTAGCTTCAGCCAATCACAGAGTGAAGTTAGGTAGAACTAACCAAAACAATGCTGAGTTAAGTCTGTCTCCAATCAAAATTATTTTTCTACTTTTGTTCAATTACAAGATGGGAAGTATGGACTGTCATATTTTGATTAATGATAACTTCTTTTTTCCGTTCAGGGTTACGCAAGGGGCTTGGAATGCAACGATTGTTCCACACTACGTCAATTCATACCACCGGAACGGCTGTTAGGGCTGACATATTTTTGTCACAAAAAACGGTTTTTGGCATTTGTCGTTTACACAGCTAGAATAATAAAAAACAGGCTCCTGTAAAAAAAGAATCGCTGCAAATCTGAAATAGTTAAGTTACAATCTCGGTGGCAGCTTCTAACATAACGCCGAACCATGACAGAACAGTTTCGCCACAGATATGCTAATGACGAAATGATAATCAAACATTGCATCACTCTTAAGCGTGGCACTGTTGAAAAGTAATATTTGCCTCGGTATTTTTCGTGTTTTCGTTTTTTTTTAATCACGTGTGCAGTTTACCTCGGTGCCTCGATCGTGTGATATATATGATATATGTAAGCCAATGCGAAGCCTTGTCTCCTGTCTGTCCTGGTGTCCTGTGATATATACCAAGTAAATTTATCAATTACTGGCTGGAAATTTAGCCCAATTTGGGCTTGATAATTACCGAATCGTAACCGTTTGGTATGCTTCGGAGGCATTTCTTCCTTTTTGGGTCACGTCATAAGTTTATATTGCCGCAGTTCGATAGACTCGCCCGATATGCGGCAAGAAGTACCAAAGAGGAAAAAGAGGAACGATCGCGGGGGAAGCAGTATTATTAAAGTTTAATTTAATTTTTTATATATAGCTACTGTGCTTCCTTAGTACGCTCAGCCCATATCAGGTGAGTTCGATCGAACTGAGAAATATGACATAACAAAGACGCCACTATCTGCAGGGAAGCAAAAGCCCAAAAGCAAAGCAAGCCCTAAACGGAGCAGATATCTTCCTCGAAAGCCGCGGCATTGCATTTGATTTGCACAGCGTTAATCAACTTCCCCTTGCTTCTCTCAAGATATGGACAACAACAACTTTGTGTGGCTGAAAATGGGGAAGTGGGTGATAGAGTGCTTAGTTAATATTTATAAGCCCCATGAACCCCTGGAGTGTGAAGAAAATTAAACCCAAGGAGATGTAGACAGTGGATGGAGAGAAGGGAGTAAGGCCTTCACTCAGGGCCACTGTAAACATTCCTGGGTATAGAGGAGAGAGCTGGGCCTCCTCTCTGACTGGAGGGAGTGGGCCTCCACTAACCTTACTCCAGGGGGTAAAATTGGAGGGAGTTGGCCTCCGAAATTCGAGTCTATGGGGGAAAGAGTGTTTATTTGACCAACCTAAACAGAACTTGCAAAGAACGGTAACAATATAAAAGTATAAATTGTGAAATATGATCACAAGTATCTATTACTGGACTGGCTGTGTGTTCTAATTTACATAACAAACCTAGGCGAGGTACTGAGTTTCTATAGTTCGTTCGGATACGTACTATACTTTCGATATACTTAAAGAGTCTCTGATTTCTGATTTACGATTTCTGGTTTCTAACTTGTGAATTCTGAATTCTGGTTTCGGAATTCTGATTTCTGATTTCTGATTTCAAATATCGGGTTAATTGTAGTCTGAAAATCAGATATTCTATATTTATTAATGGAAAATCAGAGCTGAATTACTTCCATTTTGTAGCTTTCTGGATTTTAGAATCTGGAAAACAGGTTGGCCGCAAAGCATCCTGATTAAAAAGCACCCTTTTGCTCAACTACTTAAGAGCAGCTTCGCCTAAATAAAAACTAGACCCGGAAATAGTGAAACAAGGGAGATACTTTAAAAAGCCCTATCGGACACCAACTCGATATTTTTTTATTTTCGATGCCCCAAATCGGCCAAACCCGATCGAAATAAAGTGGCATAATCAGAGCAGCTTGTAAGCAGAATTGTAAAAACCGTTGTCACAAAATAATTACACATCGAATTTGTACTTCCTTTCTTGTATATATAAAATTTTAAATGATCCCGATTTGATTAGAATTCGGCCATCAAGCCTCGTCTCTTGCTTTATCAAATGAAGTACCATAACCAAGAAGAAGAAAAAAGGAAAATGCCTGCGACAACTTCAGCAAAGCAACAACGTAAACATTCGGCAATCTTTAGAAGACAAGCAGATTATAGAAATTTGGATAGGAGTTTTATCCCGTGTGTTACTCCTAAAAATTGGGTGGGTGTGTGCGGAGATATATAACCAAAATGGTGAAAACATCTTGGTACATACAGATAACCAGTTTAACGTTTTTAGTTTTTTTTAAACACACTGATGCTCAAGACATTTTACAATTATTAACATACTCTGGGTAACTGAGAGCTACCTAATTTTAAATTGCCCTAAAAGCAAATACTTTGAAAATTTAAAAACCTACACCTGCGATATATTCGACCATACTGCTCGTTAAAATACCGTTTACAATTGAGACAATTGAAAGTAACTCAGTTTGAAATCGCTCTGAGAAAAGTTACTACGGCAATACACTCGAACACTGCTCGTTAAAGTACTCAGAGTAATAGAGAGCAACTCAATTTGTGTTCGTTTAGATTTACGAAGTCACTTAAAAATTAGTCATTGACTGATTCAAGGCTTCAGGTATATAAAAGGGTTGGGATTTCACAAGTTTAGGTATATGACAGGGTAGGAAAAAGGGCCTTGAATTAAAACTGATCAAGCATACGCAACTTAAGACTTCCTGTTTTAACGTAGGTATATGAAAGGGGTGCCTTTTTCCGATAAAAGGTATACGAAAGGGTGCCTTTTCTGAAAAAATGGTATATAAAAGGGTAAGGGGTTGGACCTCGGGGTGGAGCCTCCCTGTATAAAACTTGACTTTTTTGGAGTACCCCCCCCCCGGAATACATTATTGTTACGAACAACGTGTTCGATTGCTCCTCTCTGACCTAAGCTGCCATGTCACAGAGCCGAGAACAACAGCAATATTTATATACATTCCGCTAATTTCGTTACAACAACAAATTAAAGCCTTAAAACTAAAAACTAACCGTAACACAAAACGTAGAGGGAACGAAGGAACAAAACTAGGCTTACTACATTTTAGCTTGCTAGCCTCAACTGGCCTCAACTGACACCAAATTATTCATAATTTTTAAAGTCAAGTAAACAGGAAGAAGTTTCAAGCTTGTTGGCATTACGAAAGTAGGTATTGATGTTAGGAAAATACCTGACAACAAGTAACCTAATGTTTTGTGCGCAAAACAAACAAAAAACCGCTTCAATGACAAATTTTGGTTAAATGAAAAATATTTTAATTAAGAGCCATAACTTAAATGAACATCGCTGATCAACAGACGAGCCATGGTAAATGCTTTGCCTTCCGTAATTCAATATAGGAACGTTTAGAACTCCATCGTGTCTAACGGTGATAGTGAATTATCGAAAAGAAATACTTTGTGCATGAGTTGCCAGCCATTTAAAAGAGAAATCACTCTTGGCACGTAGTTCTTTTTTCAACGTTCCCCTGTCATCGGTCTTTAGGCGGTCGTCTTACCTTGATCGTTTAAATGAGTGATCCTAAACCCGAAAAATCACCCTGCTCCCCATGCTAAATTTGCCGGGTGAAAGTTTTTATCGCCTTATCGCCGGCGTGGCTCGGCTGGAAAATTCACCCTGAAAATAGGCCGTGCCGAATACATTTTAAAATGCCTAATAAACTTTTTTCTTGGAAAGAATACTGCAAGTCGTGCGTGGTATGTTCGAATGCAAACAAATAAATTCCGTGGATAAAATGGTCGCCGCGGATCGAAAAAACTTTAATGTTACTGCAAAACTAAACTTACACAATTCTTCTTTGAAAGCATGCTACAGGAATCTTATAAAGTTCTGCCCTGGGACGGTTACGTAACCTATTACATAACAATAAACAATAACTGGATGAGGTTTTTGTGATATTCAGAATAACCAAGGTCGAGGTAGTGGTTATCAGCCGAAGCCGAGACCTCGATTATTCTGGTTATCACAAAAACCGAATCTAATAATTTGTTTTATAGTACATTGAACGAAACAAAAAGTCATGTTTTTGCTTCTTCACTGACGGGAGGCAAGACAAAGCGAACTTGACATGATTACCCATAGAAATCATGCACCGCGGTCATACACGACATGATTAACCGTGACCTTGACATGATTATTATCTAGATGACGTCGTAGGCGCTGATTTCGCTTTCGGCCAATCAGAAAAGAGATAATGAATTCAAAGTGTAATAATAACATCTAATAATACAGAAACAAAGTTAATTAACACCACAATAGTGTGATTCGCTTTTTATTGGGTTTCCAACAATTGAAAACGCAGACATAATGAATTCAAATAAATGACTTTGAATGAATGGTTTTGGCGCCAAAATTCATATTTTTGTCGTGATAATTTTGTGCACAATATTCTAGTTTTGCTGTTGGGACAAATTATGGCAATATACATAAATGCTGTTGTTTCCACCGCCTGATGGTTGAGAAAGGTATCCAAGTTGGCCGACTTATGGTGGACTGGTGAAAGGACTAGAATTTTAAACGCACGTGATCATGAGCCGTATTGGCCCGTGAAAATCAATTTATTCAAAAGCCAACTGCATTGATTGCCTTTCAAACAAATTGCTTCAGCATCGACAGGGAGTACAGCTAAGAAGATAAACCATGAACACTCTGCTAGCATTGATTGCCCTGGGAGCAATTTCCTTTTCGTTGGCATACAAAGTCAGTTACGGACCTGATGGTGGGTGAAGTTTCAGTAGTTTGCTGATATGTGATTATATATTTGTTGCGTTTTAAGAATCCTTGTAGAAGCCATGGAGATTGTACTATTCAGAAGAAATCAGTCGAAAAGGTCAAATATATTTAAAGCTTAATGTGAATTTGACTTGTCCAAAACCGAAAAATTTAAGCGTTTTAAGAAAACGGATCGTTTTCCCATTAGTTCTACACAGTAACTTTCGTGTCCTGCCGCGGTTTCGTGCAACAGCATTTCACAACAGCTATCAGCAAGTCAGAGCTTTGTCGCATATACAGCGACATCGAATATCAGACTTCAGAGACTTATTACATATCAAACGAACAAAATCTTTGTAACTAATTAGGTTAGTTTAAACAGTGCAACCTCTCACTAAACCACTAATAGTGGCTTCTACTGATTTCAAAAAGTTGAATTTTATTTTTGGCGCCTAAATTTTTAACGAGTTTCTTTAATAATATGCAAATATCGTTGGCGATAATGGATAATAATGACGATAATGTTCATTTGCCGGCCGGGAGGTCCGTATTGGGAAAAACTGTGCCTGAGGGCTTTCAGGAGTACGTTTGACGTTTCGGACAAGCAATGCTTTCTTAGTTTGGATAATAAAATTCACTTTCGCTATGATAGCTGTCATTATCCGAATCCATAATTGTTTAACCTTTTGTCCAATGTTTACATTTCATGTAGATTTTCAGTGTTACAAAAAGCTGCTAAAATAGCCGCAATTCTGGAAAAATCGGGGCGGTCCGTACGTTGGGTCCGGATGGAAAAATCCGGACCGCTGGAGCGCGCGGAATTAGCCAATCAGATTCGAGGATTTGGGATTCTGGACCTCTGAGATGCTTCAGAAAAAAATAAAAGCAATTATTGGATGAGGTTTTGTGATATCCAGGATAATTAAGGTCGAGTTCGGGGTTATCTGCTTCGGCCTTCGGCTTCGGCTGATAACCCTTACCGAGACCTTGAGATAGTGAGTTCAATGTATACCCGGGAATGTATAATAATACATATAATTTGGAGTGCTGTACATGATTGCTTAAACTATAAGTTGCGCCCTTCAGTGATTTAATTACTATGAGAGGTGATTTCATTAAAAATTAGCGGGTAAAAAGGCAAATAAACTCAAGAATCTTGAATCTTGAATTTTTATAAGACATGTGCCAATAGTAAATGTTCAAATGTTATTGTTTACAATGCTGACGTTTATTTAAGCAATAAACCACAGGTTTCTACGGTTTATAGGCTGAATAACCACGCGGGATGTTGGAGAAGAGGGAGAATTCGTAAATTCGTAAATCAAATTCTAAACTGAGGTTCTCTATCTTCGTCAAAAGTCTGGCCGTCGGCAAAAAGTTTTCGTCTTTATTTGGTTCCACAAACGTTACACAGTGATGTTCACTCGTGACCGGTTACTTTGTTCTCAATCCCGAAAAGATCGCCAACTTTGATTTCGGTGCCATGTAAATCTGTCGGACAATACTTGTGGTAATTCATTATTAACATTTGTATCTCTCAAGTTGGTTGTGCTTTCAACGCCTTTTTTTACCGAAACAAAGAGCTCGCTCTTTAGTGAAGTTTAATGTTCACATCGATTAAACACGCGGCCGTTTCCATAAGTTTTTAAAAGCATCTCCTTAATTAGGCAGTCAAATTTGTTAGAACATTTAGTAAGCACGTGAAATTAGACAAAGAGGTTATGTTCCCTCAAATAATGTTTACAAATTGACGACGATTTTTGTTTTGTGTCCATCAACGTGTTCGTCGAGGTGGCTGCGAGTATAACCAACATATCCTGCATCACACAGGTTACATTAAAATTAAAAAACTAGGCATTGTTACTTAACAGTTACTGGCTTGATTTCTCGAATTTTAAGATCTTCGTCGAGTTTCCTGCTGATGAACACGAGCTGAATTGTGGTCTTAATTTTTGAGGTGTTTGACACGTTTTTATAAGAACTTATACCATCTCTAAACGTGCAAACGGACTCGATTCAGCCAAAGGTATTCACTTGAAGAACTTGTGATCCTCTGTTATTATACAAATTTGTAGAGACTATATAGAAATCAAGTCTTTGCATTATTTATTCACTTTGCCTTGAGAATGGGGTCACGATGACGCCGAAAAGCGGTTTTTAATTTTAATTTTCGCCTGCTTATATTTCTAAATGATAAGTTAAAATTGTAATAAATTCTAAGTTATAAATTAAACCCAATCAAGCCTTGATAAGTGAGATCCTCCCAAAAGGACACAAAGCAGAATTAAAATGCGGTTTATTACAACTAATTCCCTGAACAACTGGAGATGGTCTTTTTTTATTTCAGACTTGTTGGAAGATGACGGGGTTGCCTGGAACGACCCAAGCTCTGTTGTATTCAACAAGAAGGTTTACAACTGTACTGATTCTTTGGGATGTGGCTGTCCCATGCTGCTTTGCACTAGAAACAAAGCTTGTGAACGTCTTGATTCGAACCCGATTAGGTGCCAGCTCACCAAGCCTTACAAAGAAATCAACTTACAAAACGCAAAACTAGAATATTTTTTCAAGGGTGATTGTAAGTGCAACCCTTTGTAATGTACGTTTCCTAACTTGGAAATAACACACAAACGCATTATTTTCTGTACAACTCGCTGTTTGTAAGTTAGCCATTAGCGGAGCTGTTGTTTGATCTGTCCGTCTATGTAAAATGTATTGCCAACCATATTGAGCAGAAGTAATTAAATAGAAGAAAAAACAAAGGAAAGGATAAGCATCTGACGGCTTCTCACTGGCTAGGTTCTTTATTGCTGGACGGGCTGAAGAGAAAGCGAAAAGAAAGAGGAAAGAGAGCAACCTCGTTCCCAGGGCTTTTCCCTTGAAGTTGAGAGGGGCAGCCCTTCAAGGGAAAAGCCCTGGGAACGAGGTTGGAAAGAGAATAGGATAAGGACATCCTCCATCCCAGCCCCTCCCTGACCACCTCTCTCTCAATCAATTGATCCTCGGTGCTCCAGCCGCGGTCAGATAATTCCTGCTGGAGCTTATACATAGGCTACCATGTGCCACGAAACTTAATAATTATTCTGATGAGGGTTTTTTATCACCATCCGCAAAACACAGGGTACCCGCAAAAACTTAGTCCACTCGAAAATTATACTTAGAATCATAAAAAGTTTCTTTCGTTCAGAAACAAGACAATGAAGTCGGAAACAAAAAGTTTACATATAAAACGGTAAAATTTTCTCTCGGTACACTATAGGTGTTCAAATGAATATATGAAAGATCACGTATTTTGAACTGCGGAAAAAATGTGTGAAGACGTGCGGGATTGATCATCGCAGTTATGCACACAAGATAACCAGTTTTGAAATTAAAGCAATTGGCTCGATAGCTCAGTTGGTAGAGCACTGCACCAGAGGTCATGGGTTCGAATCCCATTCAGGCCTGAATTTCTTTCAGCCTTTAATTTCACAACTGCTTGAGCTGTATACATGACTGCGATGATCAATCGTGTATGTATGTATGTTTCTCCGCACTTCAAATATATGATTTTTTTAATGTGTATTCCTCACCAACTATGGGTATATTGCGAACTCGCAAAGTGACCAACTCTCAGCGAGCTTAAAAACTCAGTCGGTAGAGCACTGCACCGGTATCTTAGAGTGATGGGTTCGAATCCCCTTCAGGCTTCAATTTCACGACGCTTGAGTTGTGTAAATAACCGCGATGATCAATGATGTCTTCACACTACAGGTGTGATAATGCGTCGAATGGTACAGTAGTCAGCTGATCCATTTGTCTAGCAATACAATATTAATTAATCAGTCACACTTGGGCAAGATGAAATTTATTCAGAAAAACCTGTGATTAGGGGCATTACCTGTAATTCTAAACCTACACCATTCGCGTGTCAGTTACATGTATGAGCGCTTTAATGGCGTCCTTTAGTGTTTTAAAAACAGTAGGGAACGTTTCGCTCAAAAGAGGCTTTTAAAGACTTCTCAATCGCCAGATTTGATATTGACGCAAGTCTCAGTATTCCCTAAATTGTTGTCAACTCACTCCAATAACTGTAACTTATCCTCTCAATTCTAAGTCAAAGCACATTTTTTACTCATAACTCTCTTCTTAGTTGGACGTGACAATGCACATTTTAAATCGATTACCCATTGTTTTCAGTTAGCACAGTAGTGGTAAATACCACCTGTGGCTCAAAAGAAATTATCTAGAAGACACGGTTTTAGATAGTCTTCAGTTGAAAATAGAAGCTATAAGAAGATAAAGTTAGGGATCAAAAACGAATGCCACCGGAAGTTCAACTGAAATCCATTTCCAAACTGTTTCCCCTGTTCTGGCATCACACTTCTGCATAAGGCTTCCGAAGTTATAGTGCACTGCGCGACAGTAATGAACGCAATCCAGACACACGGCCTTGGTCATGTACCGGGGAACACGATCGGGGTTGTCGTCTTGCGCCCAGGTCCAAGGGCACTTTGAGGTTCCTGGTATTTTGACGGCGACGTCTCGACTAACGCGCCTTGTAATATCCAAAGATGACTGCAGCAAGGTTGACGGTTTCTCGACAAACATGAAATGATGGCGAAGATGTTTGAGCGTCTTTTGAGGTTTAAGCTGCACCGTTGGACATGAAGGAATTGGAAGAGACCATGAAAGTGCGCTCATCAGCACCAGAATGACAAAAAGCTATTGTAATAAAAAACAATCAATGTTAAAAGTTAGAGCTTTAGCATTCTGAATCGTCCGAAAATGATACAAGCCTCAGGATAGTCACAAATGGATTTAAAAGGAGTACAGTCGAGCCTCCGGAACACCAAAGGGGCTGACCTGAGTGTCCGTTTTATGGGAGTGGCGGCATTATAGAGGAATGAACACTGGCTCCTCTAGGACTAAGTGACCTGTCCATAATCCGACTAGAGAAGTTAGTTACTATTGAAGTGTGTTTTTTTTTCACTTAAGGAGTGGTATGACTGTATCTAAATGATTTTCTTTACCAGCTACATACAGCACGGCATGTTATGTGCGTTTCTTTGGGCACCGACAATCATGCGCTCTTCAATGCATTTATTTTCTATCTGCATTTTTTTCCTTTCCTAAGTAAGGGAATTAAATCCCGGCCTACAATCCAGCAAGTTGCATATTAGCAAACTTTAAATCGACAATGGATGGATTTGTATAATAGCCATCTGGTCAGCCTCCTACCAGTTGGGATTCTTAACAAATTTCTGTTCTATTTGTAATATTTGTTTGCCCTATTTACCAGTGGCATGCCTGTGAACAAGCTGAGCTTAGTGCTTGTAGAGCTAAGTGCATGACCACTATAAACATGATTTACTATTTTACAATATAATATTTTTGTAACAAGATAGTGATATAATAAAAAAAAATATTACATGCATTTTTCTTTGGTGAATAAAATGGATTATCTACTATCAATAATGTAAACTTACACTTTCACAAGACAAGCCCATGTTTTGAGTTGCTTTCTTCGAACGACTTCCCAACTTTTCAAAACATGCATGTAGCAGTGAAATCTGACTTCTCATTTCCACTGAAAGAGTTACCTTCTTTTATACCATGAATTTTCCTTTTTGTTTTTTTCAACTTTGCAACAAATTTAGTTCATTCAATAGAACGGTAAAAGTTATTTTCAAAATGTTGTTCCTTTACCTTAAATTCGGTTACAAGTTCCTGTATTTCTTTCACTCCCACCCCAATTTGAGGTTTTCTAGTTCATAACATTCTCGGAACCTCTTTCCTTCATTTTAAATTGATATTGTCAGGGGAAGCCATACGTATATTGATTACCGGCTTAGCTACTATTTGAGCAACTTAGAAAGGTGGTCAGTGTCAGTTAAATTTTACCAAAGACTGATCTTCATTGATCTCCAGACAATTTGGAGGTATAATTTTTTTTACCTTGTGAGCAAATTGCCGCGCGCGCATACAGCGATGTCTGAATTTATCCATTCCACTTCATATTTACTTTACAAGTTCGCGAAAGTTGGTGGATATTGACCTAAGTGAAGAGTGGTTAAGTCGTGGGAGACAACGCCCTCCTTGACACTAGACGGCATAACCGCATTTTATTTGTGTGAGTCAGGAATAGCTTTGTTAATTCCAAATATAGCGGAATAAAAATTAAGAACAACGCGGAGAAAGGATTTAAGCTTTGCAGCTTGTGGGGTTGCGAGTAGATAAATAAATTAAATAAATTGAATATAGAAATGAACAATAGTTATCAAAGACTTGGTTTTTTTAAAAATGGAGGTCGCAAAAAAAGGTGAAATGGAAGGTAAAATTATAATACCCTCGAATAAATGTCAATCATATTTAACGGTATTAAGATACATGTAAACACTCTAGCGATCTCATCATTTTTTGTCATCATCAGCCTTTGTTTAAGTGTCTCGATACAGCTTTTCCCCAATTTTCAATCCACTTTTTCGATTCTTGATTACGGTTGGATCGACTTTTTTGAAATTATGTTGCAAATGTGAAGATAGTTGCCACCCTCTAAAGTGACATGGCTGATTTATTCCTAATGGCTTCCTATCCCTTCCCAGGGTAGTGCAGTAGTTATTACAGGTCAGCCAGTAGAGGATATGGTCAAGGGCAATGTCTTTTTTCAGTTTCTGAAAGACGTACATCTTTCATTGTTTCGATTACTGATTGCGTCGAAGCCAGACCAGTCCTGCACTTCTCAAGTAAACTCGATCCTTCATCATGCGAACCAAGGACATTGAGGAGAAAAAAGACCTTGACAGCTCTACAGGGCAAGACGTTCAGCTCGAAAGCGCTTCAGAGCGAATGACGAAGGGCTAACGCTCGAAACGTCAGCTTTTTAACCCGTTACGGTGGCCAATTTACATTTTCAACTTAGTTGATATAACCAAATTACCTTGTTACCCCCACCGACGCAGCACCACAGTTTTTTTAGAAACTTTCACCCTTCATTCATTTGTCCTCTTGAAGTGCATTGCCTGCAAAAACCATTACAATGGTTACATGTAACAATTAAGATCCGTTTATTTGTGAACAATCATTGCTTCCAACATCACTTAGCAAAGAATTTTAAAAAAATTTTAACCTTGTCTCATGAGTCGGGTATTGCAGTCTTACGAAGCTCAGCTGTGGAGACTTCTACAAAAGAGCTAGCCTCACCATGGCGATAAATGTCCGACAAATGCCCCTCCCCCACGGACATAACGGAGTTAATAATCCTAAGCCTATCTATAAAACCCACGGACTGCACTGAGCATTCTCTCGCTCGTAGAGAAGGCTTCGGAATCTCACACAAGCGTCCCCTTGTTCTCCGCAGATCTTAGAGCGAAAGAGAGACAGCTCGCTGCTTTTTAATTTCTTCGACACGTTTTCAAACGAATCGATATCCCTGAGCCGGTACACGTGCGTACTAACATTACAAAAGAAGGACACCTTTTTCTATGAATAACCTATTCTTAACGCACATTTTCCAGATCATTGTAAAAAATAACAGATTTCTCGCTCTCACTTCCTTCGTTACCTATAATGTTAGCCACTTATATTGAGCTTGTTTGCAACAATTTCGTTGACTCTGATACAGTTCAAAATTTTTCACTCTCAAAAACTTTGAAATCGATATGCTATAATTTGTATGAAATTACAAATCCGATTTTTGTGGCGGAGAGTTCGCGACTGTTTAAATCTTTCAAGATACATGTATGATGTTTCCTATTCATAACCAAACTCACCAAAAAGAGTTTAACTTCCTCTCAGAATACAACAGCAGCGTTATATTTGTAAAAACAAATGATATTGGTACATTGTATCTACGTTGTCAAGGTAAACAGAGAAGTAGAAGACAAATATTGTACAGTCACGAAACACAGTTACGTGACACGGATGTTCTATTTGCAGGGGTCACGCATGGCATCTTTTAAGCATTGACGCAATAGCAATTTATACGAAGACTTTTGCATTGACGTAGCTTGCGTTGCAGGCGTAAACGGGAGAGGGAAAAGGGCAGTGAGGCAAAATGTTCTTCCTTCCATACGCGCTTTGCCTCCACCTCCCGTTTTAACGCTCGCTACGCAGGCTAGCCATGACTGTTAATTATTTCACGGAGTTGGTAGATTGCAAACAAATGGCAATCCGCTTTGCGCTAAAGTTAACATCAAATTTAAAACTGGTAACATTCTAGTTTGAAAATCAACACCGGTGCGCTTCGCATGCTCAGGCAAATCATTAAATCCTTTGAATTCCAAGATACCCTTAATTTTCAGATTTCTCAGGTGTTTTGGTCGAGGAAGTCCATATGACAGTGCGAGTCCTCGACCAACTTTCATCACTCAGATGATATATACCCGTTATGGGTGTTGGAAAAAGGCCTCACTTCTTTTTGGGTTCGTTAGCCATAGCAACGGCAAAGAGTTAAGGTGAACATATATGTTCACTATTGTGCTCAATGGCTACTAAGGATAACTAATAAAAGCCTCTGAACATATACAAACTGATATCTAACCAGTTGAAACAATAAATCCTTCAACCGGCAGACGGGGAAGGGATTGTTGTAATCGTGACCAGAGTGGTGTGCACGAACATACTTTCCTTTTTTTAGGACGTTTACGTCATATGTCAGATGGGAAGTGAGAATTTTTTCCGACTTAGTTCCGATTGCTCGGCATTCAATAAGCACGATGCGTAAATAATTTGAATGAAACGTCCATTTAATAACATATAAATTTCCTCATCTTTTTTTTCAAGGGGCAATGATCTACGGCAGTAGTAACCGAAATCTCAGGAACTGGTCGTAGTTCAGAGTTAAAAGATTAGAAAGGATATAACGCCTTGTTTAATTTACAGCATTTTAACTTCAAATTTAACCTCATCAGCAAAGCAAAAGGAGGTGACAGCAAGAAATCGACAAATGGCTCGCGCGCGCAAGTTTGTAGATTACGTAGTGATCAATTCCAAGCCAATAACAAATATTATGTCGCTTTTATAAACAAGATTTATTTTTCACGAAGTGCTAACTGTTGGTAATTAAAACTATTAATTTTAAGACCACAAGAAAAGATAAAAGTAATGTTGATAATTAATGCAAATTAAACAGTATACATATTTCTATCACCGTCACTTACAAATAACTTAAAAATCTTTTGTGTTTCATGCGCACGTCAGTGAACGCATCCGGGCAGTTCCGCAATAAACGAATCAAGATCCGGTTTAGAACTAAGAATTGACACCTGGGCATGTCATTAGTGTAAAGTGTTAGTGTTTTAGATCGGTCCGTTAACCCGGAAACCTGAAACAACAGTACGGAAAACAAGCACTCAAGTACGTGTTCACCATCATCAGTGTTCTAATGAAGTCATCTTTGCGTCATGAGATTTGGATGAAACACTATTATGAGAGCATACAATAGTAGCGGTGCTTCCCCGTAATAAATAGTGATAAAAATATGATGTCTACACTGAGCGGAATGGCACATTAGGAAAACGTTTTTAAGTTAATTTCTGTACTTTTCTTGAAGAGTGAATCTATAGCCAGTGCTCCAATAAAAATTGAATTTGGATCTTTCGACCTCAGAAGAAGACGGACAGAAATTGTATTTAAAAGCTGTAGACCATGCCAATCAGAAGTTCTTTTCTATCAATTTTGTCACTTGACTTATTAGCAACTGCGTAGATGGAAAATCACTCTTCATGCAGTAGTAAGAATTGGGACTTACGGAAAAAAAAATTACCAAAAATATATCATTCACATAAAAAAGGGAAAAGACCAACTCAATAGATAAATCTCGTTACAAAAACGTGAAATTACATAAGCGAAAATGAAAGGTATAAAAGCAGGGCAACCTCAGTGCAGAGAGAAGCTAATTCAGTTGATCCTCTCGAACTCAATTGAAACATATACTTGGAATATTTTTGACGAAGTTAAAACAACCTCAAAAATGGGTACAGCTTGCGAAAAGGTAAGAGTTTACTAGTTATTCCGTTTCATTGTAGTTTAGTTCCACTTTAAACTTTTTGGATCATAGCGCCAATTCTTCTTGCTTCACACAACGTTACATCTAAAAGATTTGGTGATTTTCTTTTATATTCTCATCATCCATCAGCAAAGCATTATATTGATGTTGTGACGAGAAATTGGTACGTGATCAAGATAACAATAAGTTTGTTTTTATTGACCAGATTTCCCTTTTATGATTTTTGCGTCGAAATTGTCTTTTTTTTATGATTGATCAATTTCTCAAATTTTACCCATTTTTATTGCTATACTGTCCTCTCTTTTAACTTGATGGTACACTTAAATTCTACATTTTAAATTCTTTAATGATATGGTGTACGTGAAAGATGACGAAAACGTTAAAAATTAACGGCCATTTCCGTATTTTGATTACTAAAAACTGTTCAAGTGGAATAATGAACATTGCGGATATCTATCAAGATCTTACATTAAAGCAAATCTCAACTTTTCTTGGTTTCAGCTATTTGCCATGGCCGTGTTGATCAGCGTGATTTCTTCGTCGCTTCAGATCTCTTGCCCTGAAGTCCGTCAAAAACCTCACAAGACCCTCAAACGGCTCCGCCGCAATTTCATGTTCGTGGAAAAGCCTTCTGCTTCACGTAAGTCATCACTAGAAATTCCACTCCGCGTTAGTCGTGAAATTACTGCACAGATGCCAGGAACATCAAAGTGTCCTTGGAGCTGGGCCCAGGATGACAATCCAGATCGCGTCCCACGATTTCTGTCCAAAGCTGTTTGTCCTGATTGTGGGCATTACTGTCGCGCCGTGCGATATCATCATAGAGGTCTGGTACAGAAGTGTGACGTCACAACAGGGCAAGCAGTTTGGAAATGGATTATGGTGGAGCTTCCGGTGGCTTTTGTTTACGATCCTTGATAATAACTTTAGATGTACATTGGATATATTCATCTTAAGGCCATCAAGATATTTATAATACAGAGTGACACATATATAAATTAATATTGTTTTCATAGCGTCGATTGAGATAAAGCTTGTCTATATATAGATTTGAAGAGTAATTTATTGATTGTGTATTGTAAAATTATATATGATACATCGGAAGAAAAAATATAAAAGGATATTTAAATACAAGTACGAAATAGCATATTTATTTCTTGTGAGGTGAAACTCTTATGTACATCTGACTGTTCAATAAAGTTGTCTGTAGTCTTAATTGTGGTTTAATGCTAACATTCTTATTAAAGAAAACAAATCACTCTCCGGCACAGTGAGTAAGCCTCCCGGGGGGGGGGGGGGTACTCCCTTATATGGG
>OMLO01000277.1_pt1 | contig 30650 bp, 15 predicted proteins | sample 1674811 | NCBI WGS metagenome assembly OMLO01 (sample SAMN06265003, study PRJEB25207) | coral metagenome | isolation source: Coral host | place: Mexico:La Bocana,Puerto Morelos, Mexico | collected 2008-11-13
TAACCAAGGAGGCAACATAGGGCTGAGCAACGAGAACTTGTGGAGAGCAAGGTCATTTAACCAAGGAGGCAACATAGAGCACCACTGAATAAGTTACAACATGTTGGGTGAACTAACATAATAATATTACAAGTCAAAAGAAGGTTCTATGTAGGAAGTAGCCTGCATGAGCGCTCACAGTTTGGCAACACACATGCCAGCAACACCTCTTTGCCAGACTTGTCCTGCTTGATCACTTCACTGATGGACTCTCTCTTTACCACTGGCATGTATGATTTAAATGTGAGCCCACTTGTGTGCTATGTAGGAAGCAACCACCACTGAATAAGTCACAACATGTTGGGTGAAATACTCTTTTTATTTTCAGCATACATGTATACTAGCATTAAAATAAAAATACAATTTTCAAGTATACATACATTATACATTTTATGAAAGCAAAATAATATATGACTTTTACAGTTAGTACCAACTACATAATTTAATAAAAGCATCATTTCAAGCCATTTTCAATTCTCCAACCAGGCCAAGCTTTCTATTCCTCAAGTGACACAATGCAACGCTATCCACTCAAACTACATCATCCACTAGAGTGTGTAATGTCTTGTGCATAGTGGCATCCTCCCTTTGAACAAAAGGATGCAGGCAATTGAGTGTTCCTCCTTCCTCTAGCCTTGTGTCTCTGTTAGCTTGCCCGTTTAGCAGAAGCCTGACTTACAACACTAAATAAATTTAAACCCACAGAAAGTTGATATATTAGTTTTTTTAAACCTTTTTTCCTATTCTATAGGAAAGGTTTCTAATAATCCTAATTCAGCTTCCAGTTTTATGTTACAGATTTCCTTTTATTGCTATAAACGTGGCTTAGAAACATGCAAATTGAAGTTAAAAATTGAATTTGATGAAATTAAAATTGATGTTGAAAAGTGCAGTTATGTAATTAACAGTATAGTAACACGACATGAATTCGGTCATTCTGATCAAAGATTCCATCATGATGTTAACAGACCTCCTTTTACTTGGAGATGCCAAACTTAAAAAAAACTCAAATCCAGAAAATTTCCGACAGCTATGGTCATGGGAAGGCTTCAAAATAATCCAGGAGATTGATGCCATGGATGTTGACAACTACGCTAAACATAGAAATTAAAGTAGTCTTGTTTAACTTGCTTAACTACGTTAACATTCATATAACGGCAAGTATTGTGTATTCTAATAGACTTGGGCAAAAGCATTTTCAATCTTTCAACTTCCTTACTGGCTACTAACCATGAGTGCTTACTACTTAGCCAAAACAGCCTAAAATTTCAGGCGAAAGTCAAATGGAACACTCTTGTTCTGCAAAATTCCTAGCCTTTGAAAATGATAGACAACCTCCAGCTAGGGGTACTTCTTTTCTAATCATGACAGAATGGTGGAAACGTCCTTACCAATTGCTCAATTTTCCAGTTTCGTCTCTCATCGGCCAAAAACAATTGCAAAAAAACAACTACTGTATATTGTTTAATATGGTATGGCCATCTTGTTCAGTTGGTTTGCTACTTTCTAGAAAATGACCTTTTCCAAGTTTATTCCATGGTCATCTCAACTGGTTTATTCTGACAGATGGTAAGCACCCCAAGTCACCTAACATTTAAAATCATGGTCATTTCTATTCAGAAAAGCTCCAACATTTTTTTTTGTGTGTGGCTTATCTTGCACCAATATACAGTATTGACCGCCTTGTTACTCGACGTTCTTCTGCAATGAAATAAAATCCCTCATCGTCAATGTGCTGCATATTTGCTGCCAAAAAGTCCTGTTCATAAAAATTGGGCTTCATGGTCCAAACATACTCCAAAAACAACTCTACTCCTTCACAAGCTAGATGGCTTAGTATGTGTTCATTTACTAACTTGTAGAGTGTTTCAAGTGCAGTTTGATTTTCATGGTATCTTTTCAAAAATTCCGACACCCCAGAAAGTGTGTCCTCTCCACTTTTGCACAAAAGCTGTGAAAGAACTTCAGCCTCATTCTTTATAGATTGTTTTGCTGAAGTTAGAAAATCCCCAGCTTCCAATACTTGTGAAACCAGAGAGCTGTTGGCCATAAAATCCTTCACCCTTTCTTGTGCTACCTGCAAAGTGCAATAAGACGTCAGTAATCATTTGATTTTGTCAAGGTGTTATTAGTGACACCTACTTTATCACCAAACGCCATAAAGTGCCCCCCCCCTCCCCCCACCATAGGATACTGGTTCATCACAGGGTTATATTAATACCCATTATTTAGTCTTGTCATTTAGCAGAGTCTTGAATTTACCGTTTGCCACTGCTTTGAGAAGAACAGCAGTTCAAATTTTATTGTTTTATTAGAAACATCATTTGATAGTTTTTTGGAGGATACTTGTTGCAGACACAGTGACACAGTATAGCCCAGGGGCAGTGGTCTTCCCTCCTCCCACTGCGTTGGTCATGGCAGGTTGGTAGTGCTGAGTGGGTACAATATCCTATTCCGTACTACTCTCAAACTTCCTCTTTCCACCCAGTTGTATAAAAGATATTTTCTGCGAGCCTGTGACTATTTTATCCATCAAGAATTCATCAAGACTTAGAATTCATCAAGACTTAGGGAATGCATTACAAAAAGTTAGGCATGCAGGACCTGTGTAACAGACCTTCTCTTAGTTCTTGTTTTGGAAGCTGTATTGACAGGTACAGCTGTAGGCCACACACATCACAAATTACGGTGTAGTATACTTGTTATGGGTATCCAAAAGCAATAGTAAAAGACAATAGAAGATTGGATTGACCAAAGCTGGGTTACATGTACAAAGCATCCAGTTGCATTTTTTTATTTTCCACACATTTTTCTGATTTTCAGCAAACTGGCTCAAACTTGTATGCCGAGTGCAAACTCACAGAAAAAAATACAGACAAATGTATGGAAAATTAAAAAATGAATGCAAAGCTACATCCATCAAATTTGGCCAATGCAATCCTTTGTTGACTTTGTTTGCTATTCATAGATTGTTCTTAATTCACTTTTTGTACAATTATTTTGTCATTGGTCAAACAATGTAATTCTGACGCTATTGCCCACCCATAAATGGCTTCCCAAACCGTGATCATAAGGTCTATAAATCCGATAAATTTTTATTCTTTGGAGCGCCATTCACAACCCCAACATCAACCTCATTTATTTTGAAGTACCTCTATGGCACTGTGAATCATCTTTTCTGGTGTATATGAAAAAAGCTTCTCCGTTGTTTCTTTCCACCTTTCCTCGGCAACATGCCACAAAGAAGTGGAAATGCTGTCCCGATCATTTGACGATTTCCAGCTGTGAAAACCTTCCGTTTTCTCGAGATGTTTGTCCTGATGTAAACCTACCGCCGATTTAAAAATCCTCAGTAACTCGCTTTCTTGAAGGCTTTCCGGTGTGTTTTCCTCAATCAATTCCTTTAAACGTGTTTTTCCATAGTCCAAAAGGTTTTCGGCGGTGATACATGAATTTAGACTCGGAGTGAACTTGGCGTTTCTCGACGTAAGACCAAGGTTAATGTGCGCTTTCGGTTCTCTGTCCTGATAATGGTTTCCCCAATTCTGCTGTAACATTTGATTTGCTCGAGCGCTTAGATATGTTGTCCCTTTCAAAGCAAGTCGAAAAGTTGAGAAACTTCGGGCGATACAGAAAATCTTCATCAACTGACCTGCTGTGGTCTGTACCAAGGGCGACAATAAAAGTGCTTCGCTAAGCATCGAATGCTTGCCGAAAAACAAGCTCAGATTTGTGTCTACCGATTGAAATACGGTCTGTCCGATGCAGGACATCTTGACTAATGCTTCCCCTCAGCTCTTGAGCTTTTAGGAAAATCGACGTTTCGTGGTTCGTCTAGTTAAAATCCCGTGATCACGAGTGATAAACTTCCACACATAATAAGGAGACACAAATAATCGTTGTTTACAAGGAAGAAAGCGCGGTTACCTTTTGTTCAAGACCCAGTCCTCTCTTGTTTAAGCGCGTTGTATGAAATTTACGCGGACCACGACAATTCCCGCCAAAAAAAATTTGCGGACATTTACTACTTTTATTTACATTACTGAATTTCAGTGAAATTCGTTGCAAACAGTGTAATGAAGCCGACCGTATGGCTTAGGTTTTTTTGTTACTTTCGGGTACCATACATGAAAACTGCGAATGAATTAGGCTGCGATCTAAATTCGCGAAAATTTGTTCCCGCGAAACTCGCAAAATCAAAAATGAGAGCGAAAGAGGGGCAAGAATTATATATATAATAAAACACCTTGGGTAGAATACACTGGAAATGAGTAGAAAATTGACGACCTATGTATAAATTAAGCCATGATTTAATTAATATAGATAGCTCAAAGCTCTTCATCCATTCCTTTGATGGCCGCACAAGAAGAAGCTTAGGATTCCATATGCTAATACGGACATTTTCTCAGTATTCCTATATTTTCCTAACGCTGACTGGAACTTCCTCCCCGTTCTCCAAGTCATTCAAATTTGCTTAGAGTTTTTCGTAAATATTGTTCTTTGCTAAGGAATAAGTTTTTTCAATTGTCGAAAAATTCAAAAACAAGAATGCGAAGGGTACTAAAACGAATTTTTTATCTTAGTAATGACGTAATTTAACTGAACGCGCGCACATTATGATTCAATCTAATCAAAGATTGAAATTATGGCCTTCTTTATTTCTTTAAAAAAAATTCTTCATTATTTTTAAGTATAAGAAAGTAAAATCTCCGACTTTGACGATTGTTGTCGTGGAAAACTCAAACTCTGAAGTTTGTTTTTCTTTTAATTTAAGCAGTCAAGCATTCATCTCGTCTTATGTACTCATCTAATCTGTTGTTCCAAACTTCCACTCTTATTTTCGCAACTTGCTGGAAGCAAAGAAACAGTCTTGTATCACTTTATTAAAAAAGAAAAAACTTTGTATCGGTGCTAAACGTATTGCATTCAGTAAACCCTGTATAAGGCAGGTCTTATTTTCTACTCTTCAACTTCACACAATAGTATATCTAACCTTTTTCTTGTTCAAACAAAATTCTGCCCACTTATTAGCTGCTGATCATCGCTTGAAGTAAACTTCGGCTTTAGAACTCAGCAAACACAATATCACCAGAAACTGCTTTCGCCTCCCAATGCCATGTTATCTCTACTTGGGGCTAAATAAAATCATTTTCCCTGTCGGATGTACGGGCGAGCTAGGAATAGTTTCAGGAATAAGCTAGTAACACCAGCATTTCAGATTTTTCTTGGTTTTGACATTGCATTGCACGATAGGATTTTAGTATTGAGTTATGGAGGCATCTTACTGAGAGTTTCTGCTTAAAAAGAAAGGAAGGACTTGTAAGATGTCCACATAACTGCTGTCTTTTTTCAATGTCTTGCTGTCTTCTAAAGTGAGGCTTTCCTGAAATTTGTTTGTGAAATCCAAAGTCGCACCAAAACAGAAATTTACGCTTTAAAAGAACATTAAATTTCGCGAATCATGCTTTTGAAAACGTGGTTGCAGCAAAGTTCAACGTTAAGTCACATGACCAAACGAGCCAAAAATTACAAAGTGAGACGACTGCAGCTTCAAGTAAGAAACTGATAATTAAAACCATCGCAGTCTAAATGAGATTAAATAAAAATTTATCGGTTACAAATTTACTTGCTTTCGCGAATAATTTACATTTGTTTTATTTTGCCGAAAATGATTCTTTGAAATATCGGCAGAAAAACTTAAAGGGGCGTGCTCATAGCTTGCTTTGATTACAATCGCCTTAATACGATTACCCACACTAATAAAACACATGATAGTAACATCTTGTCAATTAGTCGTTTGAACGTCCACACCCTGGGCTCGCCTAGTCCGATTTATTTGACCTTGTGACAAGTCTAATAGTTACCCTCTGTTTTGTTACCTCGTTTCGTCCTCTTAATGGTCTTTGCTTTTGAATAAATTCTTTAAATTTTCGAAAAACTCGACAAAAAGAGTATTTCGACAATTTAAATGAATTATTCAGAGAAGATGCCACGGCGAAGGGTTGCAAAACTGTTAAAAAAAGAAAAAAGTCTGATTGCCAGTTACTTTTGTTCCAACTAAGAAACTATTGCGTCATAAATGAACTTTAATAATGACGTAATTTAACTGAGCTCGCGCAAAAAATTTCGCATCTAATCATAACAATTCAAGTCTGATTAGTGCATAAACTATTTTGCACCAATTAATTTGCGAAATTGTTCTACGAAGTTGTAATCGGAAATTTTCATTTTACGTCATCTCAACCGTAGTCTCACTTATCTATTCTCCATGTTCTTCATTATTACATTTAACAATGACTATTAAAATGTATTTTTCAAATGAAACTTTTACGTTTATGGAAATTGTAATGATTATCGGATAAATTGATGACAGGGCATTGGGTCCTCTAATTCTGTCTATAATCATTCATATGATCACAGAACGGATTAGACTCCACTCAGTACTATTACCATTATTATTAACTTTATTCAAGAGACCATTTTCTCTTGCTTTATTTGGAAAACAAATCTTCAATATTTTTAAATATAAAATTCCCTGCGATTAGCAAAGCTTCGGCAGGAAATTGAAAATGCTCCGGACATTTGAGAACACTCGAGAAATGTAGAAAACACTAACCTGCGGCTCATGTTTTCTACATTTCCCTCGTGTTCTCAAATCCGTCGTGTTTAATTTGCTGACAGTGTAATACACGGCTTAGGCTTCTTTATTTGCATGTATGCGCGATACCTTGACGTCTGGAGAGGGGCGTGGTTACATTGTTACTTCTTGCCCCAGTTCTCTATCGGTAAAAAGCCGCCTGTCTATTTTCGCAGAAAGTCGGAGGCGAGAAATGGCTTCCAGTGAACACTGTTCAGATGAGACTATAATGATCGACGGCAGCATAATGGAAGGGGTAATGTAAAGAGAAATTTAATTTAAAGAAATTGACTGTTGCTTCAACTCAAACTTTTTTGAGCCCAACCAAATACTCTATCATATTTAGTTACAGCAAATAACAACGAGGTGTGCAGCACAGGGGTGCAGGCCGGACCCGCGTCATATTTAGGTCGAGTTTGTTGTTGGTTCTCAACTCTGCTCCGAGTGGTTTTTCTCCGAGACTCCGGTTTTCAATTCCTCTCTCCTCAAAAACAACATTTCCAAATTTCAATTCGATCTTAGGATGCAGGGGCATTTCTGAACAAGTACTTAGGGTTACTTCTGAACTCCTTGGTGCTCCTTGCATGGGTAAAAATATTACATATAATTTACATTACAAAATTAGATTACATGATGCGACCCATCAAAACACTTTTCGAACGTTTAACATCCCGGCCCTGGGTTAACATCTAGAAAGTCCGAAAGTAGTGACCTTGAATAATTAGGCTAAAAGCTGCAAAAGGTGTGTTTCACCACAAGGGTGCAATTAACTCTTAATCTTTTAGCATGTTAAACACATTTAAATTTCTTCTTGTAATAATTTTAGTAAACATTTCAAAATAAATATGAGCGATAGTAATTTTACACAACGTTTTGATGTCGTCATGACATCATTATCAAGTGTTCAACAGTGTTATTATGCGGTGAGAGGTGTGATTGTTCATTAACACATTTGTTTAAACAAATAAAATAGATGGAACTTTGTGTAAAATTTCTATCACACACATTTATTTTGGAGTGTTTATTGAAATTTAAGCTCATTCGATACATTTTCAATTATTACTACTTTTATTATTATTATTATTATTATTATTATTATTATTATTATTGTTAAAGATTCGCACAGCTATTGACAATATTGGAGCTGGTTTCGTCATTGGCTCTGGGCAACAACAAGTTGCTTAGGGAAGCCAAGGAACACCCCTTGTTATTATTATTATTATTATTATTATTATTATTATTATTATTATTATTATTATGTTATTTATTTATAAAGCTAAAAGTAACAGAGACTGTAATTTCCTCTATAAGAAACATATACTTTTGTATTGTGAAGCAAGTCTTAATGAAGACAATGTAAAGTCTGTATATGATTGGCATTCTTTGGAAACATTTTTATTTCACTGACATTGCATAGCTGACAAATGGTGGATGTTTTAGATTTATGGGTCACTGTTATTGGGACTTAAGTTAGTGTGTTTGCTTAACTGCTAAGTTCTACAGAACAAATTAGCTATTAATCAAACTATGTGTTGCATTTCATTTTTTATCTAGGGTGGTCAGATCCTCAGGAATGCAGTGAGCTTTGCTTGCCTATTGAATTCTTCAGTTTGTGTCCAAAATATCAGAGCAGGAAGATCTACACCAGGACTGAGGCCTCAGCATATGACTGGTATACTGAATAAAGTTACTGTTAAATTCCCTGCTGTTATAAGTCTTATAGGTCTTGTTAGGTTTTATTCTTCTAGTGAAAGGATTTTACAAGTCAGATATACTAATAATTAAATATTTTCCCAGGATAACCTTTCAGTATAAAGTACTGTTATTGAAAAATAAAAAATGTTAAAAATACAATAAAAAATTACAAATAATAATTGCCCATGGCATTCCTAAATAAAACTCTAGAATTAATGCATCTTAAACTTAAAGGCAATTAAAAATCAAAATTTATGTCTCTTACTAGTTTCAGCTCATTGAGTACAAAGTGTTGTCAACTGGAGTATTGTTTATCCCTTTAATGGAGTTACTTCCAGCATTATTGTTAAGTGTCCCTAACAATTTTCAACTAAAGGCATATAAATATAATTATACTCTATAGATACCCTGATATCAAGTTAATGCTAACAGCTTTTAATTGCCAGTTTTCATGTGACGTCATTATTTTGGTGTTTTACAATGTGTAAACTTGACAGTTTTCTTCATTTTGGAACAGAGTGTATCTGAATTTTTTAGTTGAGATTTTATGCATTGAGTGACATCAAATGGCAACCCAAGAAGGCTCTTGCAAAGGTCAAAAGATGAGTCATCAAATAAGTTTTTGCTAACTGAACAGTTCTTGCTGTAGAAGAAGTGTTAATTTCTACATGTCGGAGCTGAAGAGTAATAACTTTTCATTTAAATAGCAAAACTCATTGGTAAATGTTTCAGTTACCTTATGGTTTCCATATTTGTGTCCCTTAAGCTCTATAAATCTGAACACTCCAAATAATGTGCAAAAAACCTCACAGACCTCAATCTTCTTAAGTAAATTTATTGAATGGTTATGATTTTTATTTTTGATGGCATGACAGTGCAAACAAGCAATTAAGTACACATAATGTGCATTTCAGGGCTGCAGCTTATTCGAGACATTACTTCTGGAAAACTTAATGGTGATAAAATTGGTTCCACATCAGTGACTCTCCATCCTTCAAGTATTGGATCTGGGATATTTTCTGCAGATACTCAAACAGCTGGGTAAGTACACAACCTACATGTTAGTTATACTGGTCTAGACACAGGGTGTCCAGACTCACAACAGCTTAACTGATGGGATTCATTTCGTAAATTTGGTTATCCGTTAGTTCTAAGCAAAGTGTTCTGTCACCTGAGGGTATTTGAAGAAACTCTGGTTAATAAACATTCTAAGTTGTACGTGTTAAGAATTATAATAGGCACTTCCTGGGTTGTGTACAAATATACAATAAAAACAGTAAACAGTATTTTCTTTTTCTTGAATGTGCAGGAGTATTTGTCTGCTAATGCAGCTGGCGCTACCTTGTTTGTTATATGCACCTGAAGTATCAAAGTTGATTCTGAAGGGAGGGACAAATGCAGAAATGGCACCACCAATTGAGTATATGACTGATGTAAGTCACTGTAAGTTTCAATTTCTGACTAAAATATAATAGGCAAATTTTAATGCCATGTCATTGTCCAACCTTTTTTGTGGTTTGTGGTTTAAAAATCTAAGTGGTAATGGGTTTGAGTATAAGCTAATACTTTGCGAGGTAGAAGGTTTTTAGGATGATACTTAACTTTTACTAGATTCCATAGCGTACAACAGCCACTGTAAGCTGGAAGTTTCAGGGACTTTCTAGGGGAAAAAGCAAATAATCCTCTTGATTTATTACTAGTAATTTACTTGCCTCTTTTTCTGCAATAATTGTGGAACAAGAGCCAATAATAGAGAGGTTAAGCATGACGTTTATGGCGGACGGCAAACGGCAAAGACGACTTCTGATATTCAGTTCTTTTCTTCTAATCTGTAAATAAAGCCCCCAAAAATGTAATTATAACATCTCCTACTACTCATTGCAAATACAAATAATTCCACTCTACTGTACACACAGCTGAAGAGAGACGAAAAAAGTTTCATTTTTGCTGTTTGCCATTTGCCGTTTGCTGTAAACGTCATGCTTAACCTCTCTATTAATTATCATTGCAAATGAATATATGCACCTGTTAGATCATATATTTGAACTGCAGAGAAAGATATCAAGACATGATTGATCGTCACAGTTATACACACAACTTAAGCAGTTGTGAAATAAACCCCTGAAAAAAAAATTCAGGCCTTCTACAAGATTCAAACCCATGACCTCTGCTATACTAGTGCAGTGCTCTACCAACTATCAAGCTATCAAGCTGTTAAGATTAAATATGAAACTGAAAAAAATGTCAATAAGAAAAATGTCCTTTGAAAAGAAATGGGTGCTCACTCCAATTGAATAGAATAAATTAAGTTCATTTTATTTTATTGCTTTTTTATTTTAATATTTTGTTTCTTATTGCTTTAGTATGAATGTAAGTAGCATCAGTAATCATACTATTTTGTAAGTAGTGTAAGAAGTGGTATCGTAGGTTAATAAGTAATTGTATTGTTTTGTATGTTATGCAAATTGTATTGTAAGTAGGACCTGCAATTGAATTGCGTAAGTAACTGAATTATATGAAAATGTTTTGTCAGTAATGTAATGGACTTTAGTAGTTGTATCACTGTTGTACATGTAAAAACTTTCCAAAACCTGCTCTCTCCAATGTAGTATTCCTCGAGGGACAATATTGGGTCCTCTTCTTTTCTTACTGTACATCAATGACTTGCCAAATTGCTTGTTGAATTACTATCCTAGATTGTATGTTGATGACACACATCTTACATATGCTTACAGTTATATGAACGCCATTCAGTCTTGTCTCAATGAAGATTTGCAAAACATTAGCGAATGGCTAATCGCAAAGAAACTCACACTAAATATGACCAAGACCGAGTTTATGTTAATCAGCTCCAGACAAAAGACAAGCCATCTAACTGACACTCCTACTTTAACCATTAACGATACCCCCATAAACCAAGTTCAACCACTAAATCCCTCGGGATACTTATTGACTGAAATCTTTCCTGGGGAAACCTTATTGATAAGCTCGCTAAAAAGATAGCCTCTGGTATTGCAGTAGTTAAACGGGTTTGACCTTTTGTTCCCTCAGTAAGGCTCTAATTTAACCCCACTTTGATTATTGCTACGTTGTCAGGGGAAACTGTGGCATGAAACTTGCTGACAAAAAAAAAGTTCCAAAATCGTGCAGCACAGACCCTAACCTTCTCAAATTATGACACTGATGCTTCTCAACTGTTTGAAAGATTAAACTGGGAAAATCTCAGCACTCAGCGTGACATACAAAAGGCCATTAGATAATGGCTTTTAAAGTCTCTTAATCTTGCCCCAGAATACCTATGCTCCAATTTATATATCAATCTATGACTACTCCTGACACTTTCTGAGAATCTGAAAATAAACCAGCCATTCCACTCCCACGCACAAACTACCTTTGAAATAGTGGTAGCTATAGTGGTGGTGTCCTTTGGAATAGTCTTCCTCAAAATGTAAGGCAAGCAGAATCTCAGAGTAGAGTCAAATAAGCCATAGCATTCATGGAAAACAGGTTATTATTAGGATTTGCGAACTTTAACATAATTAGCATGATATTTATATGGTGTATTTTAGACTTGAATGTTACCTTTTTTCTTATGTAATTTAGACCTGATGAATTTTTTACCATGGATAAATAAAGATTGATTGATTGATTGATTGTAAATTGTGTATGTAGACGTACCAGTGTTGAAAGTAGTGTGAATCACAATTGAAAAAAAAAAGAGAAAAGAAAAAAGAAACAACTGCTTCAGTTGTGTGTATGAAATACATAACTGTTAATTGAAATTTAAGCTCATTCGAATAGTTATAATATATTTATTTCATGTTTGTTCAGGACCCACAGTGATTTTATTTTTATAATTCTATAAATATTTTCAATTATTACTACTTTTATTGTTATTATTATTATTATCATTTATATTAAATTGTTTGCAAACAAAGATATTTTCCTATCTTTCAGGCACCTTACTTCATTAGTCAAGGTCAGAATACATAGTGAATTTTAATTATTTTAATTAATAATGTATGTCTGTTAATAGATTTTTTAATTATCCTCTTACTACAGGTTTTTAGACCCATTGTAAAAAGATTGGGTGTAGAGTTTGATTGTGACATAGTAAGAAGGTTAGTTAATCTAACACATTCAGATAATAATAATGGGTTTACAACCTAACCACAGCTAATCAAAACAACTTTATTTTTATATTTATAGGCCTCCTTTCATATAAGGGTGTAATGAATACCAGTTAACTGACATTACAGCTGCCTAACAAAATGTTCCAGGGGAGGAGGGATGGGAGACAAATTGTAATGGACTTACATTCATTAACTGTTCAACAGCTTTCTTTACTTGACACTGAAGTTATTGAATACAGACTTACTAGCATTTCATCTAAAAGTAGTCAAGGTTAAAATAGTGTAGTTGCTTCATGTTATGCTCACTGAGCAACAAATATTTTAAAATGGTTAATTAAATAATTTATTTAATTTATTATTCCAACTTTTTTTCCAAAAGAGGTTATTATCCCAAAGGAGGAGGAGAGGTTCATGTGAAAGTGAAGCCGGTTAAGCAGCTGAAGCCATTTCAGTTGCTGGAGAGAGGATCCTTAGTCAGGATAACTGGTTGCGCTTTTGTCGCTGGTGTACTTCCTTTTAGGGTTTGTAGTATATATGTTATCAAACAATAAAACAATAAAGCACACCAGATTGAATACTAAATTTACTTCCATTATCAATGATAGATAGCTCAAACAATGGCCAGAGAAGCTCACAGGATATTGAAGAAAAACTATCCAGATGTTCAAATAAATGTAGAGCCAGTCCACGAATCTGCTGACAAAGCACATGGAAATGGAACTGGAATAATGTAATGAAATCAAGTTATTAACTTATTAAATAGGTTGTCATTACATGTACAAAGATCTATTCAGTTGATTTTTTTTTCTGTTTATTCGTTCACAAAGTAATTCATTTACTTGTATAGGCCAGGTAATGGAAGTAACGTTTTCCTTTCAACCAGTTGTGTTGCAGCAATGTTGTATTGCAGGTTGAAATTCCAAACTCAAAACCATTTTCCTTGAATTTGCCCTATCAATCATTTGCTATTGATAAATCACTATTTTGAAATCCCACTTTTTTAAACTTTTTTCCTTCCACTGAGAGTTTGAAATTTAAATTTAAATTTCAAATGTATATTGCTCAGTTAACCAATTTTTTTCAGGGTGATGGCTGAATCTACAACTGGATGTAGAATGGCTGGCTCAGCAATTGGAAGGAAAGGTGATTTAATATCAAGATAATTTCATCACTAAAGATTTTTGTTAGCAATTTGTAACTCGCAAAATGGTATAGCCATTTCTGAGTGAGTTGTAGGTAATTAAGGGCTGATTTTTTCTCCTTTACACCAAGACTTTTCTAGTACCTTCCACTCTGAACTTATAGTGGAAAGTTCTCGTTGAGCAAAGTCCAACAGGTAGTTAGTGTAAGAAGTGTAAATAGCTGTATTGTAATGTCACTAAGTGCACTGTAAGTAATACCAATAGCCATACTGATGCACTTCCCTTGGTAAAATGTTTTATTTTATTTTATTAATTTATTTAATTCAAGTCCTGTAAGAGATTATGGATAAGAAGAAATATAAAAGAGATATTTGGATGATATTGCCACCATTTTAGACTGACTATGGCTGAGGGTACCAAAGTTGAAAAAGCTTGAAAAGATAATCCATTGGTGAAGAGAATAGAAAAAAAAGCTATGGATCTCAAAGTCAAGGATAGCCTGTAAATTCTCAGGTGCCTGACAAACCCCATAGATCTTAGTGTTTGACCAAATTTGTTCCTTTTCCCATCTGAAGGTGTGCCAGCAGAGGAAGTAGCCAGGAATGCTGTGGATGAATTGACAAATAATCTTCAATATGATAGCTGTGTTGATGAACATCTTCAGGATCAGGTGAATATTGCTAAAAGAGTTATCCTCACTAGCCCTGAGAAATTTCCAACAATCCTTAGCAATAAAACTTCACTTGCATGTTGGGCAAGTTAAAGATGGATTATCCACAAGCCTGACAGTCTGCAAAATCTACTAGCGCTGGGCTATTGGACAAATTTATTTTCTTTGAATCATCATCATTATTATTAACATCATCATCATCCTCATCATGAACTGAGAGATTTTAGCATTGGAATCTAATTGGAGCAATGCTGCTCTGTCTGCTCTATAAATGGCTACCAATGAATTAAATATGGAGGTTACTCCTTATTACAGCAGAGCAGCGGACCAGCACTCCATCCTTAGTAGGAAATTAGAAATATTTTTGCACACCTTGTGCTTCTGAATTTGAGGATAACTACCTACCCAAGGAGCCAGTAGTCGTGAAAAACTACAAACTTTTTACTCTGCAACTTATTGATAAATTATTATCAACCCTTGTAAAGTTTTAATTATTATTTGTTTATCTTCAGTTAATCATATTTATGGCACTAGCTGCTGGTCACTCGTCGATCAGATGTGGACCACTCACAATGCATACAAAAACAGCAATTCACGTAGCTGAGAAAATTATGAAAGTATGTATATAGTGTAGGAAGTGTTTCCATCTTACCTCATTTTGTTGCAAGGTGCAAATTCATCTCAAAGCAAATGCAGTCATTTGATAGTTTTCATCCAAGTTTATTGTAACTGGAACAAGATGCTAAGAAGCACTTGTTTGCATCTAATAATTGGCAAATATTAGCCTACCAGGTCACTAGTGGTACCTAAGTGACATGGTGGCTTTAGTTAATGGTTAGTGTACTAGACTCTGAATCAAACAATCTGAGGGCCTGGCTAGAGTCATTATGTTGTAGACAAGACAGATATAGGTTAGCCAGGTTCAGTGCGTTTTTGATAGTGTAGTGGATTTCCTCCACTGCTCACATGTAGGTGCAAGTCCTCCTGATTTGTAATTATTTGGTACTCAAAAGCAAATGAAGAAGGCAACAGGTCAGTGAAATGGTTCCTTTTCTCCTTCAGGGTGGCCAGGAAAAGTTAATATTTTTTCTTTGCACAGTGTAGTTGTTAATTTACAAATTTTAATTTTTATTTTGTTTTAGGCAAAGTTCAGGGTTCAAGAGAATTCTGAAAAGAATGGATGTATTATTGAATGTCATGGGATAGGTTTACAAAACTCAAGTCTATAATAATCATTATTTAATATACAATATGTTCCTGTAAATAACCATTAAATTTAAGTGAGAATAAATTTCACATAGTCAATAGACCCTGTTGTTCTGTTTCTTTGAGAGTAGAAGTAAGACTGGGTAATGTATGTCTTCATCATACATTGGGTCCCGCTTCTTTGCCAGCAGATGTCTGGCCCATATAGTTGAATCATAATTTTCAATTTCAGACACACTAAATTGGGACACCACCTTGCTGCAAAATGATTTAAGTGTATCTTTTCTTTGTGGTGCCATAATGATGGCAGAACCATTGTCTTTAAGAAGAGTGTCTATAACATGAATCAGCCCCATGTGACACTCAGTAAAAAATAAACAATCCGCACTGATTATTAAGTCAAACTGTGATTCCAGATCAGATAGATTGCAATTTTCAACCCACAACAACCTCTCCGATGACACATCAGTTGAACCAAACAATGGCTTATTTTGGTAAATAATAGCTGCCATATTTTCCACACAGTCTGTATTGCCATCCGTTAGTAACACTTTCGAAGGCTTTCCAAACGAAGCTAGGAAAATCCCAGCCAATCCCGTCATGCCAGCTCCTAGTTCACAAACTGTCTTCCCATCAAACTTATGTTTATGATTTAGCATATAAGAAGCTAGCACTTCTTCTGATGGCCACAAACACACGTTTCCAGTGTTGTCAAAGCCAGTTAAATCTTCTAGAATGACTTTTCTACATCGTTGTTTTATGAACAATGGTTGATCAACGATGCTGTCATGCCGATAGTCCAGCCATTCATAATCGGCCTCACATTCGTTGTCAAAGTGAACAACTTCTTTAGAAAACAAGTTAAATCCTTCAAATCTGCGTACTGATATTTCAGTATCCTCTTTGGCCAAGCACTGCTTCTTTATAACTGAAGCTAAAATCTTCCATCTTTGTCGAGCTCTTTGTTGCAGAGCGTCCGCCATGTTTGCTCGCCTTCCCATGAATCATGGGATATGCAGACGTCATCGGGGAATGAGTAACGCTTGCCCCGAGCAGTGATGGAGTCGTTATGCGATCGATTTCCCCTTCATAAGGCAGTTTTTGAGGGAAATCTGCGGAAGGTTTCGGGATGTTTACGTACCTGTGATATAGGAGAAAGAGATGTTCATGGTAAGAAACTCTTTTTGTCATGATTTGTATTTAAAGCGTCTCAAACTGCGTGTTTTCTTTGCCGCCAATTGGCCGCCGGCCGGCCGGCAGGCCGGGTATGAATTCGGTTACAACTGGTCTCTCTTAGTTTTATTATAAGCAATGTTTGATGAGAATTGTTGATTTTATCCTCAGACAGATACCTCTGCCGAACACGTACTGAAGTAACTCCCATGACAGAAAAAATAGCGTTTTACTTTCTATAACTTGTAGTGACGGGTTGTTCGCGTTCAGACATATAATTTGTCTCAACTAACAAGCTTTCCTATGTTTCATCATTGTAATCTGGTTCTCTGACGTTATATCCTAGCCAGTGGCAAATTGACCTGGTGATCTTTTAACGCCTTCTTTCCCTGGAATTTAAGCTCAATAAACGTTCTTGGACTTAGCATCATTAGTAAAATGGTACAAGCACCTGAACAATGTTTGTATAAGCTTTATATTGGGCCTATAAAATTTGTCACTCACTTGACGGTAGTAAGTGTTTACTTATAAAGTTGAAAATACTCATCAATAATGAATATTGTGATTTCTAGTGATCTACGGGTGGTGACTGTGTCGACACAATGAATATTTGTCTTTTTCTGCTGGTGATATAAGCTTCCATGTACATGTGTTTGTCATAAGACGTAATGTCAAAGTTAACAATTGCAGGTTTTGTTTATGTTTTACAATCCACTGGAATGGAGGCGATCGATAACAATAAAATAAATTGTTGTGCCTACTAAATTGCTGTATAATCAAGATAAATAGCAATGATATACTTTTGTAGAGTACAATCTTAAAAGAAAAAGGTTTGCATGGATTTTGTGGCTTAGTAAACTCTCCCAGGCTTGGGTAGACAGTCATGTTGTGGGAAAAAAGCTTAGTCATTTGTTTTGTTACTATACACTAAATATGTTGTAATCTGCTAGCAAACAAAAAGCTTGAAGAAACGTAAAACTAATTGGCTAAAGGTTCATTTCTCTTTGTCTAACAAAAACAATGCTTAGCTACTGGTACTTTTTCGCACTTAACAGTTTCTTAGATTCCATGTTGCCATGTGTCTGTTCAGTAGTGTAGTAAGATTAAAAAAAAGTGGCATACAAGCCATTAGGTGAGTGTGTTACTGATGTTCTTACCACAATTTGACATCCTCTGTGATCTATTACTGAACAGACACACGGCATCATAGACTATACCTGAAACATGTAATACATAAACAAAAATTATATTACTGGCATCATCTATAAGTCCTCCATAAAACTCAGAAGTAAAAACCAATCAAAATGTGGCATAATTTGATGTATAATCTATGTAAAAGAAATGCAGCATCTATTATTCTAAAACAGAGCCATTGGTTAAAATTCCTTCTTGTCTCCACATTCTACAGCATGAAAATTCCCAACCCTCCAAGCCTCCCTTCTTGTTGATCCCTTCACCTATCTACCCCTGTCTTCTCACCAATCAGTTAGTAAGTGCACTAGTCTGTATCATTAGCAAAACTACCAACCACTACCGCATTACAAACCAGGTTAATGTCTGGTGCAAGGCAAACAAAACATGTTCAAATGATAATTTACAAAGAAGTTCAAAGTTGTTCTTTTAAGGCAAGTACAATAGTGTTTATTATGGATTTATTAACTTAGCTGTACATAGCTTCTAATGTATTATGGTGGATTTTTTATTTAGGAAATACACCTCTTCATTTGGCGGTTCTTTTGGGGCATCGAGGTAAGTAACAGACTGAAAAATTCCCTTTGATAGGGAGAGGAGGTTTTTCCATGGGCTTGGCATTTGTGCCAAAAGGCCTTTATACAAGTTATTGGAAATTTTGTGCAACAAACAAGTCACTCTAGTTTTGCTTCATTTCTTGCATTTATTATTTTCTGTTGATTGAATCTAGGTTACTTGTACATGTAACTAAAAGTTCAATCTTCAATCTAAGTTCAATTTTAATGATCTGGGATTTAGATGAATATTATGGGTACTCCATTTTGACTCTGTTCCTTATGATACAATGAGATTGTAACAGTTGGAAGCAGAAGCAGAAGAACCAACCAATCACAAGGCCCAGATCAAGAATTGTGTTAGCTTTGTTCTTCCATCTTCTGCTTCCAACTCCATATATTACGTTTATTTTGACAAGATCATATAATTCTGTGCCCCTGATTACAACTCTGACTACAACTCTGTCACTAGTGAAAAGCAGTCTTAAGAGATGGTTGTCCATCACAGCTGAAACTATTCTGTATACCTTAGCAGAGAGAGACACTCTGAGAATAAAGTATCTTGCCCAACACAGCACAATGACCCTGTCCAGGGTTCAAAATTACATTTAAATTTACATTTGTTAATATAAAACTTGTCATATTTTCATTTTAGAATGTGTATACTTACTGTTGGCTCATGGAGCACCAGTTAAGGTGAAGAATAACTTTGGGTGGAGTCCCCTGGCTGAAGCCATTAGTTATGGAGACAGACAAATAAGTAAGTTTTTACAGTTGATAATTTGACTCATTGCTCGACTGTATATAGACATGTTAAAAAAAGAATAACTCTGGTTTGGGGTCTTGACATGCCAACCAGGCATATTGTTGTTCTAACAAAATTCAATGTTTTTCTTTTACAACTTAACCAGCTTAAGTTGTTTGATGATGGTTGCAGTTGCAGATGGTTGCATGGCTGCAGTCGATAAACATAGAAACCAATTACAACAAACTCAATAATAAAAATCTTATTAAAGATAAATACTATCTGGTTACGTGATTATCATGTTATGAGTCTCCAATGGGATTCAACCCCATGACCTCTTAAAAAGATGCCCTAGGTAACCATTGACCTATGGAGAGATTCATGGTGAGCTACCTAGGCCACTTACATGTACTGTCTGTAAGTTCCAGTCATCCTGCATACTGCTGGAATCAGCAATGACCAAGGCATTCTGCATGTGTTCAGTATATTGCAAGCATGTAAAAAAGAACAGAATTCAAACCAATGATCTCCCACTTACAAGCTCATGGGTACTTTAATCATTGAGCTAAGTATAATGTATAATTCAGTGATGTACTTGAGTGTGTATGGCCAAGCTACTTATAACTGAAAAGTTGGTAGGGGAAAGTTCTTTCTCAAGTTTTTTTTCACAATAATTATGTTTAGTTGTTAATCAGTTATTTATATGGTTCAGGATTTAAAAGTGAAATTCTGTTTGCCGAAGCCAAGATAGTTAATGATATGTAAATTAAGTGTGTTGAAAGTAAATGCAGATGAGATTTCTCATATCCAGTGTCTGATCTAGGATTTCACTTTAGGGGGACATTCTGTCCCAGTCAACAATTTTCTAAGGGGTATTCCAGTTTTTTGGGGGACACACTGTTTTGTGCTTGTGAAATAAACAGGGGGAAACACAACTTTATTGATTAACTTCTGGCGAATTAAATACTATGTTGTACTACATTCTCTTGCAGTTTCGTCATTAATATTACTTAATGATCGAGTTCATGTATTTTAATACGTTTAAAAAAAACAGAAGCAAAAGACTAATCTGTAGGATCAAGTGTCAACCACTTGAATTTTTCCAACCAGGTAGATTGAAAGTTTCTCCTTGCTGCTTTGGCTTTCGGTTCGGCTAAAGGTTCACGTTCATCAGTATCACTCAATTTATCTTTGTCAACGTTGTTGGTTCTGCTGGTTTCTGTTTGTGGTCTGTGTTCTTCTCTTTTGTTTTCTCGACCAAAGGATAAGAATTTTCTTTTCTGCTTTGACATGACAATAATATAGAATCTTGGCCTCTGGCCTCTGGCTGCCATTTTTATTTGTCCGTGTCGTAAACATTCGTAAAACCCACGCTGTTTTATATTGTCAATTCTATGAAACTTTAAATCACACAAAGTTTTTGAAAAACGTAAGAAACCAAGGAAAATTACAAGTCTGCTGCCAAAATGACCCATGAGACTAATATTTGGGGGACATCTTCTATCAAACTGCGCCAATCCCGCAATGGCACGCTCTAGATCAGACACTGCATATCATTAGGATTTAAAAGTTAACTCTTAAAAAGTTGAACTTCCTCTACATAAACTGGTTTGTTGAGGGTTGTCATAGTAGCCAGCCATGATCATCTTCTGATCTCAGCCAGCTACTCTAAACACTGGGCTATTTATCTCATTTGTTAGACAAAGTCATCCAGTACCTACAGCAACAATAAGTACCCTTTGTCACAAGCTTGTTTTTTCACTTATCAGTCGCTGATTTTTTGTTTGTTTTGTTTTGTTTTTTAGTCACCTCTCTATTGAAAAAACTCAAACAACAGTCAAGAGAGGCATTGGAAGAAAGAAGACCTCAACTAACTGCCGCACTACAGGAGGTTTGTATTCCCAAGAGTGATCAATGACAGACATCTCCTTACAATATTTTGTCAAACAAAGAGATTGTGACAAATAATAACAAATACCATCAAACGTAATTGATTTCGTTCTTGATACTTTTTTGCAGCTTGGAGACTTTTATGTAGAGATCAACTGGGATTTTCAAAGCTGGGGTAATTCATTTTTGTTGATTCATAGCAAATATCGTTAAGAGATCTTGTGTCATGGCTGTTTGTATTGTATGTAATATAATAATGTTTGTTATTCAGTGGTAATAACACTTAATATGCTTGGCTGAGTTGAGCTGTTTTGTTACATCAACTTTTTTTCAAAGGAGTTAACAAGCTGCTATATACACATGTATTAAATGTAGCCTCTATTATGCTACAGCAGAGCAAGTTTAGAAAAACTCAATAATTACCCAGTAATCACTTACATGTACAAGTACTTTGAAGGTCTCCCAAGCTTACTCCCTGTCATCCTAGTTTATACATGTATTTCCCAATCTTTTCATTGCTTTAAATATATTCCAATTAGCAACATTAATTGGATTGTTCATTATATTCACTTTGCAGTACCACTTTTGTCAAGGATATTGCCATCAGACACTTGTAAAGTGTACAAGAAAGGCTGCTCAATAAGGTACGGCATTAATCCTGTTCATGACAAAGTAGATCCAAATATGCTCAAAATGGGAAAGGAGTGCAGGAGACATTTATTTGGATTAGATTTTGATGCACATTTCTCATCAACAGAATGGATAGCACATTAGTAGATTTCAGTGACATGAAGTGGCAGCGAGGTGACTTAACATTTATTTTCAATGGTGATGTAAAAGGTATGTGTACAGAAATCCAAAAAGCAAAGTGGGTATTTCTAGGGCTGCAACGATACATTTTCTTAGAGACCGATACACATCTCGGTACAAGTGCCACGATACGATACACGATACGATACATCTTAACATACAACTGACAAGTGACGTAATGTTACTAATTAAACTGCTTTGGAATCTTTAATTTCCATTGATAATAATTAACAAATGGTAAAAAAAAATAACACAAGAATAACTGGAACCAAAACTGGAAAGCGAACTGCGTGTTTTTGCTGCGGGGGCATAAGACTTTGTCAGCTGACAACTTATTGAAAGTACGCATGCTTTTGTGCCGCCATCGTGTAAAATACGTGATTGGAAGCACGCGAAGCGATACTAAGCAATGACAAAGCCCTGTGGCTAAAAAAAGGCTTGTACTTGAGTAAGGAGTCATAAAACTGATTAAAGCAGTAATTTTTGAATGTTGGTAAAGTAATTTTTTTATTTTTGATGAAAAATGTTTTGTTGTTTTGCGATACAGCGATATCCCATTCAAATATTGATATTTGTATCGTGACAAAACATATCACGGTTCACCGGTGCACCGGTGTATCATTGCAGCCCTAGGTATTTCTGCAAAAAATGTAATAGTTACTGTGGTTCAAATCCAGTTTTGATCTCAGAATGGATAATGTGACTCACTCTCTAACTATTGTAATTTATTTTTAATTAATATTTATTTAAATTTTTAAAAGCAGTTTTTGTTTTATTTTCCTTTTTTGGTTTACTATAACCCAATAATTAAGTGACAGTGAGAAAGAAAGAGCAAATCAATTGTAAACAATGGCTTTACATTGTATTGGTTTGTACATGTAGATAATGTCTTATCTACATGTGGAACCCCAGTCACTCAAGTTCAGATAACTTAAATTCCCCACTACTGTAACTCAAAAGTCCCATCTCCTTTTCAGTCATTTTAACTCAGTTAACTCGAACTCGGATATCTCGAATTTCCCCCCAGCTCGAACTAAATTTTGTTTCCCATGATCAAAATTTACCCCGATAACCCAAATTTAAATGATGAAATTGGTAGAAACGCTTAAAACTAACACAACTTACAGCAATTTGATTTTAATTATTGCAACTGACTATTCACTATTATTTGACAGTCCTTTCCCGACCTTGAGAGTTTCTGACGAGATGAGTTTTATTTGCACTGTGCTGTAGACTGAAGTGCTGAAAAATCAGTAAACTGTCATTTATTAACATGACAAGTTGGATATTCAATCAACCCTGATAACTCGAACCTGCGCTAACTCAAACTGTTTTTCGTTTCCCATCAGAGTTTGAGTTACCAGGGTTCTACTGTACATCATTATATGTATTTACTTATTTTTTTATTGATTTTTATTTTTTGATTCATGAAAATTATATTGCTTTCTTTGTTAGTTGAAACTGGTATTTTTCTCCATTATTACAGGAAAGCAATCCTTTGCAGTGTTAGACAATGAGAAAAAAGTGTTTCAAAGACTTAGGACAGAGGTAAGTTGGTTTTTGAAATAAGGGCAAAGATAACTATGATTGTAAAGTTATGTTAATCTTTTAAGTGCGTCGTTGAAGAACTATCAGGAATCTTGTCGTGAGGCACTGATCATGGCTCTCTACTGAAAAGTGTAAACTGAAGGAAATTAGTAGTATAGATAGAAAACATTTTCTTCTTCTTTTTGAATGACTGAGAAGAAAGTTCCTCAACTGCAGAAACTGCCTGTGAATCCCAAATGTACAAGATTCAACAAATTATCAGAATCATAGGCCTGCTATTTGTGAGCCAATAACAGCTCTAAAGAGCTCTCTGCACACATTGCGGGCCTTTTAATACTTTATAATGTTAAGAACTCTCTTTCCAATGTAAAGCACTTCCCTCCTTGTAAACAAACCCTTTACACATGGTTTTGTTAAAAAGGACTCCTTTTCCAAATAGTTTCCTCTTTAAGAACCCCTTGCTATAATTATAAGCCCACCAGTTACTTTGTCAACTACAGCTCCATCAGAGTAGATTGATATTATCCATTCCTTGTTCCTACGTTTTGAACAGCTCACATCATACCTGCCTGTGTTGACTGTTATTTTGAGGTGAACACATAATTTCTTTGAAAGAAAAATCTCTCTTTAGTTGTAGCGAAGTTTTAAATTGGAACCCCTTGTCTCCAACTAGTGACCTCCCTTTAGCTCACAAAGTAAAATTAGCACCCACAGCTTTAAGGTGCTACTTAAGTCAAATAATTACAGCCGATCAAACCTTGTTTATTTTATTATAGACACTAAAGAATAGGTGTCTATAAACAGAGAGTCAGCTGTATTAAAGAAAAAAGAGATAGTAGCTTTTTTAATGACTAAGAAAATTCATTGTGATTGGTTGAGAGCAGGCCAATTTATTGTTAATTCTTAATTTTCACAGCAGTGCAAATTAACATGCTCTCTTTCATGATTTTTTCAGTCATATACTAAATGAGGTATCTATAAAAGCTCAAGCAATCAAGGAGTTACACTATGAGTAATATTTGAAAGTTCTTTCAAATTGTACTCGCCTAAAGGCTAATTTTCGAATACTGTATCACCAATAGTCTAAATCGTTAATCACGCTTGCATTCCTGCACTTACCTAGACCGAGTAGTTTTAAAAACTCTTGAGATGAATGGAAATTTTAAATCCAGAATCTTACTTGCATTGAGATTTTTCTTCTTCCCTTGTGTTCTAGTACTAGTAAGAGGGCAAATGGAGACAGTCTGAATTGGTGATTACTACCAGTAGTCTAGATGGTAACTTTGTTGACAGCATAAATGAACAACAGCTCATATTAATCCAATATGGATCTTTTTTTTCAGGACACTGAAGCTGAAATTGAAGAAGAAGTTGACCTACTAATGAGCAGGTATTTTCAATTGGTGAAAATATATAGGTCCTATGTTAGCTTGTTGGCTTAAGTGAAAATGATCAAACACTGATCTGATTTTGACATGTTTGTATACCTGGCTAGTTATTGATTTGAGTACAGTTTGTTGCATATCAGTTAATGTCCTTCCTTTAACTTTCTTAAAAATTTGAATTATTATGCAATGCTTCTAAATCTTGCTCTGAAACTTTGAAGAAACAAGAAAACATAGTTTTGGTCTTTTAAGATAACCTCGTCATTTCGCAGTAGCAATAGTGTATGATAGCTCAACCAACTAGATTGCACTGATAAGCATGTATTAAATCTGTATACGGTGACCACTGTTTGGTTTAATCTAACGTTCTTCCTTCATAGTGACATTGTTTCTGCAATGATGTCAACTAAACCTATCACGTTTAGTCGATCACAAGCTGGGTGGATTTGGCGTGCCGATAGATCAGTGAGTATCTTGTACAATAGGACCTTGTCAAACACTTTTGTCTATGTCTTTAAGTGCACTGCAGCTCTATAGTGCAAAATGATTTGCATGCTGAATGCACTTGTGTTTAATTTTTGGCCATTTAGCCACATCTGCTATTTATTTTTCATTATAGGAAATGGTGGGGCCCTACATGTCTGAGGTGTACTCCATTAATGGAATGATGCTTATCTCCAGAAAACGGTAATTATAGAGTCTGCAGAAGGTACACGAACACCCCAGCACTGTTTGGCTTTGTTTTAGAGTGTTGCATACCTTTTTTTACTGAAATTTTCTTTTTGTCATCAGGAGGGAGCACCTGACAGAAGAGGATGTAGTCAAAAACAAGGTGTGATGTTTTGCTATATCATTCCATGTGTTACCTATGTCAAGCACATTGTTCCTGGCAGATCAAATGACAATTAACTCGAGCTCTCTTAAATTGAACAGGATTTTCCACAAGTTTTTATCTGTCTGTTCAAAGAGAGATGAGATTATACGTTTCAAAACTCACATAGTGAAACAACTTTATATTAACTTTATATTCAGACATATGAAAGAGTCATTGCCCAAAATTCCCACAAAACATGTGGTCAAGCGTCCAATACCTCTTGTGGACTCTTGCAAAAATTCGGAATTCACTGACAAAAGAAACATTAATAGCACGTGATCATCATGTGATTGTTTGTTTGTGGTTGTCTCTTAGCTTGCAAGCACTTAGCAAAGTAAAATAAATATTTGCTTACCTTACCTTCCTTTTTTCTAATTTTTCAATTTTTATTGGTACAATCGAGACATTAACAATGCAAAGTAGTGCACGGTTACTGTGCAATGCTAAACCTGTGTAACAGTAGCAGTGATTAAGTTTGTTCAAAATCCATCTCCTATCAACAGGCTCTTATTGACAATCTAAGTAAAGGAAGTGGAAATATTATGGACAGCCTTCCTGAGGTGAGGGAACTTTTAATTTCCTGTTAGTACCTCTAACACCTAAGTTAAAACTTGTATTTGTGATACTATGTTTTTCAGACTTCGCGACGAAATTCACTTCATCCTCCACCAAAAACTGGCCTGACATGGGATGAGTACCTACTTTATGACTCTGACAGGTAAAATGCTATTTAATGAACATTGACATACGGTGCTGCGCAAAATTTTGAAAGGCACAAATGTTGTCATCATTTTTGGTAAAGAAGATGTAATTCAGAGTCACAGAAATACAAGTGTAAACAAATGAGCGTTGTTCACCTACTCAAGTTTAGGGATCGTTTACATGTAATCCACTTCTATCCTAGCGCATTCACCACCTGACTTAAGAAAAGAGAAGTAATCTGGGGTGAGTTTCGTCTTGCAATCGCTTTGTCCGCAGTAACAGTTCAAGCCTTTGAGAGATGAGACTTGCCCAGGTTTCTTCATGAGTGGAGAATGTTGATCTTGCTAAATTTCTGACAGTCCTGTTAATTGTTTAGTGTTGTTCTTAAAGCAAAACATTGTGGTACGACCATTGAATCGATTGGTGGGTTTTAATTTAATAAAAATATTATTTCATTGACAGATTGCCCCCATTAGGCCGACCAATGGTGCTTAAAGAAGACAGGAAATCTGTCAAAGCCCATGTAGCAATGGTAATTCTCAGCTAAGAATTTGTCTTTTTTTAATTGTTTTTCTTCTTTATGATCTGCAATAATAGATCTATCTGTTCTCGATGGAGCTAACTGTTATGTTTTGTTTTCTTTTTTTTTTTACACCTTTACAGAGTGAAGAATTCCCTCTTTCTGTTGACCTGTAAGTTTGTTTTATTCGTGCGTGTATTCCTTGCAATTCACTACATTTTAGACGCGAGAAGAAATCTGGGACGAGGATCAACTCGCGATCCCACAAACAACTGCGCGTTGAGAATCGATTCTGTCTTTTTAAAGGAATTCCACTGTGTTTGGCAATAATATGCCAATGATGTCACTTTGTAATCACTTTTCTTTGTAGCATCCTTAAAGTGTTGGAGGTTGTCGCTCCATTTAAGCACTTCAACAAGTTGAAAGAGTTTGTGGCCATGAAACTTCCAGCAGGTTTTCCTGTCAGAGTAGGTATGTGGGTTTTGTACTTATCATTGATGTTTGCCAGCTGTTAGTTCATTCACCTGCCTCACTGTGGTCGTCACGTAATTTTTCTTCTTATGTGACGTCCGTCGTGACGTCACGTCATTGGTAACGGCCATGAATGAAATGCACTGTGGGCACTGACATACTTGACCGTTACATGACAATTTGTTTTTTTTTTTTATTTTATTCAACAGAGATACCAGTGTTTCCAACGATCACAGCTCGTGTGACATTCCGGGACTTTAAATCCTGTAACAACATTCCTTCTTCAATGTTCTTTATACCTCGAGATTATAAGGTTAGTCGTGGAGTGTACGGTTTGTACCAAATAAACGCCGCGCTCGGTCCGTGCGAGCCAAATATTTTCCCGTCCGGCCCTCTAACTCAGTCAGTAAGTACATAGTATCGCAGTATTAGTGGCGCGTCATTTTCAATATTCTAGCTCTGGCATGATTAGCTGTTTCTCTGCATAAGACTCAAGTCTTCTTCTTATTCCCTTTTCAGGAGGATCCCAATCGGTTCCCAGATCTGTAGACGAAATGAAATTTTACGACATTGTTGTAACTGTGCCTGCAGGATGTCCTGTTCGCCGATGCACAATACAAGACAGGCGACAAGTTTATTATTTAACTTTTTACAACAATCAATTTTGCCTGCACCTGCTGAGTCGCTTTTACCAAGGCAGAATATACTGCCCTTTTAATCAATCGTATTGAAATCACATTTTTGCTATGGACATAAACTCTGTTGTTAGATTAGTTAGAAGTACTGATTTATTCAATTTTCGTGCGAGGAAATTTGTAGAGAATTGAAAACGTCCGTGTACGTTTCTTTTCAAGGCTGTAAAAACAGTTTTGGTTTCTTGTACATTTTAAGCTCACAACGCTTTAGGTAAAATGTTGCGCTTGCTGATTTAAAAATTTTAAGTTGTGTTCAAACTCGACTCTGAAAGTAGTTTGGGTATTTATTATAATTTTTGCGTTGTATAAATGCTTCCATCGTGTGTAAGATATAATTTAACAGCGGAATTTTCTGATATTTATAACAATCATTCATTCCCGATACACAGTACAATTGTGTTTTTAATGAAGTGGAATGTTTGCAGTATTGTAGTCAGGAGGGAATAACGAGCAAAAGAAAACCTATTTTTATATAAATCTTTGTAGGAGGGCGATTGTAATTTTTCTCCCAGCAGAACATATATTCCTAGCCAATGCTTGTGAATTGTGTGCTAATAATATGGCTATTAAAGTAGTTTTCTCATTAATGCTATCTGATTTGTTTTCTTTTCTCGTCACATTATCCTTGTCATTCGATGATTCGAAACTTCGTTGAATTAAACTCCATTCTCACGAAAATACCGGTACCTTAATAAAGAGAAAAGAAACAAGAAAAAACATTTAGAAACGCGTTTAACGTAGAATCTTCCAATAACAGTATTCTCAAAAGAGCATGAAGAGTTGCAGCTAACTTGTCCTGCTTTTCAAGATATAAACTATCGGTAACTACAATGAAACAGTGGCACCAAGAGAAACCGCAGAGAATCACTGAGTCCTCCCTACCACAAAATAAAAATCGCTAATCTCGGATACAAAAGCTGTCCTGTGATAAAACGCTCTCTCCCATCCCAAGCCCGAGTATAAGCGCATTTAGAGGGTCTGAATGGCGATGCTAGAAACTAGAATATCGTTTACCACTTAAATTTTCGGCTACTTCTCGGCTATATCAGTTAAAACTTTAGCCCATTTCTTAGCCGTCAGTACATTTTGGTTAAAACACACGTTATTTCCCAACTATGACCATTTTGACACAATTCAATCAGCATTGCGTTTTTCCTTCCAGGTACTCGCGTTTTCTAGCTCTTCTCTTCATACGATCACTATACTTTTGGACATATTTTAAACAATGTTAAATTCTGGCCCCTGCACGGGCAATAATGGTCAATAATGGATGAGGTCAACTTGTGGAGCACCGAGCATTCCTTGTATTCATGACAATTTTATTACACATGGAACTAAAGTGCAAACTTGATATTGTTGAAATCCAATGACCGTCTTCTTCTCTCTCACCCAGAAACACACCCCCAGTATTAAACCAACAGCATTTCAACGCAAAGTATAAGCACATGGCAGACGTAAGGAGCCTCCTAGGTCAGAATGACCTCTTCAAACGCCTCCAAAACTGGGTTATGAAATCGCATGCAACCGCAATGAAACATGCTTACTGCGCTTGTTAGCGTGAAAGAATTTTGCTGTGTTATAAAACTTTTCAAAGTAGGATGTTATAGTGCTTCTTGCGAGCGTTGCACGCGTGACCGCCGTGCGTGCGTAGAAGGTTCCTGAGATGCGTCATTGATGAAGAAGGCAAAAACTATTGATCAAGAGCAAAATAATCGCGATTTTCCAAGAAGCTACTGATTTTGTCATTATCCAAATAGGCATCTTCGAACTCTCGAGACGTGTTCCTATTTTGAGCCAGTAAAAGCAAGGCATTTTGTTTTCGTACGTGAATGACATACGACCATAGATTTTTCGGGGATTTTTCATGCTCTGCACGTGTACGTGTTCCACGTGACCCCCTCACATTTACAATGTGCGTGACCTGTTGATACTGATGAAATATAAGAGTGACCTACAAGAGAGCAGACAAAAGTAAGAAAAAAAAATTCTCCAGTTCTTGCGGTTTCGTAACTGATATAACAAAGCATAGCGGGGGACGAACGTGGGCGAGATCTACTAAACCGAGAAAAGAGGAAACCCTATAATTTCATTTACTTTAGAAGGATCCTAACGCACAATTGTCTGCCAAGAATCTAGTGATGATCTCAAAGCTAAGGCGAGGGTACCTTGTATTGCAAGTCATCTTAGGGAAGGGTTCCTAATTCCTAGCGTGTGTGCAGGCTCTGTAGTCGCCGGAGAATGGTGCGGAAAGAAAGCGACAAGAAAGAGAATGGAGAGGACAGAAGGGGAAACCGACGCCCTCACCAAGGAAAGACAACTCCTCAATCCGATAAACGATTCAAAAACTCTACTTTCTTTTATATTTCGGCTTAACGTATTTTGCGCTTAAAATCACTTCACATGTAGAATAACAAAAACTAAAAAAGTGCCGAAAAAAATACAGAAATCTCAAAGTCAGGCTATTGATTTCTTTGAACAAACAACTGTAATGTATAAGGGTGAAAGTTTCTAAAGAAACTGTGGTGCTGCGTCGGTGGGGGTAACAATGTAATTTGGTTATATCAACTAAG
>OMLO01000278.1_pt1 | contig 30636 bp, 26 predicted proteins | sample 1674811 | NCBI WGS metagenome assembly OMLO01 (sample SAMN06265003, study PRJEB25207) | coral metagenome | isolation source: Coral host | place: Mexico:La Bocana,Puerto Morelos, Mexico | collected 2008-11-13
GGGGTCGACTTTCGTCGCATTACCGAGAAGTTATGCAAAGAGTGTTGACAACACTGGTGTAAAAAGATGTCTGGTATCAAAGTTCTCCTTACACTGCTCATATCCGCACTCACATCAAACATTTCCTTTATTTAACTGTCTTCATTGCTTTCGGGATATCCGGCGTCTAGTTTTGAGTATTTGCAGGTTTGGTGAACCTCAATCTCTCAAACCTACAGTTTTGCAACCTTCGTTGATTCAAACAAGCATTTTCATAGCCAACAATTGTCTCATCTCTGAGGCATGGTCTCCACGCGGCCAACGCAGAAAACTGCGAAGCGCCGCGCGCCTCACCAGCATAAGCGGCCTTGGACCGAAGCACCATATGTTTTGGCGAGAGTGCTTTTGCAAGGCAAGTGCTGTATATACCAGATGGCAAAACTTTGCGATTGCCAAAACAATTTTGGACAAATGAACTCGCCATTTGGGAGTTGGGCCATCTACCTGCATCTTATAGGTTGTTATTGACCAACTTCAGCAAAGGTTCGCTGGGGGTGGTGGACCGACGAGTTCTACTGGATAGGTTCTTGTCAGCTAGAAAATCAATGAGGTTGACCTGGTCTTGGGCTTGTAAACCACATCTGAGTAGCTAGAAAATCCATTGGGAAACAATCGTCTAATCACTGAGGCAAAAACACGCGACGCGCTGAGGCCGCCGAGGGCCTACCGCAGAAAAACCCTGCACAAAACAGAAGAAAGCATTCTGCTCTATCGAAAACGATTTACACATGCCAGTTCTTTGATAGTTACAGTAACTTTTTGGTTTTTGGTCTAAATTTTTGTTTTTTTCAAGGTTTTTTTGGTTTTTGGTCCAAATTTTGAGTTTTTCAATGTTTTTTGTTTTTCGCTGCATTTCTTGTTTGTTTGTTTGATATATCTTTTAATGTTCTCAAGTTTTTTTACATTTGTTTGTAGACGTTCTTCAGTCACAACATTGGAAACGGTTCGTGCTGAAAAGTTTTTTTTACAGGGTGATGGCCAATAGAATTAAAAGAAGTTAGATATGGGAAGCTCTTTCATCAGACTCCTTTTTGTTCGGACCATTCTCTTAAAAAAAAAGTCATCCCTTTCAATCCAACTCGTCTTCTTGTAAGAAACTCTTCTCCTTCAACCAATTTGTTTTTTCAATCAAACTCTTCTTTTTGATCAAGCCTTTTTTAAATTGCTACCTGTTTAAGGACTTCTTCTTTTGATACATTTCGTCCTCGTTGGTCTCTCTTTTACATCTAAATATTCAACCATTTTAGTCAAACTCGTCCTTTTAATACGGTTCTTGCTTAATGGATTTCACTCTCCCTCCTTTAAATGGCTTTCATAACTCTTAACTCCTCTTTCCTTCTCGAACCAAGTGCGACTCTTCCTTATCAATTAAAGAGTTTTCAGATAAAACCCCTTGCTTTCCAATCCAACTCTTTCGTTTTGATAGAAGTCTTCCCTTTAAAAAGCCCTTCTCTTTTCGAAAAAAATCTTCCGTTTTAATGGCTTCCTTTCAACAGCTTTTTCTTGCTGTACGAGTCTTCCTGCTTAATCAACTTTTTTTTCATTATATTAACTCTGCTTCCTTTTTAACCCAAAGCCTTTTTTTAAATAAGCTTCTTCCTTCTTTGATCCCACTCCCCCCTTTTTAAAGCAGCTCTCATAACTCTTAATTCCTCGTTTTCCTTCTCAAACGTTTTCTTTTAAACCGAACCGTTCTTTTGAAATAGAAAGGCTCCCTTTTACTCTTTTCACCAGACTCCTTTCTTTTAGTCCGACCATTCTCTTAAATACAAGTCATGCCTTTTAATCCAACTCTTCTTCTTTTAATAAAATTCTTCTCCTTCAACCAATTTGTTTTTTCAATCAAACTCTTCTTTTTCAATCAAACTTTTTTTAAATTGCTACCTGTTTAAGGATTTCCTCTTTTGATACATTTCGTCCTTGTTGTTCTCGCTTTTACATCTTCATATTCAACCATTTTAATCAAACTCGTCCTTTGAAAAAGGTTCTTGCTTAATGGATTTCACTCTCCCTCTTTTAAATGGCTTTCATAACTCTTAACTCCTCTCTCCTTCTCGAACCAAGTGCGACTCTTCCTTATCAATTAAAGAGATTTCAGATAAAACCCCTTGCTTTCCAATCCAACTCTTTCGTTTTGATAGAAGTCTTCCCTTTAAAAAGTCCTTCTCTTGTCGATAAAAATCTGCAGTTCAGACCAGATAGTCAAGGAATGCAGTTCAGACTATATAGATGGTTGATGGGTACAGTTCAGAATAAATTAGTAAAGGGATGCAAAGGGATGTAGTTCAGACTGGATGGTTGCATGTTGTTCAGATCAGATGTATTCATAAAGGGTAGGTCCTGATGCCGGCGCTGAGCAAATTGTTTGTTTAAATCAGACCCAAAGAAATTCACCAGAAATGCAATTCGCGTGGGTTAGTTTCTGCAAAGATTTTTTCAAAATCCACATGGCTTTCTCTGCAAAGAGTTCGCAAAGCTCTGGAAATCCTCCGAGATCTTTGGATGCATGGGACCTCGTTCTGGCGACAGTCTACGAATCTCTCGTGACCTTTTGAGGACATGAAGGTTGAGGGAGGCGCTCGAAATGGTGTTTGGAATCCTCCAAGGATTTCAGCTCAACCTTTCGTAATGTTCGGTTTGTGAGTCCGTGCCAGAGCGCGATAAGTTGATACGGTCATGCAGTACTCGTACGTGCTCGTCCTATACTTGACATAAAACACATATTGGTGCATTGCATTTTCCTGCATCCAACAGCTCTACATGGTCCAAAGAAGCAAACAGACAAACAAATCAAACAAGTATGAGATGTAGGAGGTCTCTAAAATAGCAATACTCGGATGTTGGTCATCATGTGGTCGATCAAGACCACAGTTTTGGCACACCTCCCCTTTCGGGGCCCTCACACTCGTGACATTTTTGAACGAAGTGATACTTTACACTTTACAACGTTTTACACATGCCCAAACCTGTTTTACCGTTCGTTGAATTTGCTACGTGCACAAAGAGAGAGGCTCCATGATATAGATCAGTTCAAACCAGATACATTTATGAAGATATAAATGTTGCAAACGGATTTTGACATTTGTCATTGAGATTTTGAAATGTATATGTTGCTGATACGATGCATTAATGGTTTGGATGTTCATGTGATTTGGATATAGATGTATACTGTATATGTGTTTATGGATGTAACGGAATGTATTGCCTCGAAATTAGTATATATCTAGATTTGCGCATTTTCCAAAGAACAACAAAAAATAACTTTTCTTAAGGTCGGCCATTCTGAAGGAAGTTATTTGAACATGCTATCGACTACAAGATTAAGGGGCCCACTAGGGACCCACTAGGTTGGGATGGCCCGGAGAGCTCGCAGTTTTCTACAGGAGCACCTTGGGCGTTTTCCGAAAAGTCTCCAAAACTGTCGGACTCTCAAGGGCCCATGGAGTCCATGCACTTGACAAGGTCAACACTGCGATCATTACAAAGTAGCTCCACAAACAACTCGAGGACGCTGTAGTTTAATTTGTAGTCTGTTTGATGCTTATCAGAGTGACAGTGTTTTCCTGGATGATTGGCCCTGTCAACAGGTCCTGCCCGAGGATGACTTTGAGGTGGGACGTTCAAGTTGTGAGACAGTGCAGTTTGGACAAAGACGTGTACAAGGTCCAGTTGCCTTTTCAAGACCAGTACAGCATTACAAGATATTACAAGCAGTTCCCGGGCGAGCCGGGGGCGAAAGTTCCACAGGGAAAAGAACTATCAAGCAAAGAAAGAATTTGCCTAATAGAGTGTGCGCAAGGCGACCGACCAGCGCGATGCCCAAACCGAGTTTTTTGCGTGAACGAGCCTTCTGCCGTTCCACGGTTGTGATGTCATGTGCCTTGATATGATGTGTTGTGGTGTCATGAGGTCGGTTGCATGATTGAGGTCGAGTAGCGTGGTTGGTTGTGAGGTGACCTGTGGTGAGTTAATGTGGTTAGTTGCGACGTGTCGTGTTATGTGGTGTTTTTTTGTCTCCTGTCTTGTCACATCCTGTGATGTGATGTCTCGCAGTATCCTGTCATGTCATGCGATGTGATGTCAGATGCTGCCATGTGATTTAATGTAATGACCGTGATGTCGTGGGATTTAATGATTTGATTTTTATGGTCTCCTGTGTCTTGTCACGTCATGTGATGTTTTGCAATGTCCTATTATGTCATGCTGCCTGATGTCGGATGCTGTCATGTGATCTGATGTAATGACAGTGATGTCATGGAATTTGATTCGGTGCAGTGGGATGGGATGGGATGGGACATGCGCGCTGTGGCTGTGCGCGATGCCGCAAACCAAAGTTTCTTGTGTCAACCACCATTCAGCCGTTCCGTGGTGATGATGTCATGTCCTGTGATAAGATGTCACATACTGCACGGCTGCGGGGTGAGATGAAGCAATGCGGTTGGTTGCGAGGTGACGTGAGAGAAGCTAGCGTGAAATTTGTTGAACACAAAACTTGCCTAAGCGTCTCAAAACTGACGGACCCTGCATCTGGACTGCGCCCAAGATGATGGCTGGAAGCTGTACTTATGCCCAGCAGCCAAAAGGATGTGGTTTGTGGTTGTCTCGTCCAGCTTCAAACCATCCAAGAACTGAACACCCTGAAGCTCCTTTCCACCAACCCGAAGCAACCCATGGCGTGCCGTGCGAGTCTCACACTCGCTGATGGTTCCTCAGCGGTCGCCAAGATTCTTCTCCACGTCAATGTAACCTTCGCCTGCCCGCGCCCGCAACACTCGAGCTCTCTGTAAAGGTCCAGTTGCAATGGCAATGCAAGCAGTGGAACTTGGAAATGCAATCTGGATTTGGAAATTGGAAACTTGAAATGCCGATTACCTACTGCCGAAATAATTCTTTGCCAAACCCACCTGAGATCTCAGATTCAGAGCACGATCGAGACTGTGAAAAGTAGGTGTGAATTTTGTATCGGAAATTGGAATCGGAATTGGGAATGGGGATGCCGTCGTTGATCTGGCCACAAAACCCATTGCCAAAAGAGCGCGGAGATAACTTCTTCGCTTCTTCGTGTTTGTGATTCCTTAAGGGGGGAGAGCAGGGGGGTAGATCCGTCGCCTGGAGAAACCAAGTTTAAAATATGAAGGGGGTGGGTAAAATCATGATGTTCAGAGTGGAGTACCAACTTTAAATGCCAAGTTCAAAATAACAGGATGGTTGGTAAAATCATGATGTTCTGACAGTGGAGTCCAGCTTTTTTCATGATGTTCAGAGTGACTTGAGTGGAGTACCAATTCTCTTTGAAAACCAAGTTCAAGGAGGAAGAAGATGGCGGGTAGCTTCAAAACAACGTCCTTTCCCACTTGCCCTGCCACTACATACATAAACTCGTGCCTGGTTGACTATATTGCTTAGGGAAAGATGTTGAGCTTTTCCCGAAGTTTTCGAAGGCGCGGCGACACATCCTGACTTAGCTACAACTTCTTCAGGCAACAAGATGTAGCTCGATCAGTCAAATGGCGATTGAAGGAGAACAACAACATACCATCCCCGCATGGTTTTGCTGTTGAATCTGTGGAAGTTTTGGGATGAGGAAGGAACAAAAGGAGAAAGAACCTGTGGAGAACGAGGAGAAGAACATGGCCACTGCAACCCCGCAGGCGCTGATGTCGAAGCTCCTGTTGCAGCCAGTGGTGGGACAAGACGAATTTGGGAAGGAGACGGAGGGAGATGCCTGCAGAGCCGCATCACACCGATGTGGACAACAAGGAGAACAACATGACTGCAGTGACTGCAGATGTTGGGCAAGAAAAAAAGGAAAGGGGACGGAGGAGGTGCCTGAAGAGCCGCCTTACACCGATGCTGCTGCTGAAGCTTTTGTTCCAGCCGCAGTGCTTGGGCAAGACAAAACTGAGAAGTATTACTACGTTGCCCCTGTGATGGAGATGCCTGAAGAGCCGCCTCACGCCTTGGTGGCGAAGGGGGACAAGCAGATATAATGGCAACTGCTCCTGCTGCTGAAGTTCCTCACATGGCTGGGGAAGACAAAAGTGGTAAGGAGATGGGGGAGACGCCTCAAAAGCCGCCTCACGCCGACGCGATGTGGACAACAAGGAGAGCAATGTGGCAACTACCTCTGCCTGTGAACACGCGGAGGAGATGGGGGAGATGCTGGAGCTGCTTCAGGAGAACGAGGAGATCAACATTGCAACTGCAGATGCTGCTCCTCGCGGTGATCTAGCTTTTCAGGATTGGGAGTTGAACCAGAATAGCTTTCGTCTAGGCAGAACAAGTACTGGCCGCTTTGAAAGCTTCCTTTTTATTTTTTATCACCGCCACCCATTCGCAAGTGCCAGCCCAGCCAGCGGCCTTGCATAGCATCTTAATGGTTTTGAGTTTGGAATTTGACTTTCGGATGAATGGATGAGGGATGCTGGATGATCCGAATCAATTCTAATTCCGCCGCTGCCGCTGCCGCTGCCGCTGCTCAGAAAAAAGGCAAAACAGGGACCACTTGAGGATTTAGGGTTTTTCTCTGTTTCCCTGCCAGTGGTGGTGACACCATCATTCTTTGAAAGTTCGCTCACATCACTGCATTTTATCGTTGTCGCTCGGAACTTGGCATTGGCATCACAGCGTCATGTGAAAATCACTCTAGCGCCAATGTCAGTGACATTGTTTGGTTACAACGATGGAGATCATGGTTTGCAGCCAGCCAGCAGCCAGCACCTGATTTACCAGCAGCATCATCAAAACATTGAATTTCAATGAGCGCGCAAAAAGCACCATAGAAATATGGTTGGTTTCCTTTTCAGTGCCTCCAAGATGATGAATGTGAAAAGTGCTCAATTTACCACATTTGGGCCTCCGGAGTTCACGTTTCACAATGCCATCATATTTTCAGATAAGTTTTGTTTGTTGTGCAGGCCACATGTATGATAATTCCACCCTTATGGAAACTGATTTGAGTTTGATGCGTGTTTTTTGAAGTAGATTACGGTTCTGCGGGATTGTTTTTACCTTAGTGCGGACCCACCCGTGGTGTCGCGAAAAAATCCGGCGTCAGCAATTTCATTTCCAAAATGCCAATTTCAATCATTTCCGCTTTCTTATACTATTTGGGAATACCTTGAGACATGAAGTGTCGGCCCGCGCAAGAAAGGCTACCACCCAATGTGCCAGGCAGTCAAGATGCTGAATTCACACAAAGGGCGACGATTGGATCTTCTGCAGCAGGCACCACTAGATGAAATGTTATATCGATTGGATATTCCGGAACCCAAATCCCGCTGTGTGCGTGTTTGCATGCCTTTCCTTTTGTGATGAGGAAATTGTTTCCATCTGGTCTGGCGGGTGTTCAAGTCGGTTTGCTTGGGGACTGGAGTTGGTGTACTCTTGTGGATAATTTGAGTAGCCCTCTGGAGCAAGACTTTGCATGCTTCCACATGCCCAAATTCTTTTGGAAAAAAACATTACTAAACGATACTATGACAGTCACCGCATTGCCAGATTGATCTTGAAACTTGGCGAAGCGTTAGCAAAATCAGTGACGAGTCGCAAGTCAAAAGGTTCATCGCCCCTTTATATGGTCATTGGGTTGTTTTTTTTTCCGGCTGCACAAGAAATGCAACAACAAACAAAAAAATATTTTGGATTTTGCGAAGATTTCGCTGGTGCCATGTTTGGTCTGACTGGACTGTTAGAGCGGAAACTTGAACTTTGACTGGATTTGACAGGCCTTGAGTCAGACTGAGGGCCTTGAGAAGTCAGCGGACATTTTATCCTTAGCCATCGAGGTGCCATGCATGGAGTCAAGATGATGCCGGTCATGGAAAAATATGGAGAGGAACGCGGGAACGAAACATCATGCCTTTATTATGCCTCCCGTGTTTGGGTGGCTGGCAGGTCTCTGTAGACCTCCTCACGCAGATTTCCAAACAAGAGTCTGTTGGGGTGCCTAGTCCGAGTGTTCCATGGAATCTATGGATGAACCCACCTAGCAACATGTGAATGTGGTGCCACCATGCCATGCCCTGACCCAAAGGTCTTGTTGGTGATGCAGTTTGAGTACGGAACGAGTCTCTTCCCTACCAAACTTCAAGATAAAGATATCTTCTGGCAGGCGGTGGGCGGCAACTGAATGACAGTTGATATTGAAGTTGATATGCAACAAGATAACGCTCACTCACATTGGCAAGGAGCTTTCAAGGCTGTCATGATGTCTGACCCCCCGTCACACCACGCCCCAGACTGTGGCAACCTTGTACAATGACTTCATCAAGACACAGACAGCAGATAGCAAGCCGAGAGTGCTTGACCTAGATCCACTGGTTCGGGATGCAGAGGGTTGTCTTCAGGGTATGTCAGGATGCAGGAGCACTGCTACAGCGGCTACTGCCGGTGGTTTTAGCGGTTCATGGAGTGATGCAGTTGTGGTCCGATGGGATACCACCGAGAGTGTTATGATTTTTATATATTATTGCACAATTATTACCCCCAGAAAATTAACATGGAACCTGAAAATCACCCCTTTGGAAAGGAAAATCATCTTCGAACCCTACATTTTTAGGTTCCATGTTAGTTTTCGGGGGTGTATACTGTATACATATTTGTTGAGTCCAGGTTTCTGAACCACAGGCTTTTGGCGATGATATTATTTACAGTATACACATATGCTACTCTCCACCAAGGGCCCACCTTTTGAGCCAAAAAGTCGAACTAGAAAAGTGTTCAAAGAAAGATTTGAATAGGAGACTTCCTAAGATGATGCCTGAAGAAAGTTTGCCATGACCACTGGCGATGTCTGAAACTGAAATGTTCAATTTGGTCGATTTTGGTACTTGGACCACTAGTTCCAATGAAAGTTTCTGACACTTTTGGCTGTCAAAGTGTATTTGGTAAACAAATGCAGGTTTCATGCACTTGAGGTTCATCGAACCTGCCTTTATGTTCTATCACAAAATGAGGGGTGTGCATGAACGTCTATTTGCCGTGGTAGAGCTCTCCTCCCTTCCTGCAGATCAACTAGGAGCAGGAGCGAGGAGAAACACACAAAGCTAGACACCTTCTGCCCAGCAAATCAACTCATGCCACATGTCACCAACACCACCAACTTCCAAGTCTAAAGAATGCCCAGTGTTTTTTTTTCAAAGGGTTGCCACAGGAGCTCTCGCCTGTTTGGCAGTCTGTGGTGGGAAGAACAAACTTGCCACTGCATGCTGCATGCCTTCCCCGCCGAAAATTCCAAGCCTTATCAAAGGAAGTTTAGATGAGAAACATCCGATATACGAACGACATCGCGGAGCAAAGAATAACAGAGTCAAGTCATAGAATCGTCAAGTAATAGCAGAGTCAAGTCATCGAAGGAAGTTTAGAAGTTGAACTTCCGACCATATGAACAGTTGAAAAGCAGAGCCGAGGAGTCAAGTCAGCCGAAAAAAGATCAACACGACAGTTGAGTCACTAGAAAGAAGATACACACGCGCCAAATGTTAGGAAAGTCGCGAATCGCTGTGTGTTCTCACTGATTCGTGGTTCCGGATATTCGAAAAGTAGGCTCGCTAAAGCGGCGGGTGCGGAGGTAGCTCTTAAGCAGAGAAATGAAAAATGGCACGCCGCTGTGGCGGGACGCGCATTCAAGTCAAAATGTACAAAACAAGCCAGGGTCGGAGCCATTTTTCAAGTTCCGATCTGCAAAAATGGCACGCCGCTGTGGCGAAAGTCAAAAGGGACAAAACACCACATGCTCGGAGCCATTTTTCAAGTTCAAAAATGGCACGCCGCTGTGGCGCGAATCACATTTGCAAGTCAAAATGCTCAAAAATGGCACGCGGCTGTGGCGCGAAGCACATGTGCAAGTCAAAATGTACAAAATATCTGTGTTTGGAACACTTTTTGAAGTTCAGATGTTGAAAATGTAGTCAGTTAGTAAGTTATACAGTCAGTCAATCAATCAGTCATTTAGTCAATCAGTCAGGTAGTCAATTAGTCAGCTAGTCAACTAGTCAGTTGTTCAATTAATGAATTAGTCAATTAGTCAATTGGTCACATAATCATAGCTAGTTAGTAGTCAGTTAATCAGTTAGTCAATTAGCTAGTTAGTCAGTTAGGAAGTCAACTAGTCTGTTGAGCAGTTAATCAATCCGTTGATCAATTAGTCAGTTATCTAGTCAGTCAGTCAGTCAGTCAGTAACTCAATAAGTCAGTTCGTCAGTTAATCAATCAGTCCATTCGTCAGGTAGTCGATTAGTCAGGTAGTCAATGAATCAGTCAATGAACTAATCAGTTAGTCAATTGGTCACTTAGTCAGCGAGCTAGTTGGTGAGTTAGTCAAGTAAGGCAGTTAATCAGTTAGTTAAGTAGCTACCTAGTCAGTCAGGAAGTCAATCAGCCAGTTACTTAATCAGTCAGTTAGTCAGTTAGCTAGTTAGTCAGTTCGTGAATTAGTCCGTAAGTCAATTAGTCAGTTAGTCAATCAGTCATTTACTTAATCAGGCAGTTAGCGAGTTAGCTAGTTGGTCAGTTCGTCAATGAGTCAGTGAGTCAATCAGTCAGAGTCAGTTAGTCAATTAGCAAGTTAGTCAATTAGTCAGATAGTCAATTAGCCGCTTAGTCAGGCAGTCAATAAGTCAATTGGTCTTTTCGTCAGTTACGTAATCCATTCATCAAGTAGTCAGTTGGCTAGTCAGTGAGTCGGCCAGCCAGTCAGTAAGTCAATAAGTCAGTCCCTCACTTAGGCAATTACTCAGTTTCGTCAAGCTGTCAATCAGTCATTTACTTAGTTAGTCAGTTGGTCAGTGTTTTTGCTCTGCCATCCGTGACTCACAACAACCAATCTCACCTATAGTTTTCCTCTTCTTGAAACTTCCGTGCGGTACTACTGGTCAAATCGTCCAGTAATAGCAGAGTCAAGTCATACAAGGGTCAAGAAATAGCAGAGTCAAGTCATTGAATCGTCAAGTAATAGAAGAGTCAGTCAAGTGATAGAATCGTCAAGTACTAGAATCGTCAAGTTATAGAACCGTCAAGTATTAGAATCGTCAAGTATAAACGATTCGTCAAGTAAAACAGCGTTAAATAATAGAATCGTCAAGCTAGCAACAGAATCGTCAATTAGTCAATCACTGGAATCGTCAAGTACCAGCAGCGTCAAGTAATAGCAGCGGCAACTAATAGAATCGTCGAGTAGTAGAATCGTCAAGTAGTAGAATCGTCAAGTATTAGAATCGTCAAGGAATAGCAGAGTCAAGTGTCACTTGTCGTGGCAGGCGCAACATTTGGTGAGTTCAAGTTTCATTTTTCGTGGCAGGCGCAACAATGGTTTTCCTGAGACTAATTTTTCGTTGCAGGAACAGTATTGGGTGACGTTGGTGTTTGATATCATGCTCCACACATTGTATATGACGTTTCATACGTGGCGAGGATCAAGCGTGCGAGTCATTTTGCGGGGCAGGGGCAGTATTTGTGAGGTTGGAGGGTGACACTTCCTCTAAGACCAGGTTAGACTATTTTCTGACTAATAGACTATCATCTTTTTCTAGATAAATTTCTGACTATTAGTTATTTTTGAAAATAACCTAAGCCAAGGTTATTCTCAAAATAACCTTGAGGCTATTTTGAAAATAACCTAGGAAATCATCGCCCAACAACATGTAGTTCAATAAAAAACCTGTGTGTTTGATAGTCATCTGCAGATCAGGGCATCAAAAACTAGGAACAACCAAACTGTTGTTTTCTTGGCAAAAATGGTACCTAACACATATTACATCCTTCCAAAATGTTACTTAACACATATTACACCAAGCGCAAATGTTACCTAACACATATTACATCTATCCAAAATGTTACTTAAAACATATTACACCAAGCACAAATGTTACCTAACACATATTACATCTTTCCAAAATGTTACCTAACACATGCAACACCTGAAACAAACTCATTGAAAACCACCGCGCATGTGTCACTCACTGCTTGCACTGTTCTTTTTCCTCCTCACATCTTGTCCAACTGTAAGTGCAGAGCTATCCTCATTTTGGCCACCATCTTTGCAGTGACCTGAGGACCTCTGATGCCTCTGCAACAAGACTGTGCCAAAGTTCTGTGCACACTCATATTTGTCTCTTGCCTGAAGCACCATGTCAAGCGAGGGGATAGATAAGAAGAAGCCAATGCGCAATGCAAAAATGCATGCAACTTAGGAATAGGTGCAAAGAGTTGTGCACCATTCTCTTCATAGCTTTGGTGAAGAGACCTGTGCAACTGAGCCATACCAAAGCACATTGTCTTCAAGGAGGAATGATCTGCTGGGGAAAAAGCTATTTCATCTTCATTCTGCTTCACTAACTTTTCCACTGCAACATTGAGTTTGAGCCAAGTGCGTATCTGCTTGTGCTGGAAAGAACTGTGGTCCATGTTCTCTTCCCACAGCAACAGCATGGGTTCTGCAATTGCAGCCACCTGGGCAGCTCTCCCTTTGAGCTTTGGTCCACCAGACTTCCTTTTGAAGAGGCTCAGTTTGTTCATTCCGCGATATCTTTCCACAATATGTTTCTCTTTGTAAACAGCAAGAATCTTTTGCCAGCATGTCTGAAGGTTCTGTAATGGTGCTTCTTCAAGGATTTCATAACACAAGAGCCACAGGCAAGAGCCATGGAAGACCATGTCTGTTCCAAGCAGCTTTGCATGCATCCAGTCATAAGATGTTGCCACTGCAGTCAAAGCAGGCAACTTTTGAAACAAGACACATGTGGATCGATTTGGCCAAGAAGCCCACCTAAGCTTCGCACAAAACAAGAAATCGACAAGTGTTTTAAAAAAAAGTCTTCCTTTTTGTCAGAAAAATTCCAAAATCAAAGTTGTTGTAAATTCCAAAGAACAAGTGACTCTGCTGGTTTCCATTGCATGGACAACCAATTAGCTGACAACCTGCAATCCTTCCAGGAGTTGCCATCTGTACCACCAGAACATTTGCATAATGCGCAGGGGTTGGTTTTATTCGCATAATGAGGAAGTTTCAGCACAGAGTTCATGTACTCGAGGTCACCCACAAGGCTCCAAACAATAGCTGAATATCCATCTGCTAACAATGCGCCAGCCAACTTGCCTTCATGTGATTCTGGATCGTAGTTTTGCCCCAAATGATTTGTCTCAGGCCACTTGCCTTTCTGGAGTGCTGCAAAAGACCAGGCCAAAATGCTGAAAAACTCATCAAGTGTTTCTGGCCCACTGCATTCGTCAAAGAAGCTCCAGGTGTGCAATTGCATGTCCCTAGCCAAACCTTTTCCCAACATAGAGTTCCAAGAAAAGATGGTTAACTGTCTGGACCATATTTTGCCTATACCTATCACTGGGGTGCCATCCCCATGGAGGGCCAGTGGCAGCATCTTCTCTTGAAAATTTCGACAAGACTGGAGGACTGCATGTGACTGGTATTGAGGATGACCTTTTTGAAGTTCCCAAAACTCTTTCAATCTATGCATACTTTGAAGCATAATTTGGCGCCAAGCTCGAGGATACTGGTGATAGATTGTGCTGAAGACACTGTGAGGCAGCAGCATGGCTTGCAAGGTTCTGTTGTATGGTGGCTTGAAGTTGATGCTGCAGATAAATTGTTTGGGCAGCCTGCAGAATCTCTTTGTGCATTTTGTTCCTTGTCTCACATGTTTGAAGCAAGAAACAAAACCCAATGGCAGTTTGGAAAACATTACACAATGGTTTAGGAAAAGAAATAGACCACCCTTTCCAAAATTCAAAACCTGAAATCTACCCAAGGCACTTGTATTGACCTTTGGTGCCAATGTTCGCAAAAAAGTTCAAATCAGATGGAGGTTCTGATTGCAGTGTTCGAAAATCTCTGCAAGCTTTGGCAGAATATTCTTGGACATCTTGAGGTGACAAAATGCCCCAGGCCCATTTCTCTAAAAAAGAATTTGCCAGCTCTCTAGCACCTGTTGGCATCGGGTTTTCAAGTGCATCTTCTCTTGAAGAAGCTGCAAGTCTTTGGTTGATGCCTCCTCTTCGTCTCTTTTTCTGAGGTGGTTCAGCCATTGCTGCGAAGGAAAAAAGCAAATGCTACTTAGGTCGAGGTAGCAACATGAAAGAAATTCTGGTGACTCCTTGTTGCTATATGTTTGTGTTGACAAGGAATGAAAAAACAAACACCTACAGGTAGAATATGAAAGAATCCTTTGCAAAATAAAACCTGGTCTCTTCATGATTCTGATTGCACAGTCCTGGTAGCAAGAGCTTCAGAATGCACAGCAAGTTGACCAACCAAGTCTAGATTGTGTGACTTCTTAGAAGCACTATGTCACTTAGGGAAAAAAAAGCTTGGAATGTGACCAAACAAATATTACCTAGTCACAGTGGAGCCTCCACATCTTCCACTTTGCTTCTCACAAATGTGACCTAGAGATTCAAATGTTCTTTAAGCCAATGTGACTCAGGACTTCAAACACTATATGTGAGACATCAAGACTTTGCAAACTATTCAGACAGCAATAATTAGCGCTTCTTTTTTCACACACTGCTAATTTGTGTCAAAATCTTGCAGTGGCTTGCAGTGAGAAGGGAAACCATCTCAAAAGGAAGGATTGGGCTTTGGATATCACAAGCAAAACAATGTTGCAACAAGGATTCTAGCAACAATGGGTGAACACAACACTTCCAAAGCAGTTTTCGCAGTGTCCACAGCTAGGTTGGACTAGAGTTTGGATTCAAACTCGACTCAAAAGCAGATTGCTCAAGTGCAAAGTAAATGTGACTTAGAGAAGATCAAAACTTGTGCATATGATTTAAAGCAGCTTGCTGAAATTTCATGTTACTTAGACAATCCCTTAGATTCACAGATAAACCTACCAAATCATGCAACCAGAGCAATCTTTGTTTCAAGACATCTACCTGGTCTCAGAGTTCTTTGCGAGTGCGCAGCAAAGCCTTGAATTGCTCCACTTCCTCATTGATCACCCTGGTCTCATTGGCCTGAGAGTCCATGTATTTCTGGAAGTTGCTTGGTGTCAGTGGCGTGTCATCCTCAAACTCTTTCCACATGAGAAGGTTGTCGTTAGCATTGATCCAAGACCTGATCTTCAGAATTGTCTGCTTGAACCTCTTTCTATCCTGGTCATTGCTGCATTTGCCCAGAAGCTTCAGAGCTGTACCAAGCAACCTCTCATGAGCTCCCTTTGCTTCAGCCACCAGCTTGGACATCTCTTCAGTGAGACCAACATCTTCCAAAGCCTTGGAACTGCTGCTTTTTTTCCCACCTGTGGCCCCTGTGCCTCACCACTTCATTTTTTCAATGCAATCCTGCTTTGATCCAAATGACCAAGCCATGGACTGGAAAGCCTTTGTCAAAGTGTGGTACTGGTCATTCGAAATTTCCACTTGACCAGCTGACAGCTTTTGGGTGCTCAAATTCGCTTTCTCTGTTCCAGCCTTGGTCTTTCTGAAAGCACAATATGGCACTCCATCCAAATCATATTCTTGAATGCTGCCATCAGCAATAGCGCTTCTGAGGGCCATCTCATTGCCTTGAAAAACTTGCCAGAGCATGACAGCCCTGGGGCAGCCACTGCTCTCTTCTTTCCCGTATTTCTTGCTGTAGGCTTCCCTTGCATTTTCAAACACAGGCTGGTTTGGTTGCATCTTGTACTGGCCTTTGTCATCTTTGATGAACAAGCCATTGATCAGCTTAGTCTTCTCTGCACGCGGATTTTGAGCTTTTTTGGATTGCACTTCAATGAGATCCAAAATATGCTGAGGGATGGCACCACTGTCACATAACTTTCTGTACTTCTTGGCCTTACCACTATCACGTTTTTCAGCTCCTTCAGACTCTGAGCCTTGGTAGTCAGGAGGCTGAGGAAACCAATGACTTAGAAGTATGCTACTTAGGAAATATACTACTTAGAACCAAACTGCTCAGGAACCCTACTACTTAGGAACCATATTACTTAAGATCCCTACCTCTTGGGAGCAATACTAGTAGTCAGATACTACTTAGGATCCATAATATTTTCAATACTGAATACCTGGGGCTAAATATGCTACTTAGATTTCTTGGCCAACCATGTACTTGGGATTCTTTGTACAATACACCTATAAAAGGAAAAAGATTTTTTTTTAAAAAAATATATATCTACATACAAGCAGCCTTCTGATGCTTCCTCTTCTCCTTTATCTTCATCTGACTTTTTCAATGCGTGCTTCCATTTCTCAGTTTTCTCTTGCAGTGTCTCAGGTTTGGCTTTCTCTGGCTTCTCTTCTTCTTTCTTTGTCTTGTCTTTGCCCTTGTTGTCCTTTTCTGTCTTCTTCTTGGCCTTTCCCTTGGCCTTTGGTTTGGCCTTTGCCTTGGCCTTGGGCCTGCTCGTTTTTTCTGGGCTATCTTTCTCTTCTTCTGGCTGCTCTTCTTTCTCGCTTTTCTCCTGGTCTTTCTCTTCCTCAGCCTGTGCCTCTCTGTTTGGAGAAGTTGGGTCAGGGTCTGGTGGTCCTTCTGCAGCAGCAGGTCTTTTTTTCACCATGGCTTCGAAAAAATAAGCCTGAGGCCTGAGGTGAACTTTCGAAATCTAGTATAAAGGGATCATGGTCCCTGATGTTTTTACCTGTATTCATTGAATGCATGTTTTTCACAATTGCATTTTGTTTTTTAAAAAATTCACAGGTTGAGTGCCTCATGAACCATGTTGATGGCTAATGAGCACCAAACAAAACCATTCCATGTACACAAAACATGAAGGAGATACCTTTTTTTTTCAACAAAACCTCAGGAAATCAAAATATGACTGGGCAAGTTTGGCGCAAGTTTGCTGCAAACTTGCACCCCTGGGTGTGCTAGTTTGGGTCAAACTTGCACCCTGAGGTGTGCTAGTTTGGGTCAAACTTGCACCCTTGGGTGTGCTAGTTTGGGTCAAACTTGCACTTGTAGAAATGTTACAATTTATATTTAATTTAAACCTTAAAGGACCATTCCAAACTGGCACCAAACTAGCACAGACAGGGGTGCAAGTTTGCACTAAACTAGCACACCTAGGGGTGCAAGTTTGCATCAAACTTTCCCAAAACTTGCACCCTTAGATTTGGAAAATGCTTAAAATTTTCTTTTTTCAGAGCATTGATCACCAACAAAAGGAAATGGAATTGACACACAATGTCAAATATTACCTGGAAAAACCACACTTCAAATATTCAAATATTAATCAAATGTTAGCAAATATGACCTAGCTCAATGCTACAACTAAATCAAAATGCAACAGATGATTTCATATCCCATATTACTTAGACACAAGAGTGACAGCTTACACTTTGCATTTTTTCCCATCCAGTGCGCAGAAACTCTTTTTGTGGCCAGCTTCAGGTGCCTGGCAGCATGCAAATCCATGAGATAGGTCTTTGAAATATTCAACCAGATTGGGATGCAAACCTCCAGTCAAATATTCCAGACTTCTCCTTTGTATCCAGATCCTGCCAACAGAAAACACTTGTAAATAAAAAACAGAGAACATGTGAATATCAGATGCCTTTTGTAGTTCCTGCAATCTCGCCCTTCTCATCCTTCCCTACAAAAGAACAAGAAACAATGCGCCATGCTTCACATCAATTTGCAATGCATGCAGATAAAGCATGCAGTCTGTCCTTTGTGCCTTCCCTTGGCAGTGGAGCCTGGAAGAATGATGCAGGTATGCCAAAAATACATTGAGAAATTTCAAAAAATCCAAAAGCAAGTCTGGACACTCTCATTGCTGTAAGCCTCTGTCGCCTTTGTTTTCAGACTTGGCACCTGTGCTCCAGAAAAGGCAATGGTGCATGAGACAAAATCTACAAACAACAATTAAACTAAAGACATCCATATACCATTCAATGCCAAGGATCTAGAATCCACCCTCAAACCTGCAGGTGGTTCTGTAGGAGGCGCTTTGACTGGCAGAGGCCTGAAGCACCAGAGTGATTCAAAAAAGGTGAATGACAACAACAGAGCAACAAACATAAGGTTCATACCTTGCATTCGAACATGTCCTCATATGAAAAAGGACTTCCTAGGTGCTTCCAGGAAAAAATGGGCACTTGTAAGAAGCAAACCTCTAACTCACTCAGAGCCTGACCTGTCTACAAAGTCTGCACTCGAGTGTGCAGCATGGGCAATGCATGGGTCGCAGGTGGTGGTCTACTCCAGTCACGTTGTGGTACCCAGGGTCAGTTATACCCTTCCCTCGACATGACCCTTCATGCTGTAGCCCTCCAGGAGTTTGGGCCATGTTGTTCACCGCCCCAAATGGTCTTGAACCTATTTGCCCAACAGATGTTCCAAATTTTCATGTGTCTCCTGTGGTGGAAAAAATGTGGCAGACAAATATTACTTAGTAAAGACATGGAATTAAGGAACAACATGTATCTTGATATGTTACCTAGCTACCAATGAGTTGAGAATCAACTTTCCTAAATGTTACTTAGCAAACCCTTCAGATCTTACCTAGCCACACATGCATTTCCTAAATGTTACCTAGCAAATGCATGCCCTAACATTTCACAACCTGTTACTTAGCAAATGCAGCACATGAAACTCACATGTTACCTAGCCACATGAAAGGCAAAAAGCTCATGCAACCCCTTCACACCCCAAAGCGGACTTTTTTTGGAACAGACACTTCAGTCAGAGGTTTCCCCTGGGCTTTCCTTGGAATTTTCTTCCTTGGTCTCAGTTGCCTCCAGCAAGTTTTCCTGCAGGGCCTCCAGTTCTTGCTTTGTGTCGAACAGCTCCTCTTTGACTTTCACCTTTTCCACCTCCATTTCGATTGCTTCAGCATGCTTTTCATCCACTATGGCAGTGGGAGCTTCTTCACTCATCTCAGTGGGTGACCCATCAGTGTCTTCAACACTTTGTGTGGGTGAAATTGCCATTTCAGTGGGTGAAAGGACATCAGTCTTTGGAGACGGTAAGGGTGGAGGTGAATACTGCACACCCACATCCTGTAGCTGTGGCTTCACCAGGATATCTACATCCTTTGTTTCTGGTTTCACATGCACTGCCACATTCTGAACCTCAGGCTGAACCATGACACCCACATCCTGTAGCTGTGGCTTCACCAGGATATCTACATCCTTTGTTTCTGCTTTCACAGGAACTTGTTCATCTTTGACATGTGCTGCGACAGGCCCTGAAGTAGGTTCTGTTGGTTCAACAGATGGTAGTGGCCCAGCAGAAGATGCACCACCAGAGACTCCTTTGCCATGGCCACCCTTAGAATCATTGGACCATTTCGTGGTGAGTCTCACACCAAAATGGGATCTGCCTTGTATTCCAGTGAGAACTCTTTGAGCTGTCCCTTCATCTGAGAAGCCAACAAAGGCCACACACTTTGTTGCATCTATCTTCCTGACAATCTGAGTCGTAAGAGGCCAACTGGTTGTTTCCCTCCACAGCCACCACTGCACATCTTCATGTGTTACAGCATTGGGAAGCCCTCCAATCCAGAGGCGAAAAGCCATGGCTAGGGAATTGTTACCACTTGGGTCGAAATTAAAGTTCAACAAAAAAACAGTGGTTTCTAATACCAAGCAAAACCCAAAGTGTTCAATGCTTGTGAAAAGCTGTCCAAACATTTGTTTGATCCCTAAGAAAACAAGGTGGTTGCAAACAGGAATTGTTACCATTTGGGATGCAATGAATTTAAAAAACCTTGGTCGAGGTCAGTGTTAAAAAACCGAGCTTGTTTTCAATGCCTGAAGTTGTACAATCATTTGTTTGACTACTAAGAAAAGAAGTTGCAAACATGAATTGTTACCACTTGGGCTGCAATTAAAGTTAAAACCTTGGGCTGTGTCATACCAATCAAAAACTAGCTTGTTTTCAATGCCTTCAGCTGTACAAACATTTGCCAGACTAACAAGAAAACAAGGTGGTTGCAAACATGCTTCACATCTTTCAAGTGGGCTTTAGCCAAAAAATGCAAATTGCTTTTTTTCAAGTGCAATGTTCCACTGTACATCTATAGGTGTTCCCACTCAAACCAGAAGTCTGAAAATAAGTTACATGCTATTTAAAAACACATGTTACTTGCAATAGATGTTACTTAAACCATAATGTGTCATCAAGCAAATAGATGTTACTCAGCAATAGATGTGGTTGGACTCAGAAATGTTACTTAGGTAAAAGTTACCTGTCTTAGTCTAAAAACAAGTTACATGCGACTTACAAACACATGTTACTTGCAATAGATGTTACTTAAACCATAATATGTCATCCAGCAAAAAGATGTTACTTACAATAGATGTGGTTGGACTCACAAATGTTACTTAGTCAAATGTTACCTGTAGTCAAAATTTCTTAAATCAGATGTTTGGCAGATGTTACCAGCTGTTTTTTAGCTTGCCACATGTGACTAGATTCAGCTATTACTTAGTTTGATGTCTTGCTGCTGATGTTACTCTAGACAGATGCATCAAAGAGTCAAGTGCTACTTAGATCACACCCCTCTGCACATGCAAAAGCTTTTTTTCCAAACTTCCTTGTGCTTGCTCATCTTTGCCAACATTCCTATTCTTTCAAAATGCCTGCATCAATGGATGATGCCACTTTGCTGGAAGCTGCTCTTCCCAAAGATTTCGCAGTGGAAGGACTGTGCCCATCCTGTAATGCCCTCTTTTTGGCTGCATGATAAGCTGCACTTGTTTTTCGATGTTTGAAAGTACACTTGTTGGTTTTCTTCTCTGCCTCTGCATTTGCATTGCTAGACGAAGCAGGCCCACTTCCTTCCTTTGTTTGCTTGGTAGCATTCTGCTTTCCAACTTTTGCCCCAGGCTTCTTCAGCACCTTGTTCCTCTTTTGTCTGGTGGCCTGCACAGGCACAGAAGTTCCCAAAGCTTGCTGCAAAATTGCTTCATCTTCCTCACCCAAACCACATTGTGCAAGTGGCTTCTGATCCAAAATTGATTTTCTCTTCTGTTTCGCATTCACCACAGGGGTGGGAGGTTCAGTTTCGCTACTTTCTGAAGGAGGTACACAAAAGAAACCTGGCTTCCTCTGTTGGTTTTGGCCTTCAGCTGGTGCAATCTGCTGGTCAGGTGCACAGAAGAAGCTTGCATTTTGCCTCTGTAAGTTTTGCCCTGGTGCAGGTGCAATCTGCTCAGGGCTGCTGCTCCTCCTTGCCAAAATTCTGGCAAAAACACTTTGTGAGTCTTTGGGCTCCATGGTAGTGGCTGCTCCAATGGCTGCACTGTTCGACCCAGAACTGCCACTGTAAGGAACCATCTGCAAATCACTATTGGAAACAGGCCCACTAGGTGTTTCCATTGTGTCCAAAATTAATCTGCTCAGGACATGGTCGACTGCCTGTTGGACTCCCCCAGTTTTTCTATAATTTTGGTATCGTTTTAATTCGAATTTCATGCGATTTTGATGGAATTTTGGTGGCATTTTGGTTGCAATCTGGCGGCAGTTTCGAGGCTCAGATTTACAAGTACAGGAAACACTAGAACTGCCACCAAACTACCACCACACCACCACCAACTTTCGACCAAAATGCCACCAAATTTCACCCAACGGGCATCGCAACGATGGCACAGAAACAAAAAAGCACCAAGGTTCCACTGAGTATGTTCCAAAACTTTGCCTTTGCTCAAACAGAATTCAAAAATCAACACACTTCTCAACATTTTTATTACCATTACGTCTCAAGATTTTGTTTGTGGGATGAAGGGTTTTGTCAATCTGATATGTTGCATTCATTTTTATGGCTTCAATGCTCCTGGCTCTACAGCATGCGCACTTTGTGGCCATTTGATTTGGTACTTGTTTAATGCGAATATTTGCAATGGATGCATTGTACCATTTTCTTTGATTTGTGTTTCAACAAATACTGCCATGTGTGCAACACGCACTCACACACAGTTACACATACCTACAGCATAAATTAAGGGCATATGTGTAACAGCAATCTTTCCACGCAACAAGCAGCTGGTTTTTCTCAAAGCCTTGTGGCGCTTGAATGTACTCTCACCTGCTTCTGGGGTAATCTGAGACAGAGGAAAACAAAGAAGTAAAAGAAGATAAAGAGGAACAAGAGGAAAAGAAGACCGAAGGAAAAGCAAAGGCAAAGGTCAAGAGCAAAGGAAAGGCCAAACCAAAAGGAAAACAAAAGGCAACTGCAAAGCAAAAGAACCAGAAACAAAAGAAAGAAAAAAAGACAAGAAAGATCAGAAAGACAAGGAGGAAGCACCCAAGAAAGAAAATCTGAATGACAAGTCCTTCAAAGCCCATAGGCTGTGGACCTCAGGCCTTTAAGCTTCAAAGCCCGTAGGCTGTGGCCCTCAGGCTTTAAGCTTCAAAGCCCGTAGGCTGTGCATGGCTGCCAAGCCTTTAAGCTTCAAAGCCTGTAAAGCCCGTGGCCCACAGCTCTTTAAGCTTCAAAGCCCGAGCACTATGCGGGGGCGCATTGATGTGAAAAAATGCACACGAGAATATGTCCGTGAAAATGTGTGCGAACGATATTGAAAAAACGGTGGCAATCGTGAAAGCCCCATATGTGCGTGACAAGAATCAGGTGAGTGAGCTCTATGCGCACACCTTTTGTGTATGAATGGCTTACCAGGTATTTGATAAGGCCCGTTCGTAGACCTCCAAATTTAACACCAACACGAGGACTGCAATCATTGCGTTCAGGGACATCCAGGCGCACTGCTGTACCATTTGTTACGGTTCCAATCCCATGACACTTATAGATACGGACGCCTTGTTTTCCAACGGTAAGAGACAGCTCCGCCTTCGAGACTTCAACCATTATGGCAATATCTAGATTTCCGTTTTGACCTTGAGTGCAGGGGTTGGGCAGCCGTCGTCTTTCAGACTCTCGTGGCCTCACCAATTCAATAGTTTTTGATTTCCATGCCACAGAAGCGCAGGAGATTGCAGGGCGGGCAGTCAAGAGTGGAGCCAGCGCACAGGACATGGTGGCACTACAAAGCATTGGGGGCAAGTGCCGGGGAATTGGCGCTGCGCCTTGGCGAGGAAAGTTTTCGCCGACCTGGCAGCCCTTCAGGCATTGAAAGGGAGTAGCTGCATGCATTTGAAAGAAGATGGGCGCAAGGTAGAAAAGCCAGGGGCTGTTTTTTTCCGCCACATTCTTGCGGGGTAGCGTTGCAAGATGGAGGCTTCGGCAAGCGTCGGCTTGCCCAGATGCAGACCTTGTGGTCGGAAGCATGTGACAGGCAAAATTTGCAGGTATGTGTGGATTTGGTGTGGTTCATCATGGAAGAATCAATAGCGCGCCACTCGTTCTCAATCCTTTTGATTGGCCGTGGGCTGAAAAGCTTTTTCATTCTTGTGGGCTGGAAAGATTTTTTTTGCTGTTTTCGGCCAGCGAAGGAACAGCAAATTTTAGCGGCTTCAACAGGCTATTGGTCACAAGTTTTGACGATTTGGCACGGGAGAGTGAAGCAATTGAATCTCAAAACCCATGCTCCAAGCATATGAAAAGTACCAGGTAAGGTGGTTAATGCCCACTGCGTTGTGTGAAGGGCCTGTGCGAGATGCATGTGCTCCTGCAGAAGCATGGAAAGAAATACATGGTTCAGAAACACCATGTTTTGAAGTATTTGTTGCTGCGTCCAGCCACTGTGCGGTGGTATGTGACTAGTAGTTTCATGTCAATGGTGCTGCACATTGGAGCTAGCTGCGCCAATGTAAAGTTTTCAACGAATTTAGTTTTATGTTTCACTGGTTGTTGTGGGCTGGAACCCTTCTTATTTCTAAGGGTTGGAAAATTTTTGGGCTGGAAGACCTTTTTATTTTTGTGGGCAAGAAAGGTTTTGTTTTGCGCAGCTAAAAAACCACGCTGGGAGGGAGGCTTCTAGCGCCTTGACATGGTGCTGGGAACGAATGGGCCGGACAGATGTTTTTGTTTGTTTCGATTGAAGAGGCCACCCAGCCCACAAGAAACCCAGACTTGCAGACCTGGTCCAACCAAACACAAAAGCTTTAGCTTAAAGCCAAAAAAGCATGTGTGGACTGGAAAGTTTGTTTGGGGTGGGCTGGAAAGCTTGTTTATTTTTGCGGGCTGGGTAGCCTGTTTCAGTCAAAGTTGGATACCGTGTTTATTCTTGACATGTTTCGCTTCTTTTTTGGGGGTGAAGACTTCCTCAACTTTGTGGAGCTGAAGATTAGATTTAACTTGGTAGGTAAGTGTGGCTGTGGGTGAAAATGATCCATCAGGGATGAAAATCACCCAGGTGGCTTCAAACCAAACAGGATCAATTTTTCAGCAGGCTGAAAAAGGAAGAACTAGTTATAAAGACTTTGCGAAAAGGAGCTGTATGCATAGGTTTTAAATGCGTATACTGGTATCCTAATTTGTTTTTCGCGATTTCTATGTTTATACTTCTAGCGTCGTTATGTATATACCTGTGTTACACGTGTTTCAACAGTAAGCGTAATAAGAAAGCTCCCCAAGAACAGGTTCTTACACTTGTGAGGTTCGGGCTGGAAATCTGGTTTCAGTTGTCAGCTCTTGCAGGATAGGCTTTGAGTTTTCACTGTATACACCTGTGAGGTCTGGCATTGTAAAGGCCGGGTTGGATAGCCTTCAGGATTTCGCTTGTAAGGTTGGTTACTTTGTTTTGAACTGTTGGGAAGCTTCAAGCGATGTCACGTTTGCACTGGTGGTTGTATAGCCTCAGGGTTTTTCAGTTTGGTGTTCATTTTTGATCTGGAGATTCTTGTTTTGTTTTTTCGGCCAAAAAAACATCACGACGTGATTCATGAGGGCCCATGAGTTCACATGAGTTCACATGAAACACCATGAAAGCCCATGAAGCCCCACGAGATGACACGAGATCCAATAAAGCCCCATGAGATCACTTAAATCTACTGAGATCAGTTTTTTTTTCGGGGGCGTTTGTCTTGCATTGGGAAAAATTGCAGCGCACAAAAAAGTAAAAGGAAAGGAAAGCATAGAAAACGATAAATCTAACAAGACAATTAGGCGAGATACAAGAAGGTGAGGAAAGGGCAGGAAATAGAAAAAGGAAAGAAAATAAGATAAAATGAATTGAAAAAGGACATGAAAAGGAATGAAATATAAAGGCGAACAAAGCAAATGAAACCCAAAGAATGAAAAACAACAAAAACATGAAGCAACCAAAGGGAAATCGAAGACAAGGAAGGTAAATAAAATGTCTAGAAACGAATAGATGTTTTCAACCAAAGGGAAAGCAAAGGGCGGGAAATTGAATCAGATCAAAAAAGACATGTATTCAATTAAGCTTGACAAGAGCGCACGTATTTACTTTTGAGTTGGTGGTTCTTGGACAATGCGTTCAAATGTTTGAAGAGAAAAGACGAAAGTATAGGAAAACATGTTTATGTTTTCGTTGCAGAAGAATGAGGGGGAGGAGAAAGAAGCGCCACAGGAAGAATGAGAGCAGGTACCCAAGAAGGAAGAGGAAGAGAAATGAGAAGACGAAGAAGAGACAAAACCGTTAGAGGTTTTTGGAGTAATGTGGAAAGCTGTGCGATAAAAAGTTCCAGCTTGCCTTGTCCAAGCTGCCAGAGACCCAGCAACTGTGTCTCTGGAAGAAGTTCGAGCGCAACTGAAAAGCTTAGGAGTGTGACAAGGACAAGGGCTAAAGGAAGAAACCCCAAGGCCGAGGGCCTTTGACCAAGAAGAAGTTGCTCAAAGCTGGTGCTTGGATGGTGGAATTGCGAGATGTTCTACAAGAAAGCCTTTTCCAGCAGGACTGGCGCCCAAAGACCCCAAAGCAGGCACCTTTGACTACAGAAAGAACGCAGCGGACCCCCAAGTTTTACCAGTGCCACAAGCCAAGTAAGAATGAAGCCGCCTGAATCACAATGATAAGACAAGCCAGGAAAGAAGTTGAAGGAACAGCGCCTAGGAAGATGCCTTCAAATTTGCCAAGCCCATGCTTACGAACTTGGATGCAAGATGCTTTTGACCTAGAATATGGTCGCGGCTCAGTCAGTTCAGGAAGGGAAGAAGACCAGGACAATGTGCTTCAAGAAGGAAAGGCAAGGGCAAATGGAAGAAGATAAGGACAAAGTAGACAAGTGGTTTGCCATGTCCCAGGCCTACCCCCGCAAACGAAACCGACACACACACACACACCAGAAAGTTCTAGGCTTTTCAATACAGAAGTGGCCAAGGATTTGTTCATTCTGAAGGCCACCACCCTTTAAATCACTGGTCCAGAGAGCTTTTGCGCTGGGCCGCATGACTGGAAAGCTTTTTTCATATCACCAAAGCCTTTTGAACATATTTTAAAGAAATGTTTGTGGGGACTGGAAACTAAGCTTGCCTATGGGCCGGACAGCCTTTGTTCCTGGCATCTGCATTTAGCTGTGAAGAAGGCCTGTTAGCGTATTTTTGCAGCTGGAGCTGCTGTAGGTCACAGCAGCAATATGGACGAGCTATGTTCCGGAGAAGCTTGCCATTGGCAAACTCTCTCTCTTTTACAGCAGCGCAGGAGATTGCAAAGCTTGCGCGCAGACCTGGCCCTGGCAGCGCCTCAGCCATTCAAATTTATGTGCCCACAAGGTAGAAAAGCCAAGGGCCTCTGGGTTGCCCAGATGCAGACATAATTTTAGGGGACCTTTTGTTTCAGGTGCCACCTGTGTCAAATTGATGGAACTCGGGGTCGCGGCCTATGTGTGGATTTGGTGGCTTCCATCATGGAAGAAGTCTCTCTGCCTTTGGCCGGAAATATTTTTTTAGTTCTTTTGGGCTGGATAGCGCTTCTAATACAGTGTGGCATTGTCGTCATACCGCTATATTTTGTAATTTTTTATTTTGCCATGTCGAGGAGAACCTTCTCACATGGATGGAGGTAAGTACGCAGACCGTTCTTAGTTTCCGAATCATTGCTGCTTGTGCGGGCGTGGATCCCTTTGTTATGCAGGATTCGCGCGTTCCAGCGCAATGGTCAGTCAACTTCTGACATTTCGGGCTATAGCAAGTCACGCTTCTGGTTTTGAACTTTCTCGACAAGACCTTCCAAACTATTGGTGATGTGAGGCTTTTGCGAGTCAGTGCCAGAGGTAAAGCCTTGCTTCGCACACAGACCTACGGATTGCCAAGCCAGATTTCTGACCATCTTGGCGTTCTCACACAGTACCAGTGACCGTCCTTCAGGCCGATGTTGAGGAAACCAGATCATGTTTGACAGTTCATCAGGTCGCATGACATCACATCAGATCACATCACACAGCACATCAAGCCGCACCACATTACATGACGTGACGTAACATGACAGGGCGCCACGTTTCATCGCAACACATCACATGGCATGACATGACACCACATCGCATCAGGTTACATGACAGAACCTGACACGACATGACACATGACTTGACATCTTGCAACCAACCGCATTACCTCACCTCGCGTCACCTCACAATCAACCATCTTACTTCACCTCATTTCGCAGCCAACCACATGGCATCATACAACACCGCATCGCAGCACATCACCACCGCCGATGTACCATGGAAACACAACCGCCATCACCAAAGCACCGCCACCAGGCGGAACTGCTGAAGCAAAAGATTCGGTTTGGGCATCGCACTGGTTGGTTGGCCTGATGCTCATTTTCTACGCAAAGGCTTTCCTTTGCTTACAGCTTTTTTTCTCCTGCTGAAATTTCCGCCCCTGGCTATCCCGGAAACTTTTGGTCTATATGAGTCGTTTTGAAAGTTCCTTATCACAAAGTTTCTACAGATGTGTGGTATTTCAGGTTGAATTGAAGTTTTTCCGTTAACATATGAAGCGGGCCCCAAGCAGAGTGAAGTAAAACTGCAAGGCCGCGCCAGGTCCGCGCTAGCTTGGCGCTAGACAATATGCAGTATATAAATATTTACATGTAGAAATGTATCTATTATTTCTCTTTAGATTTATATTCATACATTTATACAGAAAGAGGTTTGTTATACAGTTTCCAGACACAGCAGCACCACTATCAGCCGGAACTCTAGCACCACTAGCCTCCACAAGGTTTTGTAGCGAGGACCAGCCAGCACTGACCAGAACAACCAACATCATCACCAGCAACACTACTTGTATGACTCTGTAGGCTTTGTTGTCAGGGCCCGTTTCGCGTGCTAGCTCGGCGCTAGCAATGCAGTAGCCTGCGCTAGAACGAATCCACGTGAGAGACCTTGGTCCATCATGCGACTTGAGCAGAGTCAGGAAATTTCACAACTGGCAAGCAAGAAGTTCATACAACAGAATTGATGCCAAAGACGAGCATTGATTGCCAATGATGTTGGTGACACCTGCACGACATCAAGTTCGTCCGAGTCGTTTGATTCCAGCTGAAGAAGTTTCGCGCTAGTGTAAATACTACGTGATTTGTTTCTTCGACTCATTTCTTCTGTGCATGCACATGTTTGTCCACCACATAGGCAGCATGAAGTGGGCCCCAATGAAAACACGAATTATCACATAACTTGGGAACCTACGTTTTGAAAAAGTTAAGGCATTTTGAATTGTTTTCAGCAAATTGTTTTTTTAGTTTGTTGCCCTGGAACTTGTTTGGTGTCACGTGACCCGCCCAATTTTATTGAGGTGATGCTACTCATGTGTCGAGAAGCTATGGAGAAAGACAAGGACAGGCCTGCCGTGTCAACCTCAGTGGTGCCCCTGGTGGATTTTATTGATGATTTCCCACAGAAACCCTCAGGCCTAAGTAGGTAATCCGTCCACGTTGGTTTTCATCTCAAATTGACCTGACCTTTGTCCAACAGCTGCTGGTCAATGGCATCGTCAAAAACACTTGCTGCAGGGACTTCTTTATTGGAACTGCCAAATTATTCATTTTTTGTGATAAAGTAACTCATTCGGGAGAACGATCTGGTTGTTGTCATGACCAGTGGTCCTCGAAAACATGAAGTTTGGCCTTTGGCATTGGCTGACAACATTGAAGACATGACAGTAGGTAGTGGGAGCTTATGTTTGCTCTCCCTTTTGAGATTTGAAGCTTTCACCCCCATTGATTTCATCGCTCTTCGCAATGAAACACGGCCAACCTTGCACCTAAGATCTACCATACGACTCGTGGTAAGTGACTTGTTTCCTTCAGAAATGCCGGCTTCATTAACAAAATTGTGCAGTTTTTTTTTTTGTCGCCCCAAGATGCGCCATCGTCATGGCTCTGTCATTTGCTGCATTCTTTTGTGTCAAAGCTTCAGCTCTCCTCCCCAATTCGTGGAAAATGTCGGGGATCCTCCCCCAAACACATGAAATACGGTTGATATGACCTGCATCGGGGTTGGTAAATAGATGTTAATAGCGTTTTTCATTCAAATCCCTTAAATCCCTTGAGCTCAGAAATGGAGCATCCCAGGTCAGAGCGGCAGAGCTTTCGAATACCCGAATCACATTGAAAGGCTTAGAGACTCAGGCGCTGGAAGCAACTCATAAGGAGGAACGAGCAACTCCACGGGCTAAAAACGATCGATGGAACTGCTTTCCCAACAGAAAGAACTTGCCACCCTCGAAAAACTCTTGAAGAAAATTATTTTCTGGCTATTTTTGGAAGTGTGGAACGTATTGGCCCCAAAAAAATGCAGTGGTATTGGGCTCTTTGACAGGCAAACGTCGCTGAATACATGAGTAGCCGAGAACTCAGCGTTCAAACGCGGTCAATCTGATATAAATTGGCCTCCTGACTTTTCTCTTACAAATGGCCGCGCACAGCCTTCTTGGAAAACACAACGAGTCCTATTCACATTTTGCCCACTTCAGAGAAGGGCTTTGTGAGTTGTGAATGTGCATTCCTGAGGATATTTGAATCTGCCAGATGGAGACTCGAATCTGATCCCCACGCCACTGAGAAATTTTGTCGCTGACGTCTCTCGGCAAGATGCAAATGAAATGCTGCAGGCTGCGTTTGCACTGCACACTCTGTTTCTTTGTTTTGACCGTTTTGCTTTTGTTACCAAAATTTATTTGGCGTTGTTTTCTTCTAAAGATTTTTCTTTGATTTTGTCAACGTTCATGTTTTTACAAAAAAAACAATAATGTATTTCGCCCTTTTCCATCCACATCTCGGACAGAGTCCATCTCCTTCGTGAAAGCGAATTTGAATCCTAAAAATTCAAGAACGTTTTTTCAATGTTCAAAAGATATACATATTAAATACAAATGAAATACAGTTTTCGTTTTACAAAAATGAGTAAGTTTTTGAAACATTTTTTGTTACAAAACCTTAAAATACTTTCAAAAATGCTTTGCAAATGCTTTTTGTTCAAATTTGTGCTTTGATACGATTTGGTTCAAAAAGAGGCAGATCATTTCGAACTATCAGTTGAAGATCATCAATGTTGCTACCTGATATGGACATTTGTGGTAAACCTGTAAATGTTGATGATATTTACCGTAAAGATGCTCATGTGATTTGGATGTATATGTAAATGTTATAATAGTTACATAATGGATGTTACCGAATGTATTGCCTCGATACATTGTTTTAGAACCCCGAAAAACATGTTTTTTCACCAAAGGCAATTTTGACCAATGTGCGCAAAATTGTTGTTGTTGTTGTTGTTGTTGTTGTTGTTGTTGTTGTTGTTGTTGTTGTTGTTGTTGTTGTTGTTGTTGTTGT
>OMLO01000279.1_pt1 | contig 30631 bp, 22 predicted proteins | sample 1674811 | NCBI WGS metagenome assembly OMLO01 (sample SAMN06265003, study PRJEB25207) | coral metagenome | isolation source: Coral host | place: Mexico:La Bocana,Puerto Morelos, Mexico | collected 2008-11-13
ACTCCTTGATATCCTTGAATGCATTGTCATCAATCAGAGGTGAAACCAAGATCGAAGCTGCTCCCTCATACTCATGCACGTTGGATACAACTGCCTTGAAGTCACTTGCATCTTTGAGCTCACTGGCTTTCTGTTTCAATGACTCTTGTGACCTCAAAGCCTTGGCCACAGGCTTGTGTCTTGGCATGATGTCACCTTCGAATGCATGCTCCTTCTCTGGCTGCTCAAGCATGATCTTCAAAGCTTTGCCACTTGCAATGTAGCCAATTGAGATGCCATAGTTGTGAACCGCAAGCGCTGCTTTCTCAACAGCATTTTGCGGCGACTGAGACTTCATATTCATTGACTTCATTTCAGCCTCAGTCGCATTGCACAAGTCCCGTGAAAAGGAGAGAGCCGCTGAAATCATCAAAGATGGGTAGTTTTCATCATCCTCGTCTGGCTCAGTGAATTGGGCCACCAATGTCCTCCAATGGAGCATCAAACGTGTGAGGCTGTCCAGCTTCTTGGTTGGCAACTTCACCTCTTGCAGGATGGTACCTAGGAGAAGGACACTTGGTTGTGAATGAATAAATGCACAGTGATGCATCCAAATCCAAAACCCATGTGGGGCCAAGCAACATTTGTTGAAGAAATGGCAATCAAGATCAGTGGGAAGCACCAGTTTGTCCAGGCTCCTTTGCTCGAGTTTGTCAAACCAACCCCACTGAGCATGAACGATTCTTATTACCGATGCTGATGCAGCCATGACTTGCATAGACAGTCATGCAGCCGCATAGTTACTTGCTAACCTAAGTCTCAAAAATTAAGGTAGATATGGCCAGGAAGCTGAATAAATAAGTTTAAGTATAGTAAGACTCGACAACTTTTAGTGAGGTGACCTATGTCTCCTGTGCGTGTTCTAGCAAGTTCTGATTTCTGATATGATATTACGATATTCTGGTATTCTGGTATGCTGAAGCTGCTTCCAATTTACTTGACCTGACTATTTGTGAGACCAATCCTGTCAAAACAGTTTTTGTCGAAGTTTGCATACCAGTTCACCCATGTTCATATTTGCTAGGTCATATGGTTGTAATTTTAGTATGTCTGCTGTCTGCTGTCTGATTTTTTTCCAGGCAATCCAAATCATCATCTCCTTTTCTTTCTCTTTAGTTGCTCTATACTGGGTTTTGAAATTGGCTACACTTTAGCCCAACAGCCAGAAATGCATAGCCACTCTGGACAACAGTGCAGCTGTCACCGTGAGAGGGTTTTCATTTTGAATGACTATAAACTACTTATATATTATATAATATATATTATATAGTCAGTCAGTCAGTCATATAGTCAAAAAAATTCAACGATACTGACGAAACTTCACAGCTTGCATGGTTTGCCAAAAACATAATCGCAATTCATACTGTAATTAACATGATTCATGCTAATCAAAGTCGTGGTGTATGTATGTGAGTCTGGCATGGGAGACGCTAATCTAGTCAATGGTTGAAGGTTGAACATGATAAAGAGACATGATGAAACTGACATGAACATGACTGAACAGTGAACATGAAAATTAATCCACAGACCGCAGACCCCAGCCGCCACAAAGAAACAATGACATGATAACAATCATGGACACCAAATTGACCGCGATTATGCTATTGCCATTGCTATGTGATGAAATGATATTATATAGTTATAATAATTTTATATAATATGATAATATGACAACAACAAATAAATAATAAATCAGCATCATCCACGCATCCATCATTAAAGTCATGAACTTCGAGCTGTGATTCAGGAGTCATGAGTCATGCACTGCGGCACTGGTATGGAAAATGGTGAAACAATGCCATACACCATGGCTGTAAGTTATCAATGACAACGACACCTTCAAATGTGCCTATTTTTTGCTTTTGTGGAAACTCAAACCATCACAATCACAATTTATAATTCACAAGTCTTTCAAAGGTCCAGGAAGAAACGCTCTCCATGTCTGGCAAAAGCAAACCAAACATGTCGATGCCACACAGACAAGAAACACCGTAACAAAAAATCACACAGAAGGAAACTGACAATCTCGTGGTTTACACGATACTTCAACTTCACAGCATCTTTGAATTGCAGCTATGTTTCTGCTCACACAAGAAATCGATGGTGATGCCGGCAAGACTTTTGAAAGCGGCGTCCGTGCAAAAGGAAATGATGTGCTGCACCATATTGTCATAGTCTGGGACCAAAACAGTGTCAATCCACTGTTCAAACTTGACAAGCGCAGCTTCCAGCTCTCCAGCTGCTGTCTGGGCGCCTTCTGTGACTGCACCTTTGAGTTTCCTCACCAGGCCAGAAGAATCTGCAAGTATTTTGAGATCATTGTCAAACTCTGTTTTGGCAAACTCCTCCCTGGACAACTCCACGGTCTTGTTCAGGTAAGCAGTCATGGATGCTGCTGATGTCAAACTTTGTGGCAGCACAGTCGCCTCCACACGAATGTCCAACGCCTTTTGCCACATGGACCTGCAAAAGGCATGGAAGAATCAACATGAACAAATGGTCAAATGGGGCCATTAAAAATGCGCCTTGAGGAATTAACGTTGTTGATTTGCGTATATGAAATGATTCAAATACAATTATATTATAAATTATAATATATTTACATAATTTACATAATATTTAAAAATTGACTATAGACCTGAATAACTAACATAGATTGCGTCTGCACACTTGCTCGAACTGACACCAATCCTATGATAGCGTCTGTATCCATCTTGGTAGCCCATCAAGAGGGCATGTTGGTATCTACTTTTGGAAGGCTAAGCTAGATGTTCTTCTGTGGCAAACAGATTGCCCCCACACATGCTATCATCATGTTGGCAAGGGAGTACTTTTGATTGCCTAGCCTAGCTGTCACATTTGCAGAGCGCTCCCAAACATACTGCGTAACTTGTTTGACTACTGTTTTTGCTCATGTTTTGCTCCTTGGTCTCCTTCTTACCGAAAATCAAATTCATATTGATACCGATACTCATACCAATGACGATAAAGGTTCAAGGTCTTTGATGTGCAGGCGCTGCACAGCAAATTGCCAAGAGTTAGGACATTGTGACATACTGAGAAAATTCTTTGGGAGCGCATGCAGTAGTGCGGTGACAAATGACCATTTGAAAAACGCTTTTTCATATGTTGTGAATACAAACGTATATGTGAATTACTTGGTCCTTAGATCTACCGGAGGTGCAAAACCTGACTGATGGAGAAATACTAGATACGACTATAATGGTGGCGCTAACTGCTCAAGGTCTTTGATGTGCACGCGCTCCGGAGCGCGTGGCAAGAGCTAGGACATACTTGGACAGTTGTTTGGAAGGGCGTGCAGGAGTGCGTGCACAAATGACCAGTTTCACCATTTCTAATACTTTTCACATTTTGTGTACATAAAACAAACATACATAAACGAACTACTTTCTCCTTAGATCTACCAGTGGTGCAAAACCTCACTGATAATACCACTGAAATAATGATGCTAAATGCTCAAGGTCTTTCATGTGCACGCGCTCCGGAGCGCGTGCCAAGAGCTAGGACGTACTTTTACAATTGTTTGGGAGCGCGTGCAGGAGCGCGTGCACAAATCCCTACTTCAACCATTTCTAATCATTCGTCATCTTGTAAATCCAAACAAACATATATACGGACTATTACTAGACTATTACTTTGTCCTTAGATCTACCAGTGTACAAAACCTGATTGATGGAGTGAGGCTAGATAGCAGTGAAATAATGGCGCTAAATGCTAAAGGTCTTTGATGTGCACGCGCTCCGGAGCGCGTGCCAAGAGCTAGGACGTACTTTTACAGTTGTTTGGGAGCGCGTGCAGGAGCGCGTGCACAAATGCCTACTTCAACCATTTCTAATCATTCGTCATCTTGTAAATCCAAACAAACATATATACGGACTATTACTAGACTATTACTTTGTCCTTAGATCTACCAGTGTACAAAACCTGATTGATGGAGTGAGGCTAGATAGCAGTGAAATAATGGCGCTAAATGCTAAAGGTCTTTGATGTGCACGCGCTCCGGAGCGCGTGCCAAGAGCTAGGACGTACTTTTACAGTTGTTTGGGAGCGCGTGCAGGAGCGCGTGCACAAATGCCTACTTCAACCATTTGTAATCATTCGTCATCTTGTAAATCCAAACAAAGACTAAGAAAAAAATATATATATGAGTTTTGTTTTCAGATCTGATCTACCAGTGGTGGAAAACCGAACTGATGGAGCATGTAGCACCACCATTGAAGTAATGGTTCAAAACATTCTATAGTTCTATTGGTCTTTGATGTGCACGCGCTCCGGAGCGCGTGGCAAGAGCTAGGACATACTTGGACAATTGTTTGGGAGCGCGTGCACAAATGACCAGTTCAACCATTTCAAATACAAACATATAAAAACTAGTTTGTGTCAGATCTAGCAGTTGCACAAAACCTGACTCATGGAGAAAGATTAAATACCGAATACCATTGAAATAATGGTGCTAAACGTTCTATAGGTCTTTGACGTGCACGCGCTCCGGAGCGCGTGCCAAGAGCTAGGACATACTTGGACAGTTGTTTGGGAGTGCGTGCACAAATGAGCGGTTCAACTTTCTAATGCTTTGTCGCCATATTCTACATACAAACAAATCATATATAGTCATATAGCTAGGGGCTACTTTGTCCTTAGATCTACCAGTGGTGCCAGTCCAGACTGATGGAAAAGGACCAAATATTAGTGAAATAATGGCGGTCTACTGGTCTTTTGGATGTGAGCTAGGACATACTTGGACACTTGTTTAGGAGCGCGTGCACAAATGACCACTTCAACAATTTTTAATACTTTGATTTTTTTCAAATACAAACAAACAACGAACATAAAAATAGGAGCTACTTTGTTCTTAGATCTACCAATGGTGCAAAACCTGTCTGATGGAGAAGGACTAAATACTTTTGAAATAATGGTGCTAAACGTTCTATAGGTCTTTGATGTGCACATGGAGCAGGACATACTTGGAAAGTTGTTTGGGAGCGCATGCAAGAGCGCGTGCACACATGACCAGTTCAACCATTTCAAATACTTTGTCATATTTTACATACAAACAAACAAACATAGTAACATATTTCATATAGGAGCTACTTTGTCCTTAGATCTACCAGTGGTGCAAAATCTGACTGATGGAGAAAGACTAAATACTATTGAAATAATGCTGCTAAAGGTTCTATAGGTCTTTGATGGAGCACGCGCCAAAACCTAGGACACACTTGGAAAGTTGTTTGGGAGTGCGTGCAGGAGCGCGTGCACAAATGAATAGTTCGACCATTTCTAATATTGTTTCAAGTTGGAAATACAAACATATACATACAAGCTACTTGTCCTTAGATCTACCAGTGGTGCAAAAACTGACTGATGGAGAAGTATTAACTACCAATGACACAGTGGTGCTAAATGCTCAAGGTCTTTGATGTGCCGGAGCGAGTGCCAAGAGCTAGGACATACTTGGAAAGTTGTTTGAGAGCGTGTGCAGGAGCGCGTGCACAAATGACAATACTTTTTCATGTGCTTTGGAATCAAACAAACATAAGGTAGCTACCTTGTTCCTAGATCTAGCAGTGGTGCCAAGCGTGGCTGATGGAGGAAAACTAAATACCCGTGAAACAATGGTGCTGAATGCTCAAGGTCTCTGATGTAAGCTAGGACATACTTGGAAAGTTGTTTGGGAGCACATGCAGGAGTGTGTGCACAAATGCCTACTTCAATCATTTCTGATACTTTGTCATATTCTAAATCTTAACAAACATATACGGGCTACTTTGTCCTTAGATCTATTGGTCTTTGATGTGAGCTAGGACATACTTGGACACTTGTGTGGGAGCGCGTGCACAAATGACCATTTCAACCAGTTCTAGTTCTAATACTTTTTCATAAGGGGCTACTTTGTCTCAGATCTAGCAGTGGCACAAAACCTGACTGATGGAGAAGTAGTAAAAAAAAACGGAAACAATGGTGCTAAATGCTCAAGGTACACATTTTCTGCTAAAAAAAAACATCTGATAAAATCATTTCATGTTGTTGAAGAAAAGGGGGCGCCAAACACAAAGCCTGTATGGCATGTCAAGGGAAGGGATAACCACAAAGTCCCACATCCGCGTGGCCTCCAATCTGGGGCACCAGAGATGTTGGTAGTCACCTTTGTTGAAAAGCAATCCAAACCAGCAATGGTCGCCACATACTTGACATCAACCTTGGCCGTGGAATCCTTGTCAAGACGGTGCATGTCCAGGCATACAAGTACCTTCTGGAGATCAAACATTCCAGGCCAGCAAAGGCCGCTGTCATTCTGGTAGGTGGAATGGTCAATCTTGCCAAAGTCATCTGCCCGTGGAAGCCTTGGATGGAGCAGGAAACAGTAATAGTAATAGTAAGGATTAAGTTAAGGCATCCACGATAGCTTTTGAGAATATTGACAGACATGACATGACATGACTGGACATAAAAGGGCCAAAGAACAAAACAGTCTGGCCATACTGACCTGGAACCATTGTGACTATTTTATTGAGATTTCAACATTCCAATTCCTCATGACTCATGAATCATGACCAGTGATGAGACATGTCAGTTCCATGCTGGCTACAATGTCCTCACAATCATGACTCAGGAATAGCTGGCAAGTGAAAACCCCATACTTAACCATGGAAATCAGTTTATCATGTCTGAAAATTAAAGTTCAGCAGTCATCAGTCAAAGCTTATGTAGTTTATGCAATTGAAACCTTGCATCAAACTATGAAGTCATCATCCGACACATTCAGATTCATTCGTCTATATTACAACATTAACATTTGTAGTTTGCATTACTCTTCGGAAATGGCATTAATTTACAAATTAATAAAAGCCTGAAACTGCAGGTACTAACAACAAAAGATAAACTGAAACTAGAGGCTAGGCCATAGGTGTTAGCCATAGTGATGATTTAATGGTAAGTAAAAATGAAGAATGATAAACCACAATTGAAAAAAGTACAATCCAATAAAATGAATTTACACATTCAATGTACCTTCTTCATATTTTTGTTCATGGATTCCCCATTCTCTGATGGCCTTCCAGCTAGGCAAATTGATTCATATCAAAAATCATTTAAATACATGCAGTACATGCAACACAAGTCCGACGGCACTAAGACTACAACTATCACCAAAACCGACAACTAAGAGTATGGCTAAAGACGACTATAACTTAACATTGACTATGACTAGACTATGACTATACCATCATCCCGATTGTTTTTGACAGAAAACATGTGTGTGTTCGAAATTTGAGTTGGGGTTAAACAATTGAGCATGGTTCAGTTTTTCACAACCAAATAAATTGGTTCGAAGTTGCAGTGGTTGTGCTGGGTGGAAGGTTCCTATTGGTCATATTTGAGACTAAGTCTTGAGGGAATTTAAACACACGTTTTTGGGACAGCTGTCAGCTAAGGTTTTCAAGCGTTTCCCCGTTTGGTAAACACCACCATTTCACCAGATTTTGTTGTACGGAGAGCCGGGTGTATCAGTGATTTGTGATTATGCCAATGTAGAGAAGGTTTTTGTTACGATTGAATTGTGAATACTGTATTTAGGAATCCTCACGAATAATGATGAGTGTGGTCATTGTTTCCAGCCCCCCTCCTACGCATCACCCGGAAAACTTTTACTCAAAACTACTTTTGAGTAGGATTGAGGAGATTCAGTGAATTTGACTTACATGAGTTCTTGTTGTTATTTTCATGTAACTGTTACTTTGAGTTGATTTGAATTGATTCTGAGTGAATTTGAGTTGAAAACCGTGATTTTTCTTTGCAATTTAGCTAAAATCTGAGACGTTTCATTCACTCAGAATCAACTCAAATTCACTCAGACTCAACTCAAATTCACTCAGAATCAACTCAAATTCATTCAGGATCAACTCAAATTCACTGGGGCTGGAGGGGAGGTTTCTAGGTTGTTTGTCTTAGGTTCAATATGTGAATGTGAAAATTGTATAGTTTTGTTCGGCTTACAATGCTTGACACATCCAAATCCGAGGTATTGGTTCGATGTGTACAAGGCCTTTGATGAAATTTCACGGCAAATCAAAAAGGTAGTTGGCACAACACCTTCAGACTATTTAGTTGCTACTCCCACTGCGCGCAAGCTTGACCAGATGCAGTTTTCACGCAAGAGGAAATTGGAGTACCAGGCTGAGACTTAGTCGTGATAAGTCAAAACCGGTTGTAAATGATTTTTTTCCATCTAGCAATGGGAAATGAACATGGTTCTGAAAACGTTTCCACACATCCCCTTGCCCAGAATCAATCTGTTATTTTTCGGATGTTTAATATTTTGTGGAGCCTAGGTTTCTGCTACAATACATGTAGCTGTAAGCCTGATAAAATTATATACTGTAAGGATCAGAATGCTTTTCTGAATGGATTTTTGAATAGAAATCATTGCAAATCTTCTAAGGACCAAACCAACATCTGGCATCTTTTGTTGGAACGTGAGAAACAACTGGTACGGCAACTTGACATAGCATATGAAAGGAAATTCCAGATCAGTGCAGAGTGTGATCACGACCTGGTATATTTCCTAGGTGACAATTTCACCTTCTCCAAAACATGGTCCGCAACCAGTCGTGCAATTCCTACGTACAGGAAAAATCAAGGACGATACCTCCACAGGAGCACCATGCCTTTCCTTACGAATCAGGACAAGCTGGCCAGCCTCGGCTGGCCAATCACCGATGGTATCGCCCACGAGATGGGAACTAGCGCTGTACCTGCCCTTGATCCCAAAAGATGTGATGTTATGGTGGGCAATTCGATGCACTTGTCTGTAGCATCAATTGTGCTCCTTGTGGGTGCCACTTGCTACGGTAGCAAACAAAAACTGTCATAACAGCACAGACGGCAGTCACTTGATGTATGCACCCTAGATTTTAATTCGGGCCGGCCTTAGCTGATGGACTTCTGATTCGTGAAAACATAGACTTCGAGAGGTATTGGTGGTTTTACAGGCGTTTGAGCGGCAATGAGTGAATTTGAGTGCGTTTAAGATTTTCAAATGTCTTTGAGAGATGAAATAGTGAAACCATATTATCTGTTCCATTGAAATCTAATTTGCACATCACTTTCACCATGTTCATTAAATACTCGGATTCGAGAGGGTTGAATTGATCGGGGTTGCCAGGAAAGGGAAATAAGGAAACATAGAATTTGAAGGTTTTTGAGCGTGTTTAAGATTTTCGGTGTCTTTAAGAGATTGAATAGTAAAATCATCTGCCCTGATTCCGCTGAAATCCATTGTGCAGGTCATCATGTTCATCAAACCCTAGATCCAACAGGGTTGCGTTGATTGGGGTTGGACAGACTTCCATTCCACTTGTCCATGGAGATGATTCTCAAAAAATGATTGTTTACAGTTTCTTCCAGTTGGCTTGGTTTTGAAATGATTTTGGAAGGTCACCATTGAGCTGATTTGAGGTTTTGAATGCATTTACATGTCTGTGTGCTTTTTAAATTCTAGATTTCAGATTTTCAAGTCTCAAGAAGCGCCGGATTAGTTCCTCTTCGACCACAAGAACGTGGTCATGGCACCCAAATCTAAACGTACTCTGCCCTCCGACGATGGTGGTGGGGCAGCAAAAGCAGCAAAAGCAAAGGCCAAAGCTAAAGCCAAGGCCAAAGCAACGGCCCTTCCGTTCCACGCCCTCTATAGTTTTTTTGCTTTTTTTTTGAGGCTTGGGTCGTGGGCATCTTTTGATTTTGACCCTTGTAATATATTAGACGCCAGAAAATGAAAGTACACAGCCTGTCTTCACCCCCAAATATAATAGCTCAATGGGCTCAATTCAGACCCCGTTTGCTGTGACAATTTTGTTTGACTGTGCACTTACATGCCTAGGGACATCACAACTTTGCCTTCGCTTTTAGAGAGCACAATTCAAGTAGCTGCGTCCAACGCTACCAACAGAGCCGAATTGGACAGTGCAAGAACAATCATCGAAAAGGTTTTAGACTATCCACTTCCTCCTGATTGGCCATATTCTTCCTGGGATCCTGAAATGTGCACCACTTAGTTACTGCCTTTATTATTGGATTGTACATTCAGTCTGAAACCGGTTCTTTCAGCAAGTTATTGAGACATGTCCGAAAGTGACGAGGAAGGAATTTGTAAACAGTCTAATCCATCATAAATGCTTGGAACCGAATAATATGGTATACAGTTTGGACCAGAGTGGATGCCCAGGTGGCCGAGTGGCTTCCACTACTCTGATCCCACAGATGAGCGTCTGGCACCATCCGAATCGGCATCTTCGCATCTTCGTAAGGCCAAGGCCAAGGCCAAGGCCACTGAGGAAGCTGGGCCAAGTGCCAAAGGGCGCAGAGATGGGAAGGGTAGTGCAGAATTATCGGTAATCAAAGGCGATAAATTTGCTAAGGCCAAAGCCAAGGGAAAGGGAGCGAAGGGAAACAAGGAAGGCAAGGGAAAGGGAGCGAAGGGAAACAAGGAAGGCCAGGCAGAGGGAGCGAAGGAAGGCCAGGAAAAGGGAGCGAAGGGAAACAAGGAAGGCCAGGAAAAGGGAGCGAAGGGAAACAAGGAAGGCCAGGTAAAGGGAGCGAAGGGAAAGGGAGCGAAGGGGAAGGCAAAGGGAAAGGGAAAAAAGGGAAAGGCCATCAACAACGAAGGTCAAATGGCTTCTGCGAAGGCCGAGGTGGAGGATGTGACCCAGCCCCCCAAAGCAGCCTCTAAGAAGGCACCAAAATCATCCCGTGGTACAAGAAGAGGGGAGAAGGCAGAACGATACTCTAGCTCGTACAGTTGCATTGCTCAGCTACCCGTAGATTTCTTAGTTGTCCTCTCTTCTTTAACGCATCATGTTTGTTTTTTTTGTGTGTGTGTGTGTGTCTGAGCAATCAAACTTTTGAGGTCTTGAGAATCTTATTAATGCAATTTCGACTTAGCTTCATCATGCCTCAAGGTTACGCATTTGATGGACTGGTTGAGCGCAATTTCGGAGTCACACTTTACCCAGATCTATCTTCAGCGTATTTACAATGCTGACAGCCGTGATATTTTCTACGCTTGGATTTATTTGCTGTGTGGCCTCCAGCCAAGTGACCGATTGCCATCGTGACTCCATTTAATAAGTGTTCAGAAAGCTCATGGTCAAATAAATTGTAGTCATTGTAGGGAAAGTAGGTTCAACTGGAGGCAGCTGAGCCGGATTGAGGCAGTTTGCGCTTTAGTAAACTTGTTTTAGATAGACTTAGACTCAGACTGAGACGTAGATTTGAGCTAGATTGTTGCAGAGTGGCTTGTCGTATTTTTTCATTGTGTTGAATTCATGATGCTAGTCTCCATGCCGTTGATACTGCCGACTCAGGCATGACATCAAGCAGTGCATGGAGTCGCTAAGGAGCGAGCACAGGCGTTTAGGGCGTCCTCTCAGGGGGTATCGGCGTCTCGAAGTTCAGGATGTGCTGGAGAAGGCAAGCGAGGTGATGCAGGGACATGCTTCATTGTATTATGATGGGGATGACCCAGACTCAGAGGAGGACACGGCCCAGGCATCTGTTTTGTGGTTCTTAACTGTTCCTTTTAAATCTGACTTGACTGCTTCCTGAAAATCACACACTAGATATGTAGATTGAGGTAAAACAGGTTCAATTCATCAACATCTATGAAATTGAGACAAATTGAGCTCATTTGAGCATGTTTGAGCTGGTTTGAGACTCTTTGAGATGACGAGATGACCTTTATTAGACTGTTTTGTTTTTTGTTGTGGGTGAGTTCTTGTTCGTGGGGTGCAACACCATGGCGGGGTGAACTTTGAAACAGGACCAGCTTGCACTGGCAATGCCAGTGAGGGAGACCCGTGAAGAGGACCCCGAACCTCCAGAGCCAGTTCCCAAAAAAACATCTTTGGCTTCACCCCCAGCAAAAAGAACAGAACAGAGTGGCTTATTGGTCCCTACTTTCATGCCACATCCCAACACTAGTAAGGCGAATAGTAGTAAGAAGACCCAGAACAGCGGCTTGAAATCATTGGCTAAAAATCCAGCTATGTTGCCTGGAATGAAATCTGGGGCTGCGGCTGCGCGATCTGTGTCCAGTGCTAGTAACGTTGCCCAAATAAGTCTGATTTCGTTCAATTGAGCAACGTAATATAAAGTTTGGGATATGTTTTTGCATGTTTTTGCTCATTCTCCCATGTGCTAGGTGTAGCGTCAATGGTCATCTTACGTTTGATATTCATCGTTTTAGCCGTCTCAGGTACTGCTGCTCGTAAAGATGAGTCCATGAAGGTTCATCGCCCTTTGCCGGGCCAGTGGCCACAGGATTTGCCAGCCGAATGGCCGGAAGATCTTCGCAAACGTGTCGAGGCCGTTTTCAAGTTGTTTCAAATCATTTGAACTTTAAATCACCCCTGATATCAAATTGGTTCAAATCTGCTTATAAAGTTCCGTGGGGGCCTCTGCTGATTGTTTAAGCCAACGAAAGGAGGTTTTGTGGGCCAATTTTGAGGCTGCAATGTATCCAAATTCTCAGACTAAATTGCGACCCGCTCTTTTAGGGATAAGGAACTTTGACAGACCCCATGGAACCTTTGATACTGTATCAGCTCAAATCAGCTCAATTCTTCTCAGACCAGATCAAATCTTCTCAGTAGGTCTTGGGGAGAACATTTGCCCAAGAGGCACCATGGATCCAGATAAAAATCATAATACCACATCCTGTCATTGATACTTTGTATAAAGACGTGGTAGCATTTCATTGAAGAGATGTACCGTACACTTCACTGCCCCATTAGGGAAGCTGACTTCTAAGGTCATCTCAAAGAGTCTCAGACTAGCTCAAACATGCTCAAATGATCCCAACTTGTCTCAATTTCATAGATGACGATCAATCAGTCCACCTTTTTTTGCAGGATGACATGTCCGACTTCGACTTTGACATTGACAAGGACCTGGAGGAAGAGGACATGCGACGCATTGTCGTTCCAGATGCCTCGAAGGTGTTCATGAATGAGCATGATGAGTGGTTTCTTCATCACCTTGGTTGTGAACTCTCTTTGCCAAAGCCGTCTGCTAGATATGGCGGCTTTGGTTTTTGGGTCTTGGATGCGGATGATCATGACCGAGTGGTGGTTTCGGACGGCGTTCAGACAAAGCTAGCAGCAAATCTGATTGCGTTGCCTCGTGCACTGAGGTAGGGTCTCATTTAGCACACTTACTGGAGGGTGAGTGAGTGTTGAATCAACTTCTTCTAGTAAATCATAAACTGTTTTTGCCTTCGTTCACAAGCCATCAGATTGAGTTCAGTTTGAGTTGATTTTGACGTGATTTTTGATCCGGGTTTGATTTTATTTTGAAGTGAATTTGAATTGATTTTGGGGAAGGCCATTTTAGTAGTATGTTACAGGCACTGGACATTTTTTGAAGCAGATTGAGGTGGTTTTGGGGAATTTTGGGTTGAGTTTGAGTTGATTGCGAGGTGATTTTGCATTGGTTTTGATGAATCCGTAGATTTAAATCATGTGAGAATGTGAGATATGTGAGATTATAAGTGGGGCTGATCCAAACTTTTCTGATTCCCCCGGCTAACAGTAGCAGAGCATTAAACTACTGCTGTGAGGCTCGATTCCGCTTTGCTCGATGGCACTGCGGAGCAGGTGATGCCGGAAGAGCCGGAAGAGCAATACATCCCCGTACTCCCCCAAACTGCCAAAAGTAAACCACCATTAGCACCACCAACAAGCCCTTTGAAGCGCAAGGTCATAGAGAAAGCATCCCCCCCTACTCCTGATTTTCCACATACAGTTTCAAAGGCCAAGTCTTTAGCTACTGCACCAGAGCCACTCCAGGGTGCTTCTGATTGTGAGCAGCAAGAAGATTTGGAAATTGATGGGGAAGGTTTTGATGAGGAAGCCGAGGAAGGGTGGGATGAGAATGATGAGTGGGATGAGGAAGGTGAGTGGGATGGGGAAGGGCTTGACGATGTTCCAGAGGTTCAGGAAGGTATGATCACAGGGCATGAGTGTGAGGAAGAGGAGATGCCGGAAGATGATCAGCTTGATGAGACAGGATTGTATGAGTGATGGAACACGGATCAGGACATGGAATGGCTTCGAGATTTTGACGTTACTTATCCAGTCAAATCACAGTCCGTACAGCTTTCTCAATGTAGCTCAATCTAGCTCAAACTATCTCGACTAGAGGGAGTCACTAGAGAGGATTGATTTCAATAAAACAGGTGTAGTTACAGATGGCTCCACCTGTCATGCTTAGGCTTGCAGCCAATGCACTGTGCACTGCTTGCTGCAGCATCACGCGTGTTGCCACACGAAGCACTACGAAGACTCACTGACGAGATGTGATGTGAGTAGTCCAAATCATTTCTGCAGTGGGTGGCTTGTGTGCAAGCAATGTTATTTCCTGGTATATTGTTACAAAACACCATCAAAATCAGTTTGAGCCATCATGTTTTTGGAATATCTTCACCAAAACGAAACAGTAATCGCACATCCATTCACTGGTGGTCCGTTGTCGCCTGCCGTTTGTGGTTGGCAAGCATGCCCTGACTGGCACCGAGAAGATGAGAATCAAATGATCAGATCAGATGAGAATCAAATGATCAGATCTGCCTAGTGTTTGCCGTACAGTGAGTAATCTACTGACAAAAGAACATTGAACACATGCCAGGGCATGATGATTGCCTATCACTTTCCGTTTGCACTGCATAACTTTACAAGCATATATGGCTGATCTCGCATTGGCGTGGAAGAAAGATTTTCTGGTAGGGTTGGGGGCCATGGCGCCCAAATTGCCATTGGGATTGCGTTTATTTTGAGATCAGCGTTGATTTTAGATTCACAGGCGGTTTTCAAGTACAGTAAGTTTCATGCGGGCCCCCGCTACAGACTCCAGACCCGAAGTCATTTACATACTTACTAGGGGGCTGGGGTGAGTGTCACAATGATCACGACACAATGATGACCATACCTCTGTCGGTTTCGGGATGGATACAAGAGATTGAGGATGTATGTTTTCTGAAGGTGGTTAAATTGAGTTGTTTCAGTTCAACACGTACTTCAACTCAAAATGTCTCAATGTGTCTCATATTATTGCTTCAACTTTTCCCAATTGGCTTGAATTTGCCTCCCCCATTAACTAAGTGGATGCCTGACTGGCTGACGGGGATCTTACCATATATTGTATCAGTATCAGTGGTCAATGTCTTAAAATGCTACAATTGCTGTAGTTTTCCGAATTCTTTTGTTATATATCCAAAAAACTCATCATATAGTTGACACTGTTATTCCGTTCGTATCTCCGAAATTTTGGTATCCAAATCTCAGCCCATGCAACCACCAAGAAAAACACGGAATTCCAAGGCAGTTGACAAGCACGCCCTGTTCTCGGAAACAGCCATCACGCAGCTCTACAGGCCCGTTCCGCCAACAAAACCATGAGTTTTCACAGTGTTGCAAGGAAGTGGGTTGGTTCCTCATCAAAACCTCTGTTTGCTATCCCTACCCCCTGAACCTTCGATTGAATGTAGGGACCTCAAAAGCATACAGTACATGAAGAAACATCCAATGACCTTACCCCCACCCCGCCGCAACATTAGACGTTGATCATGACTATGAGGGGGGTGATACTGAAAATGTACGCTTTATGTGTGGGTAATCAGGAAGGGAATACAATTTCCACACGCCCTGCACATCAACATCCAAGCTATAGTGTAGATTTGTGAGGTCCCTCCTTACGAGGTGTTGGACTTATAATATATAATGTCAGGGTCCACATGGGGCCACAATGAGACCTTAAAATGTTTCCAAGTGGATTCAATTGTCTCAATTCTTGTGGTTTGAGCCCGTTTGAGTAATATTTGAGCCAAATTGATGGGCACTAAAATTTACAATGGGCTCAAAACGGCTCACATGGGCTCCTAAAACTTTGAAATTTTGTGGTTAACATTCATCGTGATTTTGAACCCATTTCGAGCCCACTTGAGCCATTTCGAGCCTGTTTGAGGCATTATGAGCCCAAAATTGCGCAATACATTTCCGAGGGTGTTTTGCAGGTCTCTGGTTTTTGGTATTTGCGGGAGAAACTGGCCAGGGGAAGTTCAAGAGAGTTGCGCATGGATACCAAAGGGGCGTTCCAGGGGGTCCGATAATACCACCAGTATCATTCAGTATGTTGCAGTTTTTCCAGGCTCAATTTTTCCCATGATGAAAGATTCCAAGCAGCCATGGGTCGGACCACGACGGTCATACGGAGTATACGGTCCAATGTACAAAACCCCACGGCCGAAGCCATCAATGGCACCACATCTTTTTGACCAGCTTGAGCAGTCTAAGCCGGAAAATTGGACATGGTGGAGCATGGGGTGGATTTACCATGGGAAACGGCAGGAGAAAGACAGTCATACTGATGTGAATCAAAATGTGGCAACTTCCACTTCCGAGCTAGTTTCTGCCGTTGATGACAAGATGTGGGAGGAACATGAAATCATAATTGAAAAACCGCAAGACCCCCACGAGGAGATGATCAAGACTACCCGGGAAATCTTGAAACGCTTTTGTGGTGAGGCGAGGAGAAGTCATCATCCAGTCATGGGACGGAGCCACAAATCATACAGCAAGCATGCCAAGGCGAGAAATGCAGAGCCCTCACGTGTGAGCCATTGGGTGAATGTCGAAAAGTTACGCTACTCGCAGTTGACATGTGGGCAATATTTTCAGTGTGGTCGGTCAGTTGAACAGTTGGTGCAGGACCTCTTGAAGGGGCGGGTGAAATTGTTTGCGCCATTTTTGAAGTTAACTGTTTTTGAGACCACAGATTCAAATGATGATCCCATCCTCACATGTATAGACAACCGCCGTTTGTTGGCATTGAAATTGTTTGCCGCCACAAGTGGCCGAAAAGTGATGGTGAACGTCGATATGGTCAGCCTGAAGACTCTCAGTCCCAAGCAGGCCAAACGAATCATGAGAAATTGTGATGACACAGACGGACATCATGTGATTTTGAGGGCGAGCAAACCAAGCAAGAAGATCAAGAACGCCGATCGAGTTTTCGCAGGATCGCGAAGCGATCGTTGCCTGAGGTGATTCCCAAGAGCTTGTTGGCAAAATTTGAGCCCATTTGAGTCCATTTGAGTCCATTTGAGTGGATTGGATGGTTTAATTGGGAATTTGGTTTCAATTAAGTCCCCAAAATGGCCATACTCACTTCTGAATCATTCCGTCCACACATTGATTCCTCAGGGGTCATTAAATTTTGGAGGTATATATCAAACAATGATGCAACAGATTGCTCCCGATATGGGGCGGGATTTTGCTCCCCGTAAGACGGTCACCCTGGGGTTTTGGAAGTTCAAAATCCAATCAACCATGGATCAACGGGTCTCAATATGCATCAATTTGGCTCATTTTTATTGAGATGGTTTCTATTTCTTACATCACGAACCTCAGATTCAACCTGATTGTTTGCTTACGAAAGACCTGAGGGGTTTTTATGCTCAGTTGTTGGCCGTGTTGCAAAACTGTTTTGTGGACTGTCAACAATTTGAATGTACAGTATATACGTTTTTGACCCCCCCTGCAATTCATTATTCCATCCTTCGTGTTTTGCATTCATTCATTCATTCATTCATTCATTCATTCATTCATTGATTTGATCCCGCACGGAACGTTGCCATTGTCAGGTCAATGAATTTCAACAGGAACATGTCCAATGCAGTTTTTGTTTCTTGGCATTTGTTTAAATTAAATTGTGGAGAAGCAGGAAGTGTGTTGAGAGGGTTTGACTCACTATTGCAAGTCATTTGGCACTGCAGTCATTGTACAGTAATTGTTTTGATTAGTCAGAGATGATAAATAGTTATTTACATAAATTTGTATACATATGTAATCTATGTTTGATATATGTGTAGATTATTATGGTAACCCTGTAGACCTTGAAATGACACCCTCTTCAAACAACCCATCTCAAAACATCTCAAACCAGCTCAAACCATCTCAGAGCCCGCTCAAAGCGTTGTCAAACCATGTCAAAGCCCACCAGGAACAGAAATCATTTGATGCACCGATGACCCATGATTTCTGCTGTTTCAAACGGATCCATGCTGCATAGGTGTTTTAGTTATTGGTTTAGTTGTCCAGCCCCCCCCCTCGCATTTTCTCAAAACCACTTTTTGAATAGGATTGAATTAGATTCATTGAATTTGCCTTATAGCCCGGTTTTTACAGATATTTCTGAGCCTTTTTCAACTCAACTGCACTCAGAATGAACTCAAATCAACTCGAACTGCATAATCACATATGACTATTCATAAGTTTGTTTTTTTGATATTTATATATGAATGTGATTCTTGAAAGATCAATATTTCAAGAAAAAGCTGTATAGCCAGTTCATTTTGTCAACTTAAATAACAAGCTGAGTTCCGATCTGGAGTAGCGTCTCTAACTAAAAAGGTTCCCCAAACAGGGTCCAAAAAATGGTTCTGAGATGTTCTGAGGTGACAATCCGTGGTATCTCGCATGCGATTTTCCAAGCAACTGGAAAGTCACCTGCTACTTGGACGCTTCCCAAAGAAGACGAATGGTTGTTCAATCGTATTGATAATGTGACGATCCCTCGCCCCCTAAAACCTCTTGAAGAGCGGCCATCTTTAACGATGGTTGCCGACGAAGAATCATCACAGTGGCGGGCGCTGAACTTGCTTGCAGGCCCCATGTGTCTTCGTATGGTCCCCATCCCTGAGATGGGGCATCCATCCTGGAATGATTGTTCCAGAGCGATGCTTACAGCTGGAGTAAAACCAGCAATTCTTAAGGGAACATGCATCATGAATCTATACAGAGGACCCTTCCGCTCGGGTCGCAACGGGTACGATCTTCAGACAGGGGCCAGGAAGCTTTTGTTATCTCTTGATGAGCAAGAATTAGCTGACATGAGCACCTGGGATCCCAATGAAGTGACTGTATGACCTTTTTTCCATCCCCGGGAGTTTCATTATTTAACAAATCTTGCAGCAGAAGAGTTGCCTGGCAAGTGGGCCTGTAAATTTCAAACATGACCAATTACTTCAGCTAATATTTGGTGTTTATTGTAAATTTGGTTTCTTCAACAAAAAAACCTCCGTGGCATCACGGTTCTCATGAGGTGTGGACTTCTCGTACGATGTGAACGAGGAACGAGTGTTGACACATGAAGAGTTCTTGCGAAGCCCTGGAATCTCAACCCGTCTCCCAGTTGTCCCTCTTGGCAGCATATATGCTTTTTTCAGGAATTATATACATGTAAAAAATAGAGAGATATAATTTGAAGTAGATTGAGAGAGTTTCAAGTAGATTAAGAGGCATTAGTACAATTATGCTTCTGTCTTTTTTTTTGGATTGAGAGAGTTTGAGGTAGATTGAGAGCATTTGAGGTAGATTGAAAGAGTCTGACCTATTTAAAGAGTTTTTTCAATGATCATACTTGATACCTCAATAATACAATACATGCATTAATAACCCTTTTGGAAATCATTGTTTAATCCTGCAATATTACACATAGATATATATAAAATATATACACATATTCATTTGTATAGTGTAATACCCCCCTGATGTTGTCCTGAGCCCCATGTAAGGCTATCCCTTGAGTTAAGTTACATGCGCATTGTCTCATTCTGTGCCAATGTCCTCTTCGGCTAGACTTGAAACAGATCTGCTAGACACCGCCCAAGGTACGAAACAAAGCTTGGTTTGGGATACGGAGATCGTTTGAGGCCCTTTGCCGGGGGTGGACTTGTTTGAGAGAAACGCATCGCTTCTTGGATAGGCTTATCAAAGCTGAAGATAGTGAATATGCTGATGAAGGGCAGGTCGAGGAACCATCATCCAAAAAACAGAAAACAAAGGGAGATCCAGATGATGATGAGCCTTTGACCCGGAAAGCATTAGAAGCCATCCGTCAGTCGTACTCCAACACCACTGCCTTTCTGGTTGATTTGTATGATGATGACTTTCTCCAAAAGACTCTACAAATGGTGGTCATGGACCTCAAAGAATTGCATCTTGAGTTCTCTGCAGGACAGAATCTTTGATTACAAATGCAAATTCTCAATGTTTTGCAAAGAAATGGAATCATAATTTCGTGTTAAATAATGTTATACAGATGTATTTCTCATAGATTCTTTTTGGCATACCCTAAGTCCATGCCCCGGGAATGAGTGTTCTTTCGTTACAATACAAGTCATAGTATGAGCAAGGTTTTTCCAAGTGCTGGTGGATGTTAATGCATTTTTTGTGAAGTTTTTACAAGTTTTGGGATAGTTTTGGGTTCCCCTCAAATCAGCTCAAATCAGCTCAACTAAGCCCAAATAAAGAACATATTCTTTTGAATTGTATTTTCCCCAAACTGTTCTCAAACTATCTCAAATCAGATCAACCGTTTCAAAAATGCTTCAAATGCACTCAGACAATTCCACTTGGATAACTGTTCCACTTCCTAAGGACGGCCCATGCACATGGGGAGTGGCTCCAATATCAGTCCGACCGTTCTTTTGGGCAATATATTGAGACCATCAACAAAATGATGAAGCAATTACGCAGTTCAGAGATGTTTGAGCGGTTGAGACTTCGCAGTCAGCTTTTGGAACCCCTGCCTTTGGATGACCCAGCTGTGAAGAATGAGCTCAAATTATCACAAATGCATTTCCGATTCACGATTGACCTGGCTGCAAACAGGCTGTGGTCCCAGAGCATGTTCACCTTACTTTTTCCTTGGACTATGTGCATGTGCTTTCGATCAACAGACGAAGAACTGAATACAGTGCAAAAAGTTTGGCGTAGGCTGTCAAATGCTCTTATCTCACTGGAGAATCATGTTTCAGACAAGCCGCAGGACACTTGGGCTGCGAAGCTTCTGAAAGACATTGCAGTCCATAAATGGGTCATTGTCAGGGAAATGTTCATTCTGGGACGCGCGTGCGACTGGGATCCCCGAAACAGGGACCTGCGTGAACAAGTGTTTGCACTTTTCAATGGTCCAGCAACGACAGCATCCACCCTGGAATCGGGGTTCAATTTTGTGAAGGACCACACACGGCAATCGAAGGGGCAACGGATGAGCCCTTACACTAGATACTCATATCTAGCATGCAATCCCTACATCAAATCAGGAGGTCTGCGTACCATTGTTGCTTCAGAGGAAGATTTTGCGGCGATTTCAACCAGTCCACTATCACACAACGCCGTCATGAGCACAAAGCCGTTCACAGCATCAAGTTCTCCGATGCCTGATCGGCGGCCTTCACTGAAGGAGCTGGAAACCAAGTGGCGCCCTGCGGGGTATCTCGCAAATCGCGTGGGTGTTGCTGCTATGTCATTAGCAGCCAAGACTTGTGGTTCTGGTTTTCAAAAGATTCAGAATGCTTGGCTATGTTGCTTGTTTGTCATGTGCGCCGTGTTTTAAGAAGGTCTTTCATCTCACAATGTTGTAAGGAATTGCTTACGCCCCCGCTTAGGCATCACTTGCATAAAGGGGGGTTTATAGCGCGGCTCATTTAGGATTTACGTTTGTTTCGTTGAGTATGCAACTTTCGATGCCTCCTTTTGGGATGGAATCTTTTGGCAAAACATGGCACCAAGAGAAATAGTAATATAGTCGCCCTAGTTCTTTCGTTTTAGGTCTTGTTTTCCTAGATGTTTTCTTGGGCGCCTTAAGGAGGGAAGTCAAAATCTAGCAATTTTCGTGTCAACTCTCAATCTATAGTGATTATTAATTGGAGTGATTGTTCTGGGAATTGTATATCCAGTCCCCAGCCAAGGCTGCTTGTTTCAGCACAGGGACTTCTACTACCACAAGGCTAAAGAACGGTATGTAATCTGCCTTGGACACCAGAAGTGGGGTTTTCTGTCTGTGGATGCTGACGTGCTTCTGGTTGATGGTCAGGTGGGGGTTAGTTGGAAAGTGAAAAGGAAGCTTTGAAGGAAAGATTCTTTTGAAATCCTATCCACTGCCACCTCCCAAGCTACGCAGTGTGAAGTCAGTTTTAGTAGCAACCAGCCTGGGACAGTAGTTCTGCCTGAGGGGGATTTGGGATTCCCATGAATCAAATTAAAGGTTTTCGATGGTTTTGGTATTTGCGGGGGGAACTGACCAGGGGAATTTCAAGAGAGTTGTGCAAATTTCCATTCAGGGTAGTTTTGAGATGTTTTGAGACCATTGAGTCTGACACTAGCTAGGTAGTTTTGAAACAAGATTCATGTCAGACTGAGTTACCATTGAGCAATATTGAATGCATTTGATTCAAAATTGAGGTGTATTTTGTGTTGTTGGTGGATCCCCCTTTGAATGGGTGTGCTCGGGACCTCTATAAAACTGTTTTGTAATTTTAGGGCCCCAAAAAATGGGGTTGACCTGACTTATGAATATACATGTGTCATATATATATATATAATGGATTCACAGATTTGCTTACCAGCCCCCAATCCCTCCAACAGATCTCCTTCTCTAAGAATTTTGACCATCAATGAGCTACAAAAACACTGATAATTGATTCCTTTGGGCTATATTGAAACCATTTGAGTGATTTTGAGGTGGTTTGAGATTCAAAACTTTGGTCAAACATAAGCCAATTTGATACATATTCAGACCGTTTGAGTGGATTTTGAGCCTCCAAAGCATTCGAAAAATGCTATTCTTAATTTAGCCACTTTGGTTTGTTTTGATCCAGGGCTGTTCTGTACTAGGAATGTGTTTGACCCCCGTGATATATATGTGTGCGTTTTTGTCAGAGAGTTTGAAATTTAGAGCTCCTTAGATTGAGTCATTTCGAGTCAAAACTGAGCAGTTCTATTGATTTTTTGAAATTGGTGGCATTAGAAACTGAATTAGGAATGTTCCTCAACAATGAGCCGCATCGGGGATCTGTCGAGGCATACCTCATGCCTGGGCTGGAAACAGTTGCCCCCCAGTTTGAAGTTTGCTTCGATTTGGATGCCTGGCTACATGTGCCAACAGCTTTGGCACCTCCTTGTTGCCAACTGCCCGGAATGGCAGCTCATGGCAAGTTTGCTGCTTGTGCTCAAACTGGAGACATGCAAGGGATATTGAAACCTGCCCTCCTCTCGGGGTCTCAATTGTATGTAGATCAAATCACTCAGCTTTTGGATTTCTTGCATATTCCCAAACCTGGACCTACGGAAGGATCCGGCCAAGGCGGCAGGGTCAAGAAAATTGATTTGGCAGAAGCTTTAGTCCGGGGTGTTTTCCATGATGGTGAATTACCTGAAGAAAAACTGAAAGAAATTATAGCTGGCATCGGGGGTGAGAAACAACCTTCAGACAAAATTCCAGAGGATACAAATGAAGTGACACTTCGGTTGATTTCCAGTTTGGAACCAAAGGAAAAGGAGGTTTTTGATCCGATCATAAAAGAAGCTTGTGAAGCTTTGGAAACCCAGATTAAGAGACATAGGCGAAAACAGGATTTGGAAGAAAAGCTGAAAGCCACAGGGGCGGAAGCAGGCATGAAGCCTGGAGGTGATGCGGGTTTGAAACTTGCCCAAGAGAAGCCAGCAGGCGCTTCACTTGGAATCCGCATGTCAGGACCACGAGCTAGGGCCCCAGAGCAGTTTGTGACACTCCTGCCACCTTGTAAGACGCTCTACTTTCATTGGGAGCATAATCGATGTGGTGCAGAATTTAAACAACTCAGCAGTGGACACCAAAGAACGAAGACGAAGAAATTTGACAGGGATTGCTCCTTGAATTCAAAACTGGATTCTCTATGTGTGGTATTCGAATATATCCATGCAACTTATCACCGGAACTTCAAGGAGGCCGCTGATTACGATCCAGAGTGGAAGCCGCACCTAAGCCACTATTTAGATCTATTTAGCTTTTCTGTTTTTCTTCTGTGGTCCATGATATTGTTTGCTGGTTCCCAGCCCCCGCCATCAGCTCTTAAAGCATCTCGATGGAGTTTCCTGGTTCGAGTAATAGGTGGTAGGTAGCATATAATCACCCTATTGGCAAAGGTATGATTATATAATATACGTACGGTATATAAAGCAAGTTGGGTGATTTTATTTTTATCACCTACCTCATTATGGGAACCAGAAACAATTGTTGAGTGTCTCGAGGCCATCGGGGGATCAACTACGTGCTGCTGTGGCTTCTTTGCCTGAGGCATCAGCATGATAACGGACACTTTGCCTAGCCATCATTTGGCTTCAAAATAAAATTATGGCATTCAAATTCATTGATCCAAATGGCTTGAATTTGACTCACACTGCATCAGAGGATTGGGAATATGTCGTTCCTTTCATTTTTTGAGCGAGGTTTTTTTTGGGGCACTAGAGGGCGACATGTTTGATGGTTTTGTTTGTGTTAGATGTGTTTTTCTTAAGTTAAAATGACCTGCGATACTAGTTCCAGCCCCTTCCAAGCACAGGGAAGGTTCTGTTGGTTGTCTTCGGGCGTCAGTCAAGGGGCCTTCTCTCCAGAAAGCCAACGTGTTTTGAATACAAACGCCTTTTCATTTTTTTCAAACAGCCTCGAATAGACTCAAATCACCTCATCTAGCTTCAAATGGAAATGTTTTGTGTTTCCAATAGCCTCGAATAGACTCAAATCACCTCAAATTGACTCAAATAGTTTCAAATGGACATGCTTTGTGTTTCAAATAGCCTTGAATAGCTTCAAATCATCTCAAATTGACGCTTCAAATGGAAATGTCTTTTGTTTATTTCGCTCAGGAATCTCAGGGCAAAAAATATGGCATTGGAGGATCAATGGCTCAGTCCTTTGGCAAGAAAACCAATGGTAAAACGGAAATGTTACACATGGATCTGGACCGGAGGATGCTGGAGGTAGTCTTTCTCATGTAAAAATGTGATCCCAAATTCAATCAAAATCATTTTTTTGTGGTTTTGCATGGTTTGTGGATCGGATCTTGTTTCTCAGAGTCTCAAATCATGGTGTTTGAATATTTTTGGATTTTTTGATCATCTTCAGGGTGAGATGAAGAGTTACCTTCAAACCTAGCCCCACTTGCATGCCTGACAATCTCTGCTGGGTTGCAGGGACTAAAGGTTGAGTGCTTTTAATGAGTTACAATTTAAAAGTCAACAAAAACAAAAGGTTGATTGGATGGTTGTGAAACTCCTTAGCCCCACCAAAATGGATACATAAAATAGGTGGACAGCGTACTGAAACAGCTATGGCTATGGGAACCCAATGGCAACCGATCAGTGCCATCACCAGGAATAAGGCCTCAAAAAAAAGGACTACTATGGGAATTTAAGGTGCCCCCAAAGCTACCCCCCAGGAAATAAGGCCTTATTAAGACGCTGTAGTTGTGTTTGTTTGCTTCTAATCCACCCAATTTGATACAAATGGATTTGTGGTGACATTGCATTCATGCACCAGTGAGTGCCACCGCTGCTGCCATTTAAATTCCAAGCGTATTGAAATCCAAGCCTCTCAGTTACACCACTTAAATATAAATCATCAAAATTCTTTGTTTATTAGCGGTTACTCTGGGTCTACTGGAAGGGTGAAAGGACCGGGGAATAGAAACAGAAGATGAAAACCAAGAAATTAAAAGTGGATATTGTCAAGCCTAGACCCTGTATTTCCTAGTGTAAGCAGCTTCCAAGATTGGATATTTTTTTTCGACTCCCCAAGACCACGGACGGTGCGGGTTTAATTTAACAGGAACATCATTAGGAAGATGCAGGTATTGTAATGTGCCTGTTTTGGAGACCCGTGGTAGGATTTGTGTGCCAATCATTCTTTTTTTGCAGTTTCGGCTGGAAAAAAAAACAATATTTTGAAACCATTTGGAATTCAAAGCTTTCAAATGCTTTCAATAAGTTGAGAATGGAACGGAATCATGCAGTATAGATCACGACGCAGAAGTATTTTAAAGTTATAGGATGTTAAAGATTGCTATGGGCACTTTTCTGAACCCAATCAAAAAAATCAACAAGATTGAAAAAATGTTTTGGGATGTTGTGGGATTTCTCGGTCTTAAATACACCTCACCTTACAGCAAGCATCTCGATAGCAATGGTACCTGTGAGTGATGAAGCCTCCCGGAATGAAGACGAGGGCGACACTATGGGCAACCAATGGCCACCAGATGCACTCATTGCAGGAGAAATCAGCTTCCTTCAATTTGGCCGTGGACCCAAACGATCAGAACCTTTTTTGCATCGCTATGAACCAGCCACCCCAGGACACTACGCAAGGTGGCGACTGGATTTGGCCGACTCAAATGGCATTGCATTGGGAGATGATGAGGTGACGCAGATCATGCGAAACATACAGCTCATCACATCTGACACCACCTTCTTCCCGCCGTTCTACCTGCACAACACGCACATTACCAATGCTGCAGGATCGGTAGTCCAACTTCGATTTCCAGTTGACTCCGCTTCCATGATCCTACATGATGGACATTGGGTTGGTGTTTTGGCCCTTTTTGTCGATGACACAGCCGAGTGGCAAGTTCACCTCCAAGGGGTCTCACCAGAAGACGACCACAATCTATGGAAACAAGCCATTCTCAACATGATGAACTTGGACCCAGCCAATACCTATTGGAGATTCATGCCAGGTAACAACATCCCTGACGCATGTGGATACACGGCCGTCCAATTCCTCACCAACCAGATGCAAGGCGAATGGTTATGGGAGCCATTACAGGTACCATACTACACGGGCGACACGGCATTTGACAGTCGCATCTATGCTCACATCCAGAACCTTAGTCAATACCTGAGGGCGCACCAAGCACCTGGATACTACATTCGGCAAGCCGTTCAACTGCGAGCCTCTTTCCTGATCTCGCTCTATGATGCAGTGGTGGTGCGCAATCTACCTTGGAAGAGGTCCCAAGACGGCAAAACTTGAAGATTATGGCAGACATGGCTGCAGACGTGAGGGGTGCAGGTGTTGGGTGTCCATGCCAACAAGGACTACGTCGTCAGGTTTGAAAGATGGGATGATTGGGGTGACACCGAACGTCATGTTCATCCAGAACGTGTGAGGCTCCCGACGCCGACAGCCCAAGATGAAGGGCACGGAAATTGAAATGGATGAGTTCAAAGTTCAAACGATCAGTGCACAATCATAATATATGGTAAAAAAGTTGAGCGGCAGCAGGGCAGCTGACCACTCAAAACAGCTCAACACCACTCAAAACAGCTCAAATCAGAAAGGTAAGTACTCTTTTTTTTTGGGTTGTGACAGATTCTCAGATTGCAAATTCTCATCGCAACAGGTTCAAACATGATTTGGTTCAAACATGTTTTGTTTTTTTTGGAAGGGATCTGAAATTTGAGCCATGTTGTATTACATGTATTGTCTCATGCTTCGAGGTTACATGCAAAAAAGTAGGGGATACCGGGGATACCCCTGACGCGGTTAACACCACACGTCAGATGTGGTATTTTTTTTAATGTTATTTGGCCCTGAAAACCATTCAAAACCAACTCAGAACCATTCATGCCTTCATTGAGCACCTTGAACTGATGTGAATGTCCTTAATCATATTTGGCTTCATTTTTTAAACAGCCTCGAATAGACTCAAATCACCTCAAAGTGACTCAGATAGCTTCAAATGGAAGTGTTAACCCTTGGTCCACCGACCCGTGACAACAAAGGAATGGGCACTGCAATTCCAAGCTGCCACTTGGCATGGACATGGGGGAACTTCCAGTAAAGACCGGTGATTTTTGAATTTGGATGTTTTTTATTTAAGAAATAATGATCACCATTTGAGGAAACTCTACCTCAAAGGTGCCTGGAAAAACTCTGGTTTATTGTTGTTCTTACGGTTTCTATCAAGTTTGCTCAATTGAGCCGATGCCCCCAAACCAGTCAAACCCACTAACTACTTACCATCTACAGGGTAATCCTCTAAATTGGGACCTTTAGCGTTTTTTGGGATGGATCACCGGACCCATAGCAAGTCTAGACAAAACAGCTGGGTTGACGGGACTAAAGGTGTTGAGCAAGTTTAATGAGATCAACAAAACTAGAGGCCGTTCATGGTACCCCTTGAAAGGTGCTAGTGTTCATTGTTTAATGGAGTGAAACCTGGTTCCCTTAATAGGTGGAATCGGTACCATATAATCCCCCAATTGGCAGGAAAAATGCCACTTACATATTGCCGATTGGGTGATTATATATCACCAACCACCCATTAAGGGAACCAGAAACAGCTATTGAATTGTGTTGCTTGCCATTTAAAGGGTTGACATCATGAGCTCCCTAGCGGTGCGTGAATAAAAAACACAAAAAAATTCTGAAGGCACACCCACGGTTTTTGCAGAATCCAAGGGCTCAGGGTGGCATTGTGTAAATTACGAGTTTTTTTTGTTGAAGGAATTATTATTTTATACATTGTAAAAGGATGTAAAAGGTAGATCCGCGCTGATCCTTGACAACAAGAAATTGGTGGGGTGGATATCTACCTCAAGATTTTTAAGTCCACATCGCAACATGGATGCTCAATTCCAAACTTACTTTCGCATATACATATATATATATATATACATGATTTAATTTACAACCAATTTTTTGTGTATGACATGAAGACTTGGTTTCAAATTCTCAATGTTGCCTTTAAAGAAACATGGGAATAGTATTTTTCCCTTTGTTCCAACAGGAAATCTAGGTGGTGGTTTCATGTTTTTTTGGATGTTTATCCAATGTTTGGGGGGATTCATGGACATTTGACGAGCATATGATGTTTTCGAATAGGTTCCAAATACCTCCTGACAAGGTGGTTTCAATCCTAAGTGACACCAATTTTTTTCAGATGTGGTATTTTTTTTTAATGTTATTTGGCCCTGAAAACCATTCAAAACCAACTCAGAACCATTCATGCCAATCAAAACCATTCAGAAGAGCTCAAAACCACTCAAAACAGCTCAAAACCACTCAAACCAGCTCAAAACCGCTCAAAACACCTTAAAACAGCTTGGAATGAACCATATATATATATATATTGTAGTCTAGTAGCATACTAGCTATAGAAGGGATAGCATGGAATGTAAAACATTAAATCAGGCAGATAGACATCTACATACCAAGACATCTGGTTTCCATGGTTTTTGATGTCCGCCACGCATTGAGGTGAGTTGCTTGCTTGTGATGCCAACAAGTCTTCGCGTTTTTTTGAGGGTATTGCTGAGTGGCATTTCTGGTCTCGTGTGTCCCCCATTCAGTGATTCTGCTAAGCTACTATGGTTTTTCAGCAGTACCTTCAACGTAGCGCAATTGAGGCTGAACATCAAAGACATTTGCTTAAATAAGGAAATTCAAAGGTATTTTTTTGTGACTGGTTTGAGTGGATTTGAAATCAAATAGTTGCTGGTCCCTTTCTCTGTCTTTTCATCCACATTTCCAAGAATATGTAACCAGGTCAAGATGTTTGCGCGCCATAAATCTGGCAAGTTTTCACCAACAGGCCAAGGCCGAAATCATACACCAAAAGGTGTCCGCCATAAATCTGGCAAGTTTTCACCAACAGGCCAAGGCCGAAATCATACACCAAAAGGTGTCCAAAACCAGTTGGAAAACAATCCACACCAAAGAGGAGTGAAAAGAAGCAGTATTCAGGATCCAGGTATTCCTTTTTTTTGTAATTATGTTGGTTTTTCCCATCAATTGCTGGTCCCCATTTTCCGTGTGTTTATCCCAACCCTCAAATAAACTCAATCAACCTCAATTCCTCTCAAAGCAAAAAAGTTGAAAGATTCAGGAAATGACAAAAAAATGTCATCCCGGATGCTCTAAATGGCTCTGCGGCATTTGGGGGTGGACTTTGGCTGGGGAGGGTAAAGTTTTTGTATGGTTTTAGCGTGTCAGTTTCATCATCTTTCATCCTCTGCACCCAAAAAAATACCATATAACTAACTCATTCTTCCGTTTTGTTGGGGCCACCAACCTTCCACCAACCTTTTCCAAGGTTCTCTGGCAATCCGAACCGAAGAATCCGTTCATCATCCGGTCATCTCAGCACCAAGTTACAGTGCCGGTGCCATGCGTCTCCATGGCATTGACCTTGGAAGGCTCCAACTGTGCTTCCGTCAGCGCCATCAAAATCACCGCCTGCAGAGGGCGTTGTTTTCGTTGGGACAAGGGGGACGTTTTGGGACGATAACAGTTGGGCATTGAAAATGGAAGTTGGAACGACAAAAAAGTGGTTTAGCTCCAACAAATGAAAAAATAGAAATGTTATCAAGTTTAGAGTCTGAGAATTGTGAGATGAGATGTTCATATCACTGATATCCTATTTAGTTAATATTTTGCTGCATGTCATCAAGGAATTCAATGCTATGAATTTGCTCTGAATTTTGATGGCCAAACAGTTGAACTGGTCCAGGATGCAGAGCTTGTGAGGATTGACTGGTGCCGCTGTCGTGGTATTCATCTGATGTGCATTATCCCAACCTCCACTTCTCAGGGACGTCTTTAAAGAAAACATGCTCCGTCTCTCTGCACATCCCATCTCCAACCTGTTGTGAAGGTCCATGTGGTGCTGTCTGTGAGGAACTTCGACCATCCTGCAGACCCC
>OMLO01000280.1_pt1 | contig 30502 bp, 20 predicted proteins | sample 1674811 | NCBI WGS metagenome assembly OMLO01 (sample SAMN06265003, study PRJEB25207) | coral metagenome | isolation source: Coral host | place: Mexico:La Bocana,Puerto Morelos, Mexico | collected 2008-11-13
TTGCTCACGCTATGAGCGTGCACTATCGGGATTTGGAGCACGCTTACGTATACTGAATTTGATTGCGCGGCTCTGCTTGCCTGCGGCTCGTGTTTTCTACATTTCCCTTGTGTTCTCAAATGCCCGTCGTGTTTGATCACTGTGTAATACACCTCTTAGGCTTCTTTATTTGTTAATTTTACCATTTTCATTTTTTAGCGTAAGCGTGAATTGTTGGTTTTCATGGTATACACACTCGCTTGAAGGTTCGTGCGTATACCGAGAAAATATGATACTCCATGGAAAGAGTGACATTACTATTTTATATTCGTACTCACATGACGTTCGTACTCAAATTCTCCATCATATCCCACATTCTACTTCTTAGACTAATGTAAGTGTACTGAATATATGCAATAAGATCCTAGCAATTTTGGAATGTCGGTTAAAGGCCTTGCATTATAGCTGACCGCCTTATTTAAGACTCATTTTCTCCCCAGATTGCTAGATCGAACGAATTTTACCCCAGAGGTAGAATTAGAAAAGAGTATCCACAATTGGTTTTTACTGTCTTTGGTATCACCCGCGAGTGTCGACCCAGAACGCTATCTACAGCCTACCAATATCATAATGTGTGCGAGCTGTTAAGTCGGCTTAATGAGCAAAAAGCTATCCAGCTGAGTATAGAGTTCCTTGCAAACTTCTAAAATTAGCAATTTCCATTGTTGGAACGTAACTAATGAAAATGTCCCAAACCTGTATAGTCGCAAATGTGACCCCAAATTGAAAATTGAGGATTAACAGCCGATATAATCAACAATATCTGTATTGACAGTTGTCTGTTTTGAGAAAATCGTCTCTGCCAATAACTTAATATCAGACCTAAATAAGAAAACGCTCTTGAATATTTGTATGTCAATCTGGCTTTCGATCATTCCATAGTACCATGACAGCACTACTTGAAAAAAAGAATAAGCTAATATAGATAACGTCCTCTTTAGGTTGGAGTATACGTAAATTTAAGTGACTAAAGGGATTAAAAGAAAAACGTTTTGGAATGCCACAGGGCAGTATACTTGGGCCCTTACTTTTGTTAATATATATAAATGACTCCCAAACTACAGAATAATTTTAAAGGCCAACAATGAAACTAGCTCAAGCTTGCGTTTCCGTACAGATGCTCAGTCGAGGCTTCTTAGTTATTTTTGGCTCGTATAAAAATACCTTTAAATTGAAGGAAACCTGAAAAGAATAGTTCACTAAGATAGAAAAACAACAATGAGATAATAATAACCCATAAAGAAATAAGGATGGTTAATGATGGAGAAGATTACAAACGATGAACTAGGAAATTAAGATGCAGAAGAGTGACTTTACTTCTTTAAATGCGACAAACTGGTAGCAAGAAGAATGAAGCAAACAAACGATAATGATCAGTGTTCAAATCCCGCAACAAGTTTGCTGCAATGTGCTTTCAGGACCAATTCAAGGAACCAAGCACAGACAGTATGATTTGCGTAACTGTTCTGGCAAACTGACTTTGCCCAAGCCGCGTACTGACCAGAACTACAGAAATGTAGTTATCATTTACAGCGGTGCATTATTGTGGAATTCAACATTTGAAAACAACATAGAAATTAAACTAAAAGAGAAATTGAAGAAGACATGATTTGAGTCTTCGAATTCTCACCCAGCAATCTTGTGAAACAGCAAATTGAGGGTTTTAAACTAATGTAATATCGAGTGACAATAGCCCAAAGAAGAAACGCGCGCTGATTGGTCAAAAATCACCCGTGTTCCTATCGAGTGTTAATAGAATTTTACTGATATACTAATGCGAATGCTGAAATCTGATTGGCTGAGCTTCTCTTACACTACTGAGCCATTTGAAATAAATTTCAGTTAGAATTCTACCAAAACAATTAGATTATTCAGTCTCGATTTCCATGAGGAAATAGTTGATTCGGCCTGCAGCCTCATCAACTATCACCTCACAGAAATTTCTAGGTAATAATCTAATTGTAAAATAGAAACACTTCTGAAAGTTTGGGAGAACTCGATGGAGCTGTGGCTGTCCGCCCGTGTTGCCACTGCATTTCTCGTTCTCCTAGACTTCTACTCTTAAGAAACACTTCACATGTTTTCTATTTCTTAAGTAATGCAATGTAACTGTTTATAGCTGAATCGGATTCGTGTTTAAAATCGCGTGGTTGATTTGCCAGGAAAGTTGTCACGGACGCTAATTACTTCTGTGTATAGAAAAGCGAATCTTGCGTACCTGTAATTCTTAGCGCATGGAAACTTTAAAAACGGTTATCGAGAGATTATCAAGGTAAAAGAGTGAATTCCTCATATAGGTGTTATACCCAAGGTGATCCGTGTTAAGTTATTTTTAGACAAAGTACCCAGTTCGTCCGCAGTACGTTATTCGCATTATGTGTCCTTCACAAACAACGATGAAGTTAATGAACGGCAGAGAAATGAGCTTCCAAACGAGTCGCAAAGTAAACGAACGCCCGAACACAATGTACTGACTGAAAAAACGGATGGTAGAAAGTGCATACACTGGCTGCCCAAACGATAAAAGGGAGTTATAATTAAGTAACAACGACCAAGACGCCAGGAACAACGTCGATCAGAAAAAACGACTTTAAATTCAACACACCAATCTCCATTCAGTTTGTCCATCTTTGTCAGGGATACTCTTAACCAGATTATGTACGACAGCGTCAAAATTCCAACAAGAAATTAAAAAATTGGCCGTCATATTTCACGTTCTCTAGAATGCGCAGAATGCTGTCATTCCATGTTGTTGTTTTGTAAAAACTGGTAAAGTAATGAACAAAGAGTTGTAACGCACTCGTATACAACCATTGCACCTTTGTCGTTGCTACTTGCTTACTTTATAAATCCGTAAAATCGAATGAACTGTAAAATAGTGAACGGCCAAACGGGTACAAAGCAAACGAACGCTCAGTCGAACAAAAAGACGACTGGGAATGCAGTAAACATCTGTTCTATGAAACGTCAAAACATATCAAATGACGTTTAACCACATTTCCCGCTTGCGAGAAAGTCGCTTGCACTGTCCACGCATCGCGCGAGTAACATCCTTGGAAGAACTGGGTACCATTAAGATGGATTACCTTGGATATAAGGCCTATATGGAGGATTCACTCTCTTAACTTGATAATCTCTTGCGCTTATAAGAAACATATAGAAAAGTTCTAAAACCTTCAAATCTAGCCGTCATCATGTCGTTAGCACAGGGACAAATATTGCAAAAATATAGCTTTCCTTGTCCTTTCTGGGCTGTGTAAGGATAGCATGCTATTGTGGTAAAATGTACGGAAGACTCCAAGGAAATCTCTTCGTTATTTTTCAGAAGCAATGTTGTCTGCTTTTCGGTTTGAAATTCAAGATTAAATGTCTCGGTATTGGACTGGAACTAGCTTGCAATGGAGGCTCATGCGAGGAAATATCATTAAAAAAGAAAAGACTCCCCACATTAACCTCATTTCAAGACCAAACCCGAGAATGAGGAATATTCCTCTCTTTTCAGGAAAGTATTTGTGTTTAGTAGGCATCGTTTTTAATGGCTTTAGGCTCAGTTTATACCGTGGCCCTCTTTTACTTATGCTTTGTTCTTCCGTCGTAAATACTGGTGGGGTCACAAGTGGTACAAAGGACATAGTCCATGTTTTCCACGCAGACCCCGTGTTTTCCTCCACACCTCGTGTTTTCCTCCATACCTCGTGTTTTCCTCCATACCTAGTGTGTTTTCCACATACCCATTTTTCCCACACCCCAGGACACCGCACCCCGGTACTCCGGCCCCGCGTTTTCCATAACGCCAGAATTCCGGGTTTCGATAATAACACAAATTTGGCTGGAACAGGGCGACAAAATTAGACGCAAGATTAAAAGTTAATAGGCACAAATTGTTTTATATTTTATCAGATATTTTCATCTGATATTTTCGCCTGCAGCGTAATTGGGCTAAACACGTCACGTGACTGAATACGCCCAGCTAGAACTCGGGCCTATCCGAGTGATATTCCTCAACAACCAAAGATCCCAGGTAGTGCGATGGATAATAACATGCACTTAAGCCTGTACAAATATGCTCAGTTACTTTGTCCTTGGAGATTATCTGTTCCTTGCTGCTCATAAGTTGGTCGGAAAACTGTTCGATTCTTGAAGCAGATAATGTCTTACAAATATCTGTGCATATTTTCGCGCCAAATGGAGCCTACTGTTTATTCAATGCCGTTTCCAATGAGAAACGTAGCCCGACTCTAACGCTTATCCTAATAATATACTTGTAAGTGTATTCAGTTTGGATTACACAATGCGATTATTACACCGTAGTTAGATTCATGCTTAGGTTCGCGACATTTAGCGACGTTCTGACAGTAACTTGTGCGGGATTTGGGGAATCAACGTGGAGATTGAGCGGTGAGGGATGGATGCAGGCATGCTAAAGATACAGATTCAGTCATAGCAAAAGGCTTCGACCCGGCTCTTGGGAAAGACACACTAAGTCCGTCGCCTCAGCCAAAAATACTCTTATAATTATTGATTTTAAAGAGCTCTAACTTTCTCAATACAATGAGTATTTCTAGTCATTTTAATCATTTCACCTGTCACATCTCGAAATAGTCTTCATAATAATGATTGATTGTTAGCCACATGACGCAGCTTATTGCCCACGCACTAAAAACCAAACGTCAATTTGAAAATAAATTAGACCATGTGCCGCAGCATAAAAGGAAAGTGTGAGGCATTTAAACTATTTTTATGATGACTTCTCTTAAAACTTTTCAAAGGCGCGCATTGAGGCATGCAGTCATCGATGACACTATAAATTCCACATTTACAATATATTAATTTCATTCAGACCAAAAAACCACAAGGCTAAGCTGTCTTGAAGTAGTGTCCCATAGCCCGGGGCTAGTGAATTTTACAGTCGGGTGGGTAGGTGGATTCTGTCCGGCACTTGTACGAAGGGTAAGTGGTTAGGGAAAATACAAATTACAGAAGTGCCATGATATGAAATGAAAATTCTATGGGCTACTGAGAATGACTTTCGAGGATGTAAATCATAGAGTAACGTAAAATTTGGTTTTCTTTGAACCCTAACCTGGCTTATTCTCTCTTTTTTTATGGTTAGGGGGTAGCACAAAGGAAAAAAGCAGGGGGGAGGGATCTGTCGTACTCGACCGTCCAAGAGATTAAGTTCGGTCCTCACTTGCGAAGGAAGTATAAGCACAAGCAGACAGCGCACTTATGCGCTGGTGAGAAAGGCCGCGACATAGATGTAAGCATCACCATAAGAATATCAAAACCTTGAATCCTTCTTATGCTCATGCTTATACCACTGTTATCTCCCGTCAGGAATTCGAAGTGGTTGGCATAAGCATAAGCGTAAGACTTTAAACAATCAGCGAGCGCTTATGTTCATGCCGACGATGGCCTCACTGAACAGAACAGCATAGACAAAAAAGCTTCAGTGACAAAACAATGGATATGTTTAGTAGGCATTGTCCCTGGCAATGCCATCGTCCTTACTCAAGTCCCTATTATCTGCTTGAAAAGCTTGACACAACGTCTTGAGACCATCTCAATACCGGCGCGTGGTTTAAAATGCACGTGTTCGGCACGCGACAGCTTGGAAAACGCCAAAGAATCGCGAGAGTGAGCGAGTAAAACTTGTCTCGTTTCTGCACATTTATCCAGGCTAAATGATTTGAGACTTGCTGGGACCGCCAAATCGGTTTTAATTATAAACAGGAATCAATGACCAACTATGCATTCAATTTATCGGTGTTCAACGCGCTTGTGATTGGACAACAATTCTTTTGAATTGTGGCGATAAACCTCGGTAATTTTATTAAAAACCCCAAACCCCTAATTTCTATCGCTCCCTGACGCAAAAGAATGACGCGGGATGTTGGAAAGACACAACAAAAAGCCACACAATTCTTATTGACAAACCTGCAGCTAATTGCAGGTAATTTGGTAATGGCAACAAACCGCTAATTTCTATGGACTTACTGACCTAATAAACCTTGCGGCGAACATAAAGAGCCCTCAGAAAAGCCCCTTAAACACGCGCCTTTTGTTTGCGATTTACCAATGTTCTTCCAGAGTGCTATCAACGTAAATCTCACGTTTAACTCAGCAGAATGCATTCAGTTTAATGATGTTTCTAGTCTTCTACGAGCAAACACATCATACTACTGGCATAGAGCTGATTTATTAAGTGAACTATTCACGATTGTTAGAAGACAAAAGATTTGTTCGCGTGTGATGAGCGGATTGAATATTGGACCAATGTATTGGAATGCGAAGTACTAAAGCGTAATGGCTACGACATCGGCGTATTTTCAATCCATTGTTCGTGTAATTTTTTTCGTCTGTAAATTAATTAATTAACAATATTTTGCCTTTTATCACGAGGGAATGGGCAACGAATAATAGATTATGACTACAATGATTTTTAATGTTCGGGGTGTGCCATGTCTATTTTCTTAATAGCATGAGGCCACACCACACTACGCCGCTGAGATTAGAAAACGGAGGCTTCATTCTAAAAACGCATCAAATCATGTTTTCCATCCACCAGTCATTTTGATTTGTATTTGCGGAAAACTCGGTCACGGAAATCACTAATTATCCTGACGCCATCGTTTTCGAAAAGCTTCGTTTTGAAAATGTTGTCCGTCCACACGAAACCAAAAAGTCGGCGTTCTCAAATTCCCTCCAGTCCCTCCGGTTTGAGGAGTGTTTTAGAAAAGCTCCGTTTTCACGACGGATTAGTGTGTCCTAACTGAAGAAATAAAGCTGCATTTTCAAATTTCTCCGGGGTAGGGTGGACGCTGCCTAAGATTACGTTTGTTTCTATGCGCAAGCAATGCAACGACAACAGAAAAGACAGCAAGAATAAGAGAAGAATAAGAGAGCAGTGAATATCTCTTAAAAGTCTGTTCTTGTCGTTAAATGACAACTGAAGAGAGAGCATTACATCAGAAACATATTAAAACGACAAGTGCTTATTTCCAAGAATGCAGAGTACAGACTTACAACTTCCTCCCTGGCGCCTCGAAAAGTCTTTTAAGTCAGGAAGGAGCATGACGTTACGTAAGTTATTCTAGTTTCCCGGTAACAATGCTCAGCCGAGCTAAACAATGCCCTAAACTGCCAAAGTTTGAAAATTACATTTTTACAAAACATTTCCTCTCTCGGTTTAGAATGCTTGCCCATTTCATTGATTAATACAGCGCTAGATGCGTGAGATAGTAGAAGTTAATTCACGACTCCCTGCATGTTGACGCAAAATTTCACGATTTAAAAGTCATTGATGCGTTCAGCGCAAATTTGCCCTCAGACGTAAAATGTGTCAAAACTGACAACCATGAAAAAAAGAAGCATTCCTGATAAGTGACGCTTTTGTGCTGAGTTAGAGGCGAGTGGCAAGCCGACATCTGCAGTGGACCGGGTTACTAATTTCTCTACACGGCATCATGCTGTGATGAACGTTTGCAGCGGAAAGACACATAAATACTCAATTATGTTTGCCAAGTGGTAAATATCTCCTTATCCCCGAAAAATTCACTACCGATGGCGAGGGAAACCGTGAAAATCTGAATCAAGGTGTCACCGTCCGAGTGCACTGGAGCTCGCGTGAGTTCTGTCAAATGTATCGCGTGATGTAAGTTACATTTGTTTACACCTTTGAAATCACGCAAAACTTGACGGTAGAGTAGCGCGGTCCACCTTTAGCAACCGTCTTCGCAGCGTGAACGAGCGTGTACTCAGCATTGATTCTTTTTACTTTCTTGTTAAAGTCAACCTACTTAGCACTTTAGCTAAAAGTGTCTGATCACAAGGTTAGAACGTTTACCCCGGATACGAGTAGTTCTTTTTTAAAAAAATGATGCGCGGAATTGAAAGTGTTCGATTATTGGAATAGCCGTTGCGTGCTAAACATGCCTTAGAGAACAAATGGAGGTCATTGAAAAATACTTAACAAGAAAAGCGCTGGTCTGCAATTCATCGTTTGGTCTAGGGCATGCCGAGAGCCACTGCTGGGAACAGTTGTGTTTAGTTTGTTTGTAAAGACCTTAAAGTTAAATACTGGAGGTATGCCAAACCAAATATAGCTATGGAAGCACAGAACTGCCAATATGGCTGTTGTTCCATGTTTTATCAGCCTGCGCGTGAAAATATGTTCCGCTTTCCACGCACCAGCTGCAGCATAACTTGAAGCATTTAAAAAATCACGCAAAGGTCATAAAGAAAATTCTTCGCATTCCCTTGCAGCTGGACAAACGACAAACAAAAAACACCGTTTGCAATATCAGTCGAGCCTTAGACACGGTGCAGCTAACAACTCTTCGAATCTGAAGCGGCGACTCCGGAGAATCTAGCGCGACAATGCTCCTCAACGTCCCCACACTGTTGATTTACTACGCGAGTTCGGCCGTTTTACTCCTGGCGTTTTTAACTTTACGTCTTGTGCAGTTTTTTCCTCGTTCACAGTGGCTGGTCTTTGAGATGATGAGCAAGATCGCGACTATCCAAATGCCCCGAGAAAACTACAGGCATTCACTCTTCACTTGGCCCATGTTCACTTCCATGCGTTCATCAATCTTACGCGAGCTGCAGAAGTCTGCTTCTCGTGGAAAATTCGCCCCAGACCCCGAACTGATCTCCGTGGATGGCAAGTCACGCTGCCGGCTATTGGAGTTAAGTAGAGGAAACCGGCCACTGGTTGTCAACTTCTGTAGCTATTCGTGTCCCGTTTTCCGAACGAGGGTGGACGAGTTCCTCGACATCGTGCGAGAATTCAATGACGTTGCTGATTTTTTGACGGTATACATCGAGGAAGCTCATCCTTCGGACGGTTGGGCATTCAAGGTGAGCACACTGAATCAAACACTCAGTCAACAACTATCAAGCCCTATTGACTAGTTCATGAGATACTGCTTGGCGCTGCCGTCGAGTTAAACGCGGTGTTGTAATGTATGATGTAAACGAAAGGGCCAACTGTGATATTCAAGCATCACTGAAACGGGAGCATACATCTGCTCTGCACAAAAATGGCTGAACCCTTTGCTAGATAACTGGAAAATGTTGCGCACTGAGTCAACAAGCAGTGGAGGGATCTTTTATTCCTATGAATAATCATACCGCAAGTTCTTTAAACATGAAAGAATAAATTGAACGCAGCAGATCGAATAAGAGAACTTGCTATTCTTTCGCAAGAATTAGCTGCAAAATGGAATTTGTCAGTCAAAACTGCATTCTGCCGATCATCTTTCCTACAAATTCCATCACGTTTTATATTTCAGTTTAAGACGAATGTTTCTGCAGATTTGACAGAACGGCTCCGAAAACCTTAAGGGGAATAATTCTCGTGCCTAAAATTACTAAATGTTTTCGCCGTATTTTCTTTTTGGACAGAACAACGTTACCATATCAAGACACCAAACCCTCGAGCAAAGGTGCAATGCAGCAAAGTTGATGCTGGACTCGGTAGAATTTCATAACTGTGCTGTGATGGTGGACAATATGAACGATGAAGCTAACAAGGCGTATGCCGGAAAGCCACTCCGACTGTACATTATAAAAGATAAGGAAATTGAGTATGCCGGAGGAATCGGGCCCACATTTTACAATCCCAAGGAGGTGATACAATGGCTGCAGAGTAGCAGAAGATTTATGAAGAACACAAGGCATAGAGCATAGAGTACTGAACAGAGGACAGGAAAATAACTTAAAAAATTACAATTTTTTCTTGAGGACACTAGATTCCGGCCCGATATGCGGTTCATATACTAAAGAGAGCCCAAGGCGTGCACTAGAAAAAATTGTAGTACCACAAATAAGAAGCGGGTACTCCCTGATACGTTTGCACGCACACTGACTTCAAGGCCTAAGCACTTTATATAATAATTAAGTAGCTTCTTGTAAGATCACTATAAAAAGAAAACGTACATTACAATTTTCAGGACTACAAAAAAGTGAAGGTGAACAGTTTGTGCGTATTTATTACTCTGATGTAAATAGACTGTTGTATAAATGCCAAACTAATTGTAGATATAGCAAAGTGAACACTTTTTTATAATATATAACTTCTCAATATATTCCCACAGAGTGATGTACACGCCGCGTGGCTAATGACTGTTACAAGATCACGTACCAACTGAAAGTGTATTTCAAGTAATTTGTCGACAACAATGAATAAATTAAGATATAATCTTAAAGAATGCACGGGGCGTGAATATTTCACTATGGAAGCCCGATAACCTAAGTTATGTTGAAAGTTCATGCACTTATAATCGCCCTAAAGCTAAAAGAGAATGGTCTTTTTGGTATTCTAGTTACGGGAATATGTTTTGGGTAATACTGCTTGCGAGCTAATACCGTCGAAATCTTAACAGTCCCTTAGGGGTGTCAAGGGGTACTTGGTACAAGTGGATTGTTTAAAAAGGCTAGTAAAGTAATTGAGCTATTGACGTGAATTCGTCCAATTAACAGGTTCTTTTGCGTCAGTATAGTTAGCAATCGGAAGAAACATTAGTGGCATAACCGACAACTCTCGTATTTCGCTCTCACTCACTTAAGACTAAATGAAACTAAGATTCGAACTTTGAGCGGGGCTTTGTTGAGCTTGCATGTGGAGAAATTTTGCTGAAGTAGACACATAACATTGAAGTCATTGGCGCGAATTAGGTATGCATAGAAAGTCTGACTGAAAAACAAGACAATTCTCTGTCTTTACGCGAACACAGACTCTAAAAATTAAAGACCTGAAACATTCCCTTTAAGATAACCCTAAGATTCCTGATAAGGTTGTGTCACACCCACACATGAATGCACTATTTAGTTTCGAAAAAATAAGATGTTATATAATAAAACATACAAATTCCTTGCATTTTCTAAAATACTTTTATTTGCGGAATGCGATATGTTTGAAAACGTCTCTTGTATTTAACCTCCATATGGCCGTATCGCAAAGGCGATAATATCCGAGTACATATTGTTTTGTCTATTGGGAAATACAGAGGGGTATCACCCGGCCATATCAATATCTGGTTGTTTGTTTGACTATAACAGTAGATGCTAAAGTCTAGTACAATATTTGATCCCTCTTTTTTGTAAATATTCTTATTTTAAAATGTTTGCATTCAAACTATATTGAGCAAGTGGAAAATATCAAGGGTTTGTGTTTTTGCTGTGTCACTATCGCGTGAATTAGGGTGCTTTCAGCAATGACAAACAACGGTGTTATGCAGCAGATGTCACGCGAACCAAGCGTCTCAACAGCTCCTCAGGCAAATTTCGTTTTTGATAATTACTGGAGCTGAGACTCATTGTTCGAAAGTATGCTCATGTCTGTGAAGTCCACACGCTCTCCGAATTGCTCGAGCTATGGAGATAACAATTTGTCTTGAGTAATAATTCAAGTTGTCCTGCGCTCTTCAGAAAAACCAAATAAAATGTGTGTCAGTAAAAACTCGTAGATAAGGGGTCTGCGCATAGAGCGCAATTTGGGAACAATGCCTGCTCTAGAGTCGATAGGGCATAACAAGGCCTTCAAATCTTACACGGGTTTAGAGAATCGCTCCAAACTCGGCACCACTTTAAATGCAGTAACGAAATTTCTTATTATGACACTTCAACTGCAGCTAACTTGGGTAAACACTGATATCAAGTCATAAGTGTTTTGTACAAAGAGCTGTTTTTCGTGAAAGCACTACGCAACGGTTGCATGTTTCTACAGATGGCTCCACGCATAAAATAGTTCTGTAGGATGCTCGCATTCCACTTAATGAAACCATGTGGATAAACTTCTCATATCTTTAGTACACATTCCGGTAAAAACTTGAACAAAAATATCCCCTAGCTTTTTTTAGTTGATGTCTCTCCTTGTCAGTTTTTTAAACTTTCAATGTTTTTGAAAGTGAGGTAATGTATTTTTTTGTACCTTCTGACCAACAAGACTCGTTCAGGTGAAAAGAGGGGCTTTCAACATCATCATCATCATCATCATCATCATCATCATCCAAAAAAGCTAATTATAGCTCACAGCGAAAAGGATGTGAAAACTAACGGCTATTTATAACAGACGACATACTGTGCTGCGAGAAATAGTGTAAATAGGCTTATGCATGAACGTCCAACGAAAACACTGTAAAACATGCAATTTGTAGACTGTCTTAAGCCCTCTCTTATGAAATTGTCTTCAAAATCTGTTTTAAACATTACAATTGCGTGATCTCAAAAGTAGACGGTAAGCTTTTCAAAAAGCGTTTCAAAAGTCAATTCACATAACTGATGCCGGCATTGCCAGGCGGATTAGCACGTTGTTAGTTCTAAACGTCTTCCCTCTTCAACGCTGACAACTGCAACTCGAAGAGAACGCTACGACAGCTTAACAAGAAAGCAGTGCTTGAATTAAAGAGGCTTAGGACACAAGATCACTATTTGGACATCTCGTGATTCACAAAGTTTCCAGAACAAACGGGGTCATCTTCCGCAACGAAACACACAGAATGCACTGCGCACTCGATAAATCATTCCATCTCGCGCACGCAGAGATATTGTCGCCGTCAATTGTTCGCTGGTGGTTTTAAATCACTTTGTTGTGACTACTGATGCGCTGTTTGAATAGGGCCGCGTCAAAATTACTCCGCCAAAAATGTGCACGTGCGTGAGTTTAGGTTCCAACGATTCCATGTTTGCACATCGCACCTGCCGTCCGACAAAATAACACCGTCATGATCACGCGAGAGTTCATGTGAAAAGGTCAGATTTGTCGAAAGTGTTTTCAAGAGAAACAAAATTTTTAACATTCCTTGGGTGCTGTATAAATACGAGCACACCGCGACTCTCAAACCCTGGGAAACTGTTGGAGAGGCTGAGCACACGAGGTTGAGTCGCAAGCACAGAAAGCCACGCTACGGAACAATGTTGCGAAAATTGACGGCAACTGTGTTACCGTACTGCGCGGTAACTGTTTTGCTTCTGGTCGCGTTCTTTTTTCTCAGTTTTCTCCGTCTCCTGCCCTGTACGAAATGGATTGTGGTTAAACTGATGCAAATGATTGCAACGATCACATTGCCCACCGAAGTTTACTGGCATTCACTGTTCACATGGCCAATGTTGAAGACTCTGCGCAACGTGATCCTGCTTGAGCTGCAAAAATCAGCGCGGATCGACCACCCTGCTCCAAATCCCTCTCTGATCTCCACGGACGGATTATCGCACTGTCGTCTTTTCAACTTTTGCAAAGAAAATCGTCCCTTGATTGTCAACTTCGGCAGTTGGACATGCCCAGTTTTTAGGACGAGGGTGGGCGAGTTCCTTAGCATTGTGCAAGAGTTCAGTGATGTGGCTGATTTCCTTACTGTTTACATCGACGAAGCCCACCCGTCTAACGGATGGGCCTTTAAGGTGAGTTCAAAACTCTGCGAATTTTTGGCGCTGAGAAGCGTTCTTTTTATTTTGACACCGTTTTTATACCCATACTATATATATCTTTTTTCAGATATTTTATTTTAAATAAAACCCGTTTGCCCACGCTCCAGAGACACTCCCAGTCTTTCTAATACACGACGCCTAAGGAAATAAAACTAGTTACAAGGGGCATGTTTCCAGTGATCTCCAGAGAGCATCAAAGCTTACTGAATCAGCGTTACTAATAGACTTGATCTTGTTTTTAGAACAACGTTGTTATCCCTACGCACGCAAGCTTGGAAGAGAGATGTCAGGCTGCAAAACTTATGCTGGACTCAGTCAAGTTTAACTGTCCCGTTGTTGTGGACACAATGGAGAACGAAGCTAAAAGGGCCTATGCCGGGCTTCCTATAAGGTTGTATGTAATAAAGAATCAAAAAGTGGCTTACGCTGGGCTACCTGGACCAACGTATTACGACCTTGAAGAAGTTCAACTGTGGCTAAAGGAGTTCAAGGCTGAATTTTGGAGAACTGCACGCCACAGAGCTTAAAATGTAAAAAGGCCACTGACTTGGAAAACGAATTCATTTGACTTGTTCGGTCACGTCTCATTCGACAAACTAGATAAGAGGAAATACAATTAGGATAGATGACCAGCACCGGAAGTTTTTAGAAAAGAAAAGTTGACATTAAATTAAACGGTAGCATCGCCTTGAAAACGAACAAATTCCAAGAAAAGTTGATCAGGAGATTGACCAGAACACTTTTAATTTCTCGTTAGATGCGATGTAATGAAAAACAAAGAGATTTTTTGAGGTGCTTTGTTCCCACGAAAGCCTATAATTGTTTGCTTAGCTTATTTACAAGCAGGCCAGAAGGGCTGTGGTCATAGATCTGTGGGAATAGCTTCTTACTTGGTCGCGACAACTTTAATTCTAGGCTAAGCATGATAATTGATGAAAGAATGCCTTTGTAAAGGAAGTCAGTCTTTAAGTAATGTCTTTAGAGTTATTCATCATTCAATTACACAAATGTAAATAAACTACATGTTAGCCTACTCCACGAGTCCTCCGGTTTAAACTGAACACGTTGTGTCTCCCCTCTCGATTCTATTGCCAAGATTACCAAAACGAACCGAGGTATTCCTTCGCGATATGTCTCAAACGCTACCGTGCTGTTTTATGCCGAAAGGAATTTTTATTACAGTGTGGAGCAACTTTGATTGGCGTGTCAGTTCCAGCTGATTAAAACTGATTGCGTGCGTTTGAACGATAGGCCGTGTTGATTTTTCCCGCCCCCCCAAGGGTTAAGTCAAGCTGCAGTCAGGCTCAAATACCTCAAATCGTATTGATTTGTTTTCCCGATCTTTAAATCCAAAAGGTTGACCAACGTATCTCCACAATCCGTCCAAGTTTGAGAATTGTGGAGTACGGTTTCTGAAAGATTGAGCAATTGGGTCAGGACGCGTGCCACGCCATTGCACCAAACAAGCTGTACAGATCACTTAATTAACAATATTGTGCGGAAGACCAAGAGCCGGAAGGCAATGGCAACTGTTTAAATGTTTACAATTCCTTTGTTGAACGTTTGTGTGTATCAAACAGTCACATCAGCACTTTTAGCGGCAATGCGACTCAATGACGATCGTTTAACAGTATAAAGACGAATATAAACTGCAGATAAATCACGTATTGACCGCTGCGGATACATTTCACGCCGTTATATAATCATCCGGAAAACATGTTTTAGTTGTGAGGCTGAGCCGTTGCTGTTTACGAGACCTCGCAGATTTACATTTAACGCCCCAGTGTCAATCACACACTACCGGTTCATGTAACGCTGCACGATTATGTTGTTCTCTGATGGGAAATTGTTCTTTATGAACCATCGAGAACAATCTTGGTAAAGCTTTTCATGTTCTCGTCTTGTTAATTTGCGCGAGAACTTGATAAAATCGATATCGTGACTTGCGGTGAATGAGGTTTATGTTTCTTTTGACACAAATTACGTGTTAATAATCATTGAAAATGAGTGATAAACAATGTAACGATGACGGCAATAGGCTCTAAATAAAACAACTTGAAGTGGCACAAGGGGAAATCGATTGCAGATAGTTTCCTCTGGGGTAAAAAAATCAAAGAACAGAACGTATTCTTGGTTAGCGATCTATTGTCAAGGAAAATAAACTTGATGGAAAGTGTCGCAATTTGGAAGACTGCAGTGATGTAACTGCAAACGAACTGTTAGCTGAACGGTGCCCGGCTGGCGGACACTTGTCATACAAACGCAAATAAGCGTAGACCAATATTTGCCAAGTCCTTGTGCAATCTACGCTCGTAAAAACATTTCCCTCGCATATCTGACTGAATAGAGGTCAGTGTGCAAACGAGATTACAAGTTAATCTTCGCTCGCTGAAGCAAGCTCGCAGCTAATTTAATTTCCTCTTTCGCTTAGAGCTCCGTGGGATGTGTTATTTATGAGCCTCCGATAGCAAATGTACATGAGGTGTAGCCTGCGTCATCGGCCTTCCGTGCTGCTAAAGAGCCGGGTCACGCGACCTTCGTTTTGACTTAAATTGTCTAATTGCCTGTCGCACGAAATCTTTTTTAAACCTATGTGAAGCAGAATACCTAAATTTCCTACTGGAGGCGGTTTCGTTTGGTCTTCCGCGATTCAGAACTAGCTTCGTAGAAAATGTATCGCAACGAACCTTCTGGAACTGGTCACACGCGAAATAAACACGACACGAAATTAATCACGCGATGTTTGATCAAGCTAAATAGCAAGTTCTAAGAGTAGAAAATGTTTTAACTTGTTTGACATGTTTGAGATTCAGGGGTTTCACTTCATAACAGTTTGTCTGATCTAACTTGGTTTCAAAAACCTTCCGATGAAGTAAATCAAAATTATATCAGTAATAAAATCCATGTTTGCATATCCGAGAAAATGTTTGTTTTTACTTTTCTGTCGGGGGAGCGCTGTGTACATAATAAAATAACTCATGTTGCAATTTTTTTGTCAACCTAAATTAAATTTCGACACTTAATAAATTAGAATTGTGGAGCTATTTTAGGAGTTGGAATGTTTCAGATTTTTTGTTTCGTGTCTTGGCGATCTGAAGAACACAATGGAGCTAAGAGGAAAGGTTGTTTGTCGAACAACAGTGCGTTATTAAGTTTTTTTCAAAATATTTTATTGATGGCAATAATCAGCGAGTTTCAATGTGATAACATTTGTGCTGGCTATTAACCGGTGTGTTCAGCGCTGAGCGGCATATCAAAGCCCTGAAATGACCTCCTACTGAAATGAAAGTGTTGAAAGCATTTTTTTCCATCTTCAACATTGGAGTGATCTGTTTTGTTCTCTCTCCTTTAGGTCAAGCTATTGAAACTGTCAACGCGGCCTTTCGACTTAAACTACTATTTTTACCCATAATTGTAACGGTGCAGTGAAGAGCTAAGTTCTATATATCTATATATAAAAAAAAAACAAATCCACTACAGTCACACTTTGAAACACCTGGAAATCTTCAAGTCTACCTCAAAAAAAAAAAATAGGTGAAAACCTCACATTAGTGAGTGACTAGCCTTGTTTCGTCCTGTGTTTACAGTAACAATAGAAATGTTCAGCTAATAATGGCTTCCTCTTATTCTGCTGTTTACAAAACTATGTCTTTAAAGCGCCCAAGAGTTAAGAATAGGGGACGAAATATTGTTGTTATTTTTACCGACAAATCCGTCGGTGGAAAATAATCAGTCTTTTCATCAACAACAAAAGAACTCATTGTTATAACCGTCTAAAAATAATCTGGAGTTTGAAAAAGGATGTGAAGGTTAACGGTGGGGCAATTTTTTGTTTCACTGTTTTTGAATGAGCGACAAGGAGGTACTATTTATATCTATATTCCTTAAGGAAGGCAAGTGTACATCACCAGTGTGTGTTTATTCCCCCGTCACAGCCGCATTCAGCGAAAGCGAATTTAAACTTGCAAAGAATTTCTTGCAAAAAAATCTCTTGATTGACAATATTTGGAGTGAGGAAACGTTGGACGTGACCACAAGATCATTGACATTGCTCGGATCAAGGAAACATCTCGGAACTCATGTGTCAATGTTAACTAAATAAACCTTTAAATATTGAGGTTTTATCTGACAGTCCTAAATGGCTTTAAATACCTCTCATCGAAAAAAAACTGCTTTCGCTAGCTGCAGCACAAGATGGCAGTAAATTTGATTTCTTCTTTAAAAGTAAGAAGAACCCGTTTTTCATTTCAAGTATTCAATAAGGAACAGATGAAATCTAACCTCAAGTATCCTATAAGAGCCATCCCACCAAATTCTAGACAAAATGAAAATATTAAGTCTTGTGCTTTGTAAAAATACCGGAAGGTTTAATGATAGCGCTCACGAAGATCAATTCAACGAAAATATTATGTGTTTTACACGTAATCCAAAAACTGAAGTAAAAAATAGATATTCGTGAGAAAATGGGACATGTATGACGTAACCTATCAACGTCACGCGATCGTGGAGGATTATCACGCGAGAGATCTCGCGAGGACAAGGTAAAACGAGAAGAATAAAAATACATAACTGAGGCAAATTCAAATGCTGAACAAGGAAGTCTTCGAACAAGAGATTTGCCTGTGGTTCTAATAAAAAAGAAAAACTAAAAAACTCTTTTCCTTTGCCCACAATCTCTCTGAAGCGTAACTAAGTTAATTTCATTTGTGATCGTGGTGTCCAAACATTTCATCACCGGAAGTTGTTCGTTTTACCAGATTTCGTATGCCATTTACTTTTAGATTGCTGAAATGTGTCACATTAGAAAGCATTTTAAACAAAATCACAACAGTATTAAACTTTCCAGCTGCAAGGGGGACGGTAAATAGCCTGACGGAGTGCTTCATTTGTAAAACGGCTATCAAACAAAACGTCCAAGAGTTCAATGACAACGTGAACTAAAAAATGCTAATGCAGGCAATTACTGAACAGTTCTAATGAGTTCACGAGAAAGATATCACGCTTACATAACGTGTTGTCTAAAGTAGAACGCATCAGCACGTTTGCCATGAGTCGTAAATCACAATACAAGGAGTTACTTCCGAAAGGCGAACGCGGACACGCGTGCAAACAAAGGCTGTTTACCAGCTCTAGATAGTCACGCGATGATTTCTTAAACAGTTAATACCGAACTGCGTTTCAGCAAGGCGAGATTATCGCAGGTAATGCGAGAACTTTCCCGGGCAAGTATAAATCGCCGGTGTTTCGCTTTCTCGCAGTGACCTCGAGCGAGAAATCGATCGCGTGATTGCGAGTTTGCCGAAGTGTGTACGCTTTGTTGGTTTGCAGACCCTCCAAGGTCATTCAACGAGAAAACAACTAGTAATTCGACAAAGCGCTTTGTTTGAATCACTTAACAGCATTACGCTATCGGTATTTCCTTGCTGTTTGACTCGTTCCGTTAGCACGCTGTGGATGATCATGCTCCCGTCACGTTGAACTGTCAGGAAAGTCATGTTCTTATTTGTCCGGTTTCGCGATAAACAGACCAGTTGGCAAAAACACGCGTGCTTCCCGTGACATTCACCATCTTGTTGCGGTTTTTGGTGACAAGAAAATTGTAATCAGATTTCATGTTTGTATTTTCTAAGGTGAAGTAAAAACGATAACCGAATAGGGTTAGTCAAAGGATTAACATACCCAGCACGAATCAATTTTCCAGCACTATTTATTTGTCTCAACTTGTTTTGTTTTACAACACAAATGGGATGACTGTGCTGCCCGAGATTAAAATAGTTGGATCGTATTTTCGTCCTTAATTAGCTCCAGGCAAAAACCACGTAATTGGTGACTTTGGCTTTAAGGGAAAAAACTGATCATACATGCTTCGAAACAACAGAAACAAACTGAACAGGTCATTTTATACCCAGAACGTCTCTTACTGAGAGTAATAGCTATATATATTATAGATGTGTATGTATGGTAATTAAACGGTGTCTTTTTCCCAGTCAGGAATTTCCAAGAGACCATGAAAGAAATTCATGCCAAATTCATCTTTTTTTTCTTCGCCAAACTGGCAACAAACGCATTTTCAGGTCTATTGAATATGATACGATGCGTGCGCGCGGCGTATACAAGCTTTGCCTAGGGATCGTTGTTCTCCACAGTGCTTTTGCGCAAAGTCCAAGACCCGTGGATTTCGTAGTGCTGAATCCGGGCGCTGAATGGTATTCGCACAATGACAAGTAGAGAACGCAATACAACAGTTACTTTTGTAGTTCTTCGTTCAGCCTGCCTATCAAATGGCACTGTTTTGTTTAAGTGTACAGCAGCGATTAAACGTTGACTTCACTTTCTTTCCATCTCGTCAGCCACCTTCTGACCTCTTGTGTTTTGTAAAATGTCGGTCCCATCCCGCCAGTGAACTCCACTCTTCCATCCAAAATGATGTAAAGGCGTATTGGCAGAGCGCCATAAGCAAAGTTCGCTGCGTTCTCTGCGGAATCCACCAGCAAGGGCGCCTTCAGCTTTGACGCATTCATCAACAGCTGAGCCGCCTCGATCCGCTCCTGTAAATTGCGATGCTGTTTCACGTCAAAAGCCGTCTGAATTGTGAAAATAAAAGTAGATGTGGTACATCAGAGTAAAGCTGGCACTTCCTTCCTTCATCATTAGCTATTCAAACACGTCTTCTTTCAATACGAAATACTGTACGGTATAATTTCACGGTTCTTTAAATTTGTATCAAACATCCCCACCATAACTCCCAGTAAAACCTAAGGAACTAAGAGTGCACTATGCTAAAACCAGACTTACAGGACGCTTAATTCCGTACGCAATGCCCCGAGCCAAAAGCAACATTGGGCAAATAAGCCAGGATCAAACAAAGTAAGTATTAGTAAGCACCTCAGACATTACACATGGACTGTTATGATTACCTTGAAGGCCCATCCGTCCGTTGGGTGCGCTTCTGAGATGTAAATCACTAGGAAATCAGCGACGTCGCCAAAGTCCGCCATGATCTCGCCAAACTCGCGCAATCTCTTCATGAACACAGGACACGTGCAACTGCCAAAATTGACCACAAGCGGCCTGCTTTCTTTGGCAAAGTCTAAGAGATGCAATCGAGATTGACCATCGGCGGACACGAGGGAGGGATTGGGGGCTTCTTTGCCGGGCTTCGCTTTTTTTTGAAGATCTATCATCAACGTCTCTGTTACAGCCTTGTACATTTCCCATCCAAACAGACTGTTGCCGTAAACCTCTTGGCTGATCTGGCGGCAGCCGGCAAACTTGACGAAGAGCCTCACGACCAGCTTGCGAAACACCAACGTACAAAATAAAAACCGCAGGATCGCGAACGCCAACAGCAAGGCCAGCGATGCTGTATAAAAAGGAAGCGCCACAGAAACAGACATGACGGAGCTAGCGAGCGACTCGTCAATAACGTCCTCAATCAATGCTGTTACTCGTTAATCAACGAAACACGCGCACTTATGGAGAGCACTGGAATGTGACTGCGAGAAATCTGATTCAGCGCTGTAGACAAGTTTCAAATACCATCGACCTTCGTGTTAAACCTTGCGTGATGTTTTGGAGTATGAGGTGATAGGACTCTACAGATAAGGGCAGCAGGCCCGCCTGCTCGCTCGCGCTCCTCACACGCTACTTGGAAATGTCCTTAGAGCTTGCTTGTGCGAAGTGAATGAAGTTGTTTCACCGAACGTGGAGCACACGTAACAATGGCAAAGCTCACCTCGAGACAAATGATGGAATGATTAAAGAGGCTTTAGGCGGCTTTCCATGCGAGCTTAGACTAGTCGACGATTAAAAGGGCGAAGCTGGCGAATAATCTCCATATACACGCAATCCTTAGCCAACTCTCGAGTGAAGTTTTCCTTCTTGGAAACGCTTAAATCAACTTTAACACAAAATCCCACAGGTGAAGATCCAGAATTGGTCCTGACTAAAGCTGTTTTGCACTCAACACAAGCTCTCCTTATGCTGCCACTTAACCTCGTGACGTCATTTAGAACAATCCAAAGCCATAGTAGACTAAGAAAGAACTAGAGAGCTGTCAAAACGAATGTTTGTAGACTGCCGCCGCACATTATCTTGTTTTACTGAGCGCCCATTAAAAACACTGATGCCATTTTTGGGTTAACCGCAAAAATGGCATCTCTACCACGCGATCAGACACCCAGGGATGCGAGAATAATTTTGACAAGTTCCGCCAGACTTCACTTAGTTCCTCACGAACAAAATCGGGATGATTCGTTTTGCCAAATGCCCTGACAACTAACGTATTTATAATGACGCGCGTGCTCATCGCTAATGGTTGCTAATCGCTTCCGGAGAAGAGCGATAATGTTTTCTTCGGTAGTAATTTAGCACATATGTCATCGAAAGCATCCCTGAGGAGAACATGGCGATGGTGTTGTCAGCACCCTCTAGTTAGCACCCAGATTCTAACAACATCACTAGATAAACCATGTTAAATATTACTAATTGTACAAACAAGGTTACCCTAATGTAACGGAAACAGCGCGTGGCAAAAGAACAACTCTGATATTGTTGTCTCTACAGGCAACTGTATTTGACGAAACTTCAAGACCACCAAACAATTATCGTAGTTAAACCCAAGGTTACAGTTACAGTGAATAACAATATAGTGTAATTGTCCACTAATTGTGGGACAATTTTACTTTTAGTGCGTAGCTCTCTGGCTACGCTTGATTAAGTTCGGGATATGTATATTCGTCGAATACAATTAAGAGATGTGCAACACTTGCTCGAGAAGTACAAACTTGCAGATTATTCTGTGTGAAATTTTGAAAATGCACAAGCCCTTATTCACTGTATGTTTTACATTCTTTTTAGTCCCTTGTTCCTCCTCTGCAATACAGGAAATTGTTCGCAACAGCAATTAACACTTATCTCCATGGTTGCGTACGTGTTGAACTGTTCATGTATGCTGTAACATTGCCAGCCATCCTAATCTCGATAAACAGAAACTGTTCACAAGGACATCTCTTTCTTTACACACTGCTTGAAACCTTGCCAGCCACTTCTCTCAGAGGAAGGAACCTGTTTACATAGCAGATTGTTAATTTAACACTCTGGATGATGAGTCGTACCCTTTCTGATGTCATTAGTATCACTTTTAAACACCCCGCACTTCAACCCCAATATACCACCCAACGTGAATTGAAACACCTGACCGGAAATGCCCATGCCACTTCACATCCTTTCCACTAATGAGACGTGAAATTGATTAATGAACAAGACGTGAAATAGATACATTAAAAGATTAACGAATTAAGAGTCTTAACCCGTGACCTAAGCTTGAAAACGAGAGCCTTGCAGCACCAATGGCAAACTCGGAGATACATCATTGGTCATTAAATGAGATGTACCCTCACACTCATGTTTAGCGGACAACTATATTTATACACACGTTTTCCAGGTTATCACAATGATTAGGATTCGACAGTTGGACTTATCAGTTAAGTAGTGACACACTTGATTAACGCGCACAGCGGGGCTTTAATTGTTACTGAAACTAAAAGGAAAAAGCTATCACCTCAGGTTTTACATATCACTGGAATGGTAGCAATTAGTTACAATATTACAAGATTACTATTTGAACAAGTGCCAACACTTTAACCAAATCTCCAACGCACGACTTTCTGCGCTATCGGGCTAAGAGACAGATTTAGAGTCGCGCACAAATAATTGATTCCACAGTAATATGAGGTAACAAGCCGTTAAAGCACAAAGTGTAAGCTAAATGATGCTAGATGATGGAAAAACCTTAAGAAAAGCGATAATTAAGCTTGTCAAGGCACCTGACACTTTCGACAATTTGAAAAACATGTGACATGGATACAGTAAAAAATTTACTCTCAAAGCAAGAACCTCACTCTTGACCTCTATAGAAAACACATTAAAATACCAATTACGAGGAAGCGAGCCAAGACACTTCACTTTCTGACAATTTCAAAAAGTCACGAAATAGATACAGTAAGAGATTAACTGCTACACAAGAGCCTTTCACTTGAACTCGACATCTTTGAAACAATGAAAAAGTCTCACAAGGTACGTTATATAATTCACACCAATATGACCGATTGTACGAGTCTGATCTCCTTGTCGTCATCTTGTATTGACCGTCAGTAACCGTGTAATCTCATGTTTGCTGACACATTTCCTGAAACACCGTGCGTGCTGCATTTCTCAGACGAGGAAGTGACTGGCTTAACGTGCTGACATCTCAAAACGCGGAAGCGTGCATCAAAAGCGGATGTTAAGAACACTTCTAGGTTTTGCTATGCAAACAATACTCTTCCCCTTCACAAGGAAGCTTTTCTCGTCATTAGTTTCTTTTTTAACTTCCTCCTTTAGTAAAACTTGCTTTAATTTAAGTACCTGTACTTGGTAAAGAAACTGGCCGAGGTTGTTCAAAGAAGGAAAAGCGCTATAGCGGGATAAATACCTATTTAGTAGATAACATGGATGGTTGTGCGATCCACAGGATAGTGTATTATCCAGTGCACAGAGTTATCCACCAGTTCTCAAACTCATTAACAATCATGACTGTGAAAAACTAACATATATTTTCTTCAGGCTGCCTTGAACACGGCCACGTGACGATGTCTGTTTATTCTTTTAAACTGTGAGTGATGCTGAAAACGTTCCTATGTTAATCTAACATTGTAGCTGAATGCTGCTCTTTCGAATGAGAAGATATATATTAAAACACTCAAGAGTGTTTGACCAAATTTCCAAACATCACAAAGTTCGTCAAAAATACTTCAATACACGTCTCATTTTCAATTCCCTCCTAGAAATGTTTGGAAATCTGGTAACAAACGGTCTTTCGCGTTTGATTTATTTATAATATGAGACTGACATAAGTTCTACCTTGAGGAACGTAGCGATCACAGCGATCATATGAAAACTTATTTGACGACAGACGCTTTATAGATAACATAAGTTCTCCGTTAAAACGATATGTACACGAGCAACTTCGCATGGATGAGAAAAAGATTTCAAATTCACAATGACGTGCGAGAATTTAGCATCGTTAAAACAGCTACGTGCATGTTAATTCCATCCACGCCTTTCACATGCTAATTTAGCACGTCGAAAATTCTCTGTATCACTTCCTCGATGTTTGGTGCGCTGCTGCAGTGTTTCAGTAGCAGTAAAGGTGACTTAATCTTATTACCTCGGGGAACAGTTTTCTTTCTTGTACGTGGTTTCGCAACGGAAGGACCGTATTAACCTTCATTGTTTAAGCACAATTGTCGATGCTGCCTAAATTAGTTCACAAGCGAGCAAGGAAAACACGCGTGCATTTCACGGTTCTTCCGTTTAGTCTCAAATGATGAATTTTGCTATCATCAAAACCCTTTACATCGTCCTTCAGCTTACCCTGAATCCACGGTTTATGCGGTCCTTCATCAGTTCTATAAATTCGCCATAACTTAATTTACCATCACCTAGAGGACAGTAAGAAAAAGGTCAAATTTGCAGCCATAGAGCCGTTTACAATAACTCCAGAAATTTAAAAAACCTTGATTACTTGAGCAAATTACCATTATAAGGTTTTAGTAACACGTTCTCTAAGTACTTATACGCCAGAATTAATCATAATAAATGGGAAAAGAATGGGATATTATAAAAATTTATCCATGTTGGTTTTAAATTTCCAGCGCGGCCAGTTTTGGATCTTATGACGTCACATGCTTGCTCCCATGGTCACAAACAAAAGCTCTTTAGCCTTGCAGTTGGAAGTATACGACGTCATATGATCCAAGCCCAGCAGAGTCAATCTAGATGAAAATAAAAACGGACTCAAGCGCTAGGTACTTAAGCCACTAGACTTCAAAAATTTATTTCACTTTAAACATATTCTACGGCTGTCTATACTAGCATCAGTGGAGGCGCGGATCGAACGGTCTGGGTTCGAGGACACTTATACACAGAGGTGTACAAGTGTATACGGACATGAATGAGTTACAAGTTATTGTAAATCTAAAATAACTGGAGACTGACTTGAAAACTTACGGGTTATTTCAGTCTCCAGACTCGTATTGTACTTTACTTATTTCTCTTAGAACGCATATTAATATCTAAGTACAAGAGTGAATAAAGTTATTTATTATTTATTTATTACAAGAGGAAAGAAAACAATTTTCAGATGCCTTTGTATTATTGTTAACAAATCTAAAACGTAAATAACACACGCCGTCATACAGAAAATGTTATTTTGTTGGATTATGCAACAAAACATGTCACGTTTTATAGGTCATGTAATTTTCAACCTTCATTTAGGGGTGGGTCACTCAGTTTAGTGCCAAATGGAGGGAGGGGAGGGAGGGTGGGTTATGTTCTTTCTATCCACCACATCTTCAAATGCTCTGGCCCATCCCCCCTATACGTTTTGACCAGTTCCTTACTCTCAGGGTCACTCAGTAGTAGTAAGTTTTCACTGGCACCAGGAGGCACAACAGACTAATGGTTAGCCTGCTGGACTCTAGCTCGAGCAGTGTGGGTCCAGCTCTTGCCGGAGTTATTGTTTGGTGCTCTTTTCAGGTGTATGATGGGTACAAGTGAGCCTTACAGCCGGGCGTTCTAACAGAGTACCGGGGAAAGGAATTGGTGCGATTCAAGTTACTTTATTCTACAGAAGGCTATAAGGCATGCACTTGACGTTTCTCCTCCAATCCAATGGATTGGTACGACCTTTCTTAATGAGGCAAGCAGCTAGTGAGTAAGTGCTGCGTATCTCACCGTCTTTGTCAAACAGCTCAAACACTGTGTGTACCACGTACGAGTCGAGGATTTGCCCAGTCGATATATAAACAGCTCTCTGGAATTCCTCTGCAGAGGGAAAAAAAGTCGAAGTTAGTAATTTACGCTTGACTTTAATTCCCTAACATAGGTTGGTCGAGTTTCCTTAAAACTATAACTGTTAAGCCCTCCCTACAACTGATTGTGTGACTCGCGTGACTCTCTTTAGAGCTTGCAGCACATTGCTGATACTCCTGTAAAACATTGCCACGCAACAAAATATTGCATATATTCATAATTCTTCTTGTTACGATCGACAATCGTTGAAATTCCTCGGGTGATCTTCGGAAAACTCGGAATGCCTTGGATGAGATTCGGAGTAGAAGCTGTTGAATTCCTCCACATGCTTTAAATTTGGAATTTAAGTCAAAATATGTGGTCGTATATTATAGACTCGAGGCCGTATGGTACTGTTCTACACTCGTGTTTATAGTGACATGAAAGTTGCCCTCATCACGAGCCGGTCATGCGTGTTGCTTGAGGTTGGCATTAGCCAAATCGGACCCCGCACACGCATGAGAGCGCGCAGTATTTTCGCAGCGATATCACCACATCAAGTTCACTACACGGCTTTGCGCATGTGCAAGTTATAATGACAGCACATCGTAATTCATTGTTTATGAAAAACTGAATTGGAAGCAAGCAACTGGAAATTTGGAACTTTCGTGGTCAGTCGTGGAACAAAGTAGCTCTTTCTCTTTCGACACGTATTTCTAGAAATTCAAAAGCAAATGAGAATCATACCGGCTAGGGTCACGAAGCGGGCTAAAGTAACAATTCAAATTAAATGAACAGACGAGAAGCACTAATTACGATTATACTAGCCACGGTACGTGTGCCCTCTCAGGTTATAGGTCCATCTATATGTAAAAAATATAAGGAAATCTGATGTGGAACTTATAAGCCCCTCCGTGCTTTCCATTTTCTTGTTTTGTTAATATAGTCACATCTCTTAAAGAAACTGTTTCGTGTTTTATGCGTTCAACAGAAGGCCAGAGCTTCGTCAACTTCATTCAAAGTCAAAGGGCTTTGTGTTTTTCGGGTATTTTCCATAATGAGGAAGCTCCATTCAGTGACCTCTGTGCTTCGCCCATTTGTTCCATTACTTTTCCCTTGTGTGTCTTGTTCCAACGAAGACAAAACGTCTTTGTTACCACTGGATGTTGATTTTACTAGCTCATTAAGACATGCCCATGGTTCATAAACGGATTTATACGGTATTTCTCCGCTCGTCGTTATTACTACAGCTGTCAAAGCAATAGATAAATTACTGGGTGCGAAGCTACATAATGTTTTTGGATGTGTGAAGTTTCTTGTCCTTCACCTGCTTGTCCTTTCATATGCTCATATTGCTGTTAATTGCGAAATGAAGAGGGTGGCTGAGGTGCAATCCCTAAATGAACCTAACGTTGTCTGCGATTTATGTTTATCTATAACTACAATCATTGTGTTTAGAGGGTTGCTGAGATTAGCTTTATTCAGTAGTAATAACAGCAGTGGCAGGTCAGAAAATGAAATGCATTTTCTCGTAAACAAGTCTCACATGAAAAAAGATAATTCAAAGACAGTCCAACAAGGAAAAAAAAGCAAAAACAAGCACACGAAATTGCACAGACGCCTATCTTATGATTAAACTCTTTTTGTTTCTTTTTGTTTTCCCTAAAGCACCTAGGCTTATCAAGGGGCATAATATATTACAATTTTTGAATCCTTTTTACCGCCTCACGCATTGGGTTCAAAAGAATTTTTTTGCAGCTGAAATTAACGAAATTCTAAGAATATATCAAGAATGTACCCGAGGTTTTAAATTTGAAAATGAAAACTTTTTAAATACGATGATAGAACAACTTTTTACATGTAAATGAACTTTATTTTACAAACGAAAAGTATGGTACGTTGTTTCCATTTACTAACAGAACAAGCACAGAACAAAAAGATAAAAACTGCCGGTATACAAGAATAAGGGATATAGCGCGCGCGTAATGTAAAGCGATACACACAACATACAGTTCTATTCGATGGGCCAATCTCTGGCAGATATATATTTCTGGAATACATGTAAGGAGGTACACAACAATAATGTCAGCCTAAAGTCGGCCGAAAAATAAGAATATCCAACCCGGGCATGAACAAATACACATTCACGAGCTACGTTCATGACCAAACCATTAACAATGAGTGGCTTTCTCCACTACAGGTGCTAAACAAGACACTAAAAACATATCGCAGCACCATGGCCAATTTCACAACGGCGAACACACACTGAAAACAGGATGGACATCTGGCCGGTCACAGCCATGGTAACAGACGTCTTGTTATCAATATAGCATACAGAAGCAGGTCATCAGCAGATATTACATTCGAACGCAGTAGAAAAAGTGTCGTATTTCAAGCATAAGTGACTGCTATCCAAAGTGCAATACATTAAAAATTCTTCTCCAATATAAAAACAAAATCGGCACTATGCTTCATAAGGGAGGTGACATAAAAATAATTGATGTTTCGAAAAATCAACAATATATTTTGCTTCCGGAGCTCACCTACAAATTTCCGGGAAAAAATTCCGGGAACGACACAAAAAGAAAATTACTAGGAAATTGCAAACATCAAAGCACCACGATTGTTTTTCTCGCCAACGACAGAATCCAAGTTTTGTCGTCAGGCCTTTGCCGTTTGTACGGAAAAGTGAGTATTTTCATGTTTGCCCTAAAAATGTAAATATCTTTCATTTTCTTTGATGCATTATTTACTAATTCTAACGAAAGTAAATAAATTAATTGCCTAAATGCTCTGGGTTTTCTTTAGGCCTTCTTCTCTACGCTGTGTTTTTAAAAATGTTTTACTCGAGTTATTGAAACGTTCTTATGTCAGTAGATTTCTTCTTACATCGTTCATGACAAGAGGCAAAAAACGCAGTCGCAAATCGGAACGGAGAAGTCTAAATTTTGCGAACGAAACCTCTTGCATTTACTTTCAAAATAATATTGAGAACAAATAAAAAAAGGATTGGCTCGAGAAAAAAATATCAAGCAATGAGAAAACATTTTTTTAAAAATCTTTTTGCCGAGTACACCATGATGGAAATTTTAACTGTTTAAAATAGATTGAAGAATAATTTACTCCTCGTTTGAAAATCCACGCCAAAACTTAATCACTTTACACGGTGCTCCGGTTTAAGTTTAACTACGGCATTGCCGTTTCGACTTTTTAAATATAAGTTCTACGTTTTGCTGTGATATTCTAAGGGATAGGTTTCGCTGTTGTGAAATTTTTAAAGAAAATGTTTCGTTTATGCAAACCTCGTGGCAAACACCAGCACCTTTCTGCAAACAAAGCAACTTGTTTCTATGCGAACACTTGTTCCTTTCAAAACATTTCCTTTGCATGGCAAATAAAAGTTTAATTATAAAGCTGCAGAAATCCCCAAGGAAGTTAATTTAAGAAGTGGTGCAAGCCAAGAAATGAGAGTTTATAAAAGAAACACCAGAAAGCGCGGATGGCTGCTAAAATGATTCTCTCTACCTCATGATCATTTTCACATTAAAATTAACACCCCTCGCACGAAACAAAATTAGAATGCCTGTCAATAAACAAGCGATTAGTGTTTTCAATCAACATGCACCTGTTCAAATCAAAGATGCAAAATTTTGACCTTAATCAACTGGAAAACATTTGGTTCCCTTGACACCATTTAAAACCATTTTTGTTACGCAGCGGGCACAGCTCTCACACCTTTTGATATATATCTCATGGCAAATTCTTTTAAGTGATTAACCAGACATCAATACTCAACGAGGGTTCCACGCCATTACTTCATTCAAGCTTTGATCATCGCATACTTGGAAGGTTTAGATCAATTTAAAAATGGCAACAGCAGAACAAAAACTACTTTCTCGAGAGCTTCAAGAACGAAGAGATGGTTTGGTTGTGTTGGAGAGTGGTTTAATGATGATCATAAACTTTCTGGCCTTCACTGGTAACATGATGGTTTGCTGGGCTGTGTACCGTAACCACAGGCTTCGCACCTTACCAAACATCTATGTAGTAACCTTGGCCATATCAGATTCTCTCATGGCGCTCCTGTGTATGCCAATGTCTGTCGTTCTTCTTGTAACAGGCCAGTGGCCATTCAGCGGGGCTGTCTGCCATTTCCAGGGATTTTTTTGTTTCTTTTTTGCACTCTACTCTTTGCTAC
>OMLO01000281.1_pt1 | contig 30498 bp, 21 predicted proteins | sample 1674811 | NCBI WGS metagenome assembly OMLO01 (sample SAMN06265003, study PRJEB25207) | coral metagenome | isolation source: Coral host | place: Mexico:La Bocana,Puerto Morelos, Mexico | collected 2008-11-13
TAGTTGATATAACCAAATTACCTTGTTACCCCCACCGACGCAGCACTACAGTTTCTTTAGAAACTTTCACCCTTTATTCTTAATTTGCAAAGTGTGCTTATTAAGAAAAGTTAGTATATACCACACAAGTGAATAGTGCTTTCTGTACAATCTGATTGGCTAGCTTGGAGGTGAATAGGAAGTGCTATTCACCTTCAAGCAAACAGAGAAAAACAAAATGGCTTCCTGTTTTGCTTCGGTTACTTAGGAGTAAATGTTATCGATGAACAAGGTGGCTCTTCCAAAAAATAATACAAAAAAATGTGCATTTGAAATCTTTTGTTTTAACTTTGTTTGACTTCTTTTGATCACCTGACTTATTCATGTGACATTATGGGCATAAAAGAGCATCACGTGGCAAGATTTCCACTTTTTATTGCATTTTAAATTAAATAAACCATTGAAATTTTGGATCAGCTAAGTATTCAGCTTGTGGGTATATACTAAAACAATTATCCACCACTATTCATCTCCACTTCGGTGAATAATTTTAAAAATATATCTATCTCAGAATCAGAATAATAATTTGATTTGTATTTATTGTTTTGTGCATTAATATATGATACTTTCTTTCTCTTACTACAGTAAAAAGGATCAGTTTAAGATAGTTCCAATCCTAGTAGGTGGATTAAAGCCTGAGGGTGAAGCTAAGTTTGGCCGGCTTCTAAGCAAATATCTGATCAGGCCTGAGAATTTTTTTGTAATTTCTTCAGACTTTTGTCACTGGGGTAAGTGTGAGTATAGATCTTAAGATCTATAAATTTCTGATCTTTTCAACAAAGACCTGGAGATGATATAAGGGAATGATGTCTTGAAGAAATATTGAATGAACAAACTAACAAACAACTGTAAAGAACAGATTAAGAAATCTGAATTTGTTCATGATAAAATTTACAATTATTTCTCAAAGCAAGGCTTGGTAGTGGAATTATCAAGTCTGATGAACAAAGGCTATTCAACTGAGATAGTGTATTAAACTAATATTAAGAAGTTCTCTTTCAGGAAAACGATTTAACTACACATTTTTTGACAGAAGTTATGGCCCTGATATTTATCAATCTATTGAAGCTCTAGATAAGAAAGTAAGTATTTAAATGTGGGATTTCTAATATGGGCCTTTATTATCCAACACTGCTTTGTAGAGTACAAATAACGTGTGAAAAGAGTACAAATATCACACGATATTTGTACTCGTCTCATTCCCCCGACTGCGCGAAAGATTAAAAACCTTGGCAAGTCAGAATTTTGGGGAAATGAAAACCTTGGATAATAAATCTCTTATTAGACATTTTAGTGTGCAGTATTGCTGTAAATTTTTACTCTCATCATTTGTATTTTGACACACTAAAACGTCTAATAAGATATATTTATCCTAAATGCCCACTGGCATATTTTCCTTTTTTCTTGGTTGTCCATCTTTCAGTGTTATGTTTTCCAATTTCAAGTTTGATGATTATCATGTCTCTCATTGGATAGTTACATACTTTTAATTAAACAATGCAAGTAACTACATGAACACATGCATGTTTCAATTGTAACGAGGTACTTAATATTAGTTGTGAATGCTGTTATATAATATTAATTAGTTTGTAACTGTTTTCTTGCTGTTAATTCTCTAGGGGATGGAAGCTATAGAAAAACTAGACCCCAGAGGTTTTAAAGAGTATATAGATAAATACCACAACACCATATGTGGCCGACACCCTATTGGTGTTTTACTTCACGTAAGTAACTATATGTACAGCATTGACTCTCAGTAACCTGAACTCTCTGAAATTCTAAATGATCTTGTTCTGAGTGGAATGAAAGCTGGTTTCTCCTGCATTTGATCCATATATTTACTGTACTTTTTCTTCTCAGTAACTTGAACATTCAATTACTCCTGCTACTAAAAGTAAATTTTTCCCTTTAGGTCAATTTTACCTTGGCTCAGTAACTCCCTTTTTGCTTAGTAAGTAAATCATATCAAACTCAAAGACCAAACACAGAAAAAAGAGTTTAAACTTGATGAATTGTTTTATTAATAGGATCAAATGAGTAAATAATATTATGTAATGAATCGGAACTGGTTGCCAAGAGTACTGACTTGCCAACCACATTTAAAAACTTCTTTTTTTATTATAGGCGGTTGAAGTCATGCGGCAGATGAATGGTGTAACCCATCCATGGACATTACAATTTATTCACTACTCTCAGTCCAATAAATGTTTTCGCACTGATGAGAGTTCTGTCAGCTATGCTGCTGGAGTGCTACATCAAAAAGCGCAGTGATATTCTACTCCTGCTTTCTTTGTATATATAGCTGCTTTTTCATGACAGTTTTTTCTTGGTGCTGGAAAACCTCTTACTACAATTTCCTTGCTTGTTTGGTTTTCATGTCTTCCACGTGAGGTTTCAAGTCTCAGATGTTTATTTAAATATTGAGCTTGAGTTAAAATGTTGGTTAGAGTGACAGCGTTGTTAGAGCTTGAATAACAACTTTGAGTAACAAAAATAGAGTCCGAGTTAAAATGTCAAGTTTCAGGCTGATCAGCACTCCTCATGACCTGTTTTGACTTAAGCACCCTTAGAAGCTTTATTATCACATTTATCAACCACTCAAGTTTAGGAAAGGTTGCCAGAGCAATATTGTCAGATTTATCTCTCAAGACACAACTTCAGAAAAGTCAAACTTCAAATTCTACCTTGGACTTGAAATTCTAACTCAAACTCAAACTTGAACTCTTAAATTAATAAATTACTTTGAACATTGTTTTAGTTTCAAAAGGCAGAAGATAGTTTTAATAATTACTGCATGATGAATCAAACGTATGTTAATTAAATGTACAGTGGTAAAATATTCAATGAACACCACCTGGTTCAGTTGTTGGTGACTCATGTTTCCACAACTTATCTAGTTTAACTGCGAGTTCTATCGACAGACGTCATCTTTGCAGTCAACAGTGTTACCAGTATATGTTGGATGGATTCTCAAGATGATCATGAATGTTGATTAAGAATTGAACCTGTGTGCTCATTTCTGCTGTCTACAGAATCCAGTGTTTGTTTGTTTGCTTGCGTTTACTTGGCACTGCCTGATAAATATTTAAATAAATTTTTACTCCACTAAAGCTTAAACTTACCAGCAGTTGTAAAATATAAAATGACCTCTATAATTACAGTGAGACATCTCCAACTGGGCCACCTAGAAGACAACAAATCTTGTGAAACGCAAACTGACAACAAAGGACTGGTTCCCTTCTCATGACAGCAAGTATCAGTCTGTTTGACGTGAAAACATGTAACACCATCAACTCGTCAATGTTATATACATTCTTAGAGATTCAGTCCTTGATGGCGACTTGTCAAAATTATAAATCTTGCATTTTGTGACAAGAAAGCCAATACCGTTGTAAAGCATACAAAATTTAGGATCAAAACTAACCAATCAACAAATGGCAAAGTTTCCAAGGGGTTTGCACCACATCGCACTTTGTTGGCTTTTCAATTTTGTCATTAACTATTGTTTATTTGAGAAAACGATTGTCATCCTTTGTTATCTTTGTTTCGAAGTAAACTTCAGGTTCCAATAGGTTAACTCTTTTCCAAGTGGCCCAGCTCAAGTGGTCTTACTTTGCACATTAATTTTGTTCCACACAGGAGAAATCTGCCAGCTTTAAATGCATTATTATATATTTAAATACATTATTGAATTCTTGTGGTGGGTGGTTTCTGTGCACAAAAGCTCTGGAATCTTGTTCTGTAAATTATCTTTGAAGATCTTGTTTCCATTTTCTTGCCATTTGGTGTACAAGATTTTAAATGATTACTATAAGAGCATAGGTGTTAAGACATGCTATTAAAATTGGATAAAAAAAAAAAAGAAATATTTTCTTGAAATTATGTTAACATTATTGAAGAAATTTTGGTGCGTTTGTTCAGGTAGCAGGGTATTTTTGTTATTGGAATTGCAACTGAAAATACTACTGGCCTTATACAGGCAGTTGTACTTTTTTTCATCTGCTATTTTGCTGAAAAAGGATGTCTTAATTTTTATGCACAACATGAAAATAAAGTGCTATCTAGACTTATTTTGTGTTTTCTTCTGTTATTTTAAACTGTGTCATTAAACTTTTGGGGAAACTGCATCATTATCATCGTGTTTCATATTTTGCCCTGCCAGGGGTTTCAGTAAGGGCTTGGCATCAGGCAAATAGACTAGCTAGGAGGATGATTTTTGCCCACCTGGTTTGACCATCTAGTTTTTCTTTTAACAAAGTTCAGTTTTAAAATCTCAGTCTTTATCGTCGTGTAAAATTATAGTTTTAGGTGTACAGCATGGCCAAGCCAACATCGTTTCATTCATTTTTCTTTCAAGCTGGAAAAGCTTGTTGAACTAGTGATGGATAACTGGAAGAGAATTCCAAGTTCCAGACTTGGATTATTCTGTTGGTATTAGTGGTTACAGCAGTAAAGGAGTTGATATGCACCATTTGAAATGAGAATGATGAAAATAGCATTATTACCCCCTCCCGACATGGATTTAGATTAATGCTCTTTTAAGACAGATGCAAAAAAATCCCTGGGGAACTCCAACAAGAAAGGACAAGAGTGCTTGGTTTCTCTTAGGGTGCTCAGCCTCAAAAAATCCACAGCTGGAACTTTAGCAGTCAGTACCTTTTTAAGGTATTTAGCCCAAAAAAACATGACTGGATGTTTTGTTTTAAGGTAAGTACCTCTTAAAATGGTGAGAAAAATTGCAAGCCACACCTACAAAACAGAACCTTGATATCTTGTAGGGATTCTTTTCAAGATTTCTAACAAGCCCCCGTGTCCATATTAAGTGCCCCCCACCCTCCAAGGGGAAAGGGGATTCTTTCTAGTATGAGCCCTCCAGGTGCCAGCTTCTAGAGGAATCTGGAGCCTATGCTACTCTCTTGGGTTTTCAAGCAATTCCCTATTGAATTGTGCTTGAAAGACTACTGTCTGAGACCGGCTTGTACATAATAGCTTCAGCCTGCTCAAACATCTTCAGTCTCAAGGCATCATGGAAAGACTTAAAATATTGGAGGTGTTAGACATTCGGTTCAAGCAACTAATATAATGATGCAGTATACTGAAGACTGCACAAGTCTAAATTCTCACTTGCACTTGCAGACATGACACTCACATTTTTATTGAACATAGCTCTATAATTACAACAAAAAGGAGAATATTCTTTTGCTTGCATATAATTAATTACATGTCTGCACTGAAACTAATGTTCAGCACACCTTGAATGCAAATACAATGCCAAATGGACCCATTTTAGGAGATACAAAACACCATTTGCAGGCATTATTGTTAGTGGGTAGATTTATGGATAAAAGGCCAGGGTTAAACTGAGAAAAAATGTTTACAATTTGTCACCACTTGCCAGAATAATTATTGCTTTGCACAGAACTATATTTCCAACTGATGTTTTTGGTAGCTTGTTCTGCATTTCCTAAAATGGCTATTCAGTCAAGAGAACAGGTGCTGTCTGCAAATTGAGTGAGCCCATAGCTATCATTCCTTGAAGTTGCATGGCAACAAGACATGTTTATCGAGACCTAGCAACATATGTTTTCAGCATTCCTTCCATCGATCTCCTTTGTAGCTGCTATTGGTTAGTTTCCATGGGTCGTATGACAAGCCAAAACAAAGGCTTCAACAATGACGGCCAAGTGGCTCAATCAACATAAACATTCTAAAAACTAAAGCTTGACCTATTGTTTGGATTAAAGATTATAAGTGGAGTTTAAAATCTTTGAGAAGTTTCCATGAGCATTTTCACCAAAATTAGTACTTGCATCTTGACATCTAACTGGCTACTTTTAAAGTAAGTCTATGTTGTTTAATGAAACTTGATTTCAGAACGATAATTATTACAACAATTTCTGATCACTCGTGCAAACCCAACCACCAAATCTAAATGTGAAAATGGTTGTTAAACAAAACGTGTGAATTCAGCCTTGTAGTCAAGGTGTTTTTGGGCCATGAGGTCTCAAACAATTTCCGACAAAGGTTTTAAGTATAGAAACTTTACGTAAGACAGCATGTTTCTAAGAATTACAAAATGTTCTGAATGATTTTTCTTTTTGTTTAACAAGTGAACTTCATATAAAACTATGCCCTTACCCTTGAGGTTAGTCTTAAGTGTTAATTCTCACCAAAGATTACCATGCGATTATTATGAATAAAGTTGAAATTAAATTTGCTATTTTTTTTTTTTTACTGAGTGTGGTTTTTAATCAACAGTCTCTCAATTCAACAATAGTTTATTTTTAATTTGTGATACAGCAAATTCTATTGAATGCACTAAAACAGTGTCATCAATTAAACATACAATGCTTTGGAACCAGTTTACTCTTTCGAAAATCTAACTGCTACATCAAAATTTTAAAAAAGAAAGAAAGTAGATATTAGGAGAAGTGATTAGCAAGGGAAAGGAGATTCAGTCTACAATTCACTGTCTAATATATGCTGCGCCATTTTGCCAAGATGTAGGATAGTATTGACCATCAACATTTCAATCATTAGAAACTCCCATTCATATCCCTTCCCAGGAGAAAGTCTGTGTTATTTTGAAAATTGGAAAGACATAAAATGGGAGTCCTTAATATCATTTTTTTGCTGGAGTATTAAGGAACTAAAACCAAATGGTTTGTAGTTCAATGTCTTTGTTTAGCTACTAACAACATCCACCACCACTTTGCTTAACTGGCGTACTAGAATTGATTTTGACGTTACTAGTTCCAGGTTGAGCTGGCGCTGGTCCCATACGATTCTTTATTTCTGCTGCCATTGTCATAAACGCTTGCTCCACATTTGTGGCATTCTTAGCACTTGTTTCCAAGAATGGTATTCCCAGGGAGTCTGCATATTCCTGCAGGGATAAAAGTACAGTATTGCTTTGAGAAACGATTTTCAACAAACTTGGCAGCAAAAAGAAAACGAAAATGTCCTCTTACCATGCTAGTTAATAACACATTAACCTGACATGTTCCAAAATAATTAGGGGGAAAGGCTAGGTAGGAAGTCACTAATAATTTACAAATTGAAAAGCCACAACTGTGTTTAGTTTTATTGCAATGTGAGACAAGCAAGGAGAAAAAGCCACATACAAAAGGTCTTCTTTAAAGTTCTTGTCGCTTCCCGAGAGCCTTACAACAAAACAAACCACAATTAAGGCTTTGTAAAATTTGAATCCAAAAATAGTACTATTTACTTTTCTTGGAGAAGCTTATTAAAATAATGAATTGCATTAAAAAGTAACAAGTTATACACCAATTCTTAATTATGATGCACACCTACTGAAACTACATATGGCTGAACCTCCGCAAATGAACACCTACTGTAGGTGGACACCTCCTTTAAGCTGACACTTTGTTGTGGTCCAAGCCACATACAAACACTGCATTTTTTACCTCTCATAAGCAGACAACTCTCTTAAAGGGAACACTTTCTGATCAAGAGAGAGTCTGTTTACAGGAGGATTGACTGCAGTTATTTACGGTACCTTTGCTGTTGTGAAATCGACAACTTTCTTTGTTGTTAGATCGCACTTGTTCCCAACAAGTAGTTTATTAACATTTTCACATGCATAACGGTCAATTTCTTGTAACCACTGCTTGACATTGTTAAATGACTCCTGAAATTTAACAACACAAATTTGAGTTCAGTTGCAATCAATTTTCAACCAAAAAAAAACAATTTAAGGCATACAAGTAGGAATTCAATTCTATGTGACAGCAGGGATTGACAAAAATTTAGAAATACCATGTACTAAAAGAGTGTTTGGAAGTAATTGTAATTTGTTACTCAAATTGATTACATAACCAAGCAGAAATTTTGATGCATGTACAAAATGGCTCTTGCTTTTTTGTTAGATAATTCCATTAGAACATTGCAATTGAACAATAACCTAACCTCGAGGGTACAACTTGAAGAATAGAAATTTGAAAAAGAAACTTGATCAATTGCTTTTGCAGTAATTTGCACTGAAAGAACTATAATCCACAGCACTATTATCTATAAAAGAAAGTAGGCTGAACTTGGAAATGATTAAATGTAGTTCCCAGGGCGAAAATAAAGCTAATTGAAGTGCAGAAATTAGATACCACAACAAACTGTGGTGTGAACTTGACAGGTACTTAACTTTATCCAGCAAATAGTGTACAAATAAACACATCCAGAACTATAGGCCAAAAGGGGACTTTGACCCACTCATAGGTCATTCTACTTATTTTAACAATTCAAAATACATCACTGCACTTCAGTTTACAAGATGTTGCATACACTTTTGCATGCTGATGAAATGACTCAGCAACATGTTAACTACTTAGATGCAAAAAGGTCAACATGTACATGTATTTATAAATGCAAATCTATACAAACTAAAGTTAAACAATTTCATACAGCTGTACGAGTGACACAGTAAAATTCAAAAATTCACAACAATAAGTCAAGTACCCCGTCACTATGCACGGTAGCAAAGTCATTGTGAGCAAACAATGTGTTTACCTGGTCCGTAACATCATAAACGACTATAATTCCATGCGCTCCTCTGTAGTAGCTGGATGTGATGGTGCGGAATCGCTCCTGACCTGCAGTGTCCCACTAAAGAAAGCAAATCCAATCAATGCCAATTTTGATGCATTAAAATATCGTAATTTACACCCGAACAAAGTACAATGCGTTTCAACGACGTAATGGTCACTTCTACGTTCCTTACCGATCGATTTAAATTGTATTTTGAAATTGACATGGAATATGCAACGTTATCACAGTTTTCATTGCACTTACAATTTGCAGCTTTATGGTCTTGCCATCCAATTCTATGGTTCGTATTTTCTACGTGGGAAAAATAACAAAATAAACATGAAATTGGAAATCATTACGTATCCCTCTTTCTTTTTACCCCCAAACGGCAAAGCTAGTCCATAATATAAAAGGTAGAAAGATTTTATATATGACTTACAAAGTCGACACCAATTGTGCTGATGTAGCTTTCTGTGTATGTATCATCCTGTTACAGCAGAAAAAAAAATAGCGAAGGTTAAACAGCGATTGGAATAAAAGCAAGAACCGGTTACCGGTCAGACATCGCTGTCGATGGGAAATATTAGGCAATACTCGTCAAAAGAACAGGAAAATGCGAATACCAACCGCGAACCGAAGCAACAAGCATGATTTTCCAACACCAGAGTCTCCGATAAGAAGAAGCTTGAACAAATAATCACTGTAAGTAAAACAGAGTAGAAATACGTTCCGTAAGAGATAAATTCCAAATGACACGTCGAATCATCCCTGGTTGAACTCGAAACCCTGCCAAAGGGAAACTGTGAAGATAGCATAATGTTAAACCTACTATTCGGGATTCATAGTGGACATGTTAGGCTGTCTCGCTCCCAGTTGTGTAGGTCGTTGATTTAGCTGCGTGCCAAGCTAAATTTTGAATGAAATGATGTACAAATACCGGCAAATATCCTGCTTTTTCGGTGAAAGAGGAAGCGAGCCACTAAGCTCAGCTTGGCGTGGTGCTAACAATAATCCTTAGAGGGGGATGAACAAATTGCTTTTCACCATGACGTCATGTAGCAGTAAGACGACGTGGCAAGTCGACTCGTATCTCGTGACTTCCGACGAAGTCGCAGCTCGGAACACGTCGGTAAATTTGACGGTTTTTTTTGATACACGCGAATAAATATTTGATGGTGTACGTAATAAATCAATATTTATAGCATTTAAAAATAGCAAAATGAAATTTTTTCAATGCTTCGATCTTTTTTTATCACACATTTAAAAACAAAAATATTTCAATTTAGGTTTCATTCTTCACTTAGGGAGGGACCATTACTTTTTTGAGGGGGGGTACGGACGGGGGGTTGGCCAATTTTCTGGAACATGAAATTTTTTCTCACCATTAGGTTGTGTATTTTTTTGTCCTGGTGGGCAATAATTTGAACATCTAACAGCACCTAGACCTGGTGTTTTGCTTATGGTTTTGCTTCCTAGCAGATTTTACTGTGTTTTAATTTTTTCTCTTCTCACCCCCTCCCCCTCCCACCGTCAAAAAAATGATGGTCTGTCCCTTATAAGCTACGATGTCATCAAATGTTTTCTAGATTGGAAACTAAATATTTTTGCTGTGTCAGTTCCGGCCTGCGACTGCTGCTGATTCTCGACACATGAAAGAGACCATATAAGCTCATTAGCATGTTAATAATAATGGCCAATAGTAGCCATAACTATATTTCGCAAATTCAGCTTGGGTTGTTGCGCAAGCAATCATCTCTGAAATATCCTTTATCATGAAACACACTCCTCCTGTCCGTATATCACTACTCTAGTTTTCTCTGTCATCTTGAACGGACACCGCACTGTTTGTGAACTTGGATTCGGTCTAGAAAACAGGTTATTTTGGTCCGTCTAAATAAAAGATAATTGCTTTCAGAGATATCGCTGATTGTAGAACTGAATAAGATTGGGCGTTTACTACCCTAATGCGTTAAACCGGGGGAGACAGGGGGGTGTCGAAATGGCAGAAGGGGGAGTTCTTTGCTACGCCTACCCTTTTCTGTAACACTACTTCACACTACTGGTTACTGAATGATACTGAATTACCTTACAATTTATTATCATTCATAACAAATTTACTTACACAACATTCTGGTACTGACATCAAATTGTAATTAAATACACTACAATCCAAACTGAATTGTCTAAATTAACAACCCGACCTTGAGAGTTTCATTTAAGTAGATCTACTTTGAACCTGGGCCAGCGTAATACATGGTACCGTATGAACACAAGATAGACTTCAAATAGACCACAGAAAAAGATTTCATCGGAACCCCCTGGCATCTTGTAGGGTAAATTGAGAGTTTTGCGAATTAGTGTCATTTGAATGGCCATAGTAGAACACAAGGGTTCCGTCTGGTAATTAAATATCATGAATAACAACGAATTCGAACGAAGTCTATCACACTATTCTGTTAATTTTTTCACTAGTGCTTCTGCTTCACTAACTGTATTGCCGTCCACAACATACCTATCAACAAACGAGTCATCGAAACAACTCGTTAAGTAAATTCTGGAAGGCGCTTCCTCTACTCTATGGACCCTGTAAACCTCATAAGGCGGAAGGAGAACTTCGTCTTCCTCGGGAAAAGCGGATAGCATTTTAATGGACGCTCCAATTTTGGTAACAATAACGAATTGACTCCCGGTTAAATTCTTCTGGAAATCTTCTGCCACTGAAATATTCCCTGTAGTAGAGGTGTACGAACCAAACCGTACTATCTGGCCAGCCTCGGCGGCAAATTTGACAGTGACACCCCTGTAAACAATTTTTGTCCGATTTTCTTTAGGCGTGGCAGCGAGGATTTTCCTGCACGCCTCTCGTAGCAGGTATGATAAAATTGGAAAATCCATGCCGTCACCGGTGTATCCTTTTCTTGTGTCGCCGTTGAAATGGCGATAAACTGGTGGGTTTTCCAGCGTGTAACAGATAACGGCAAAAATCTCGTCCTTGGTTAAGCCAGCGCGGCCTAAATTGGCTTCAATTGTCTGTCTCGCTTCATTCCATTTTTTAAGCGTTTCTTCATGACCTGCGTGAATGAGAGCGTTCTTTTTTCCCTCATATTCAAGTCCTCTTCTCATCATTGTCACCATGATCTCACCGGGGAAGGATACAGTAAAGCTACTCTCTGCGAGCCCCATCTGTACCACGTGAGCAAAGCTGGAAAATCGATTGTATTCATTCTCCAGGTTTACAACTGGATGTGTCACTGTCAAAGGAAGAAACCCTTCTGGAGGGGGGTAAACAAAGGGGTTCGTTTCGGTCCCCAGGTTAATTTGTACCCTCTCTCCTCTCATGAGAGACATGCATGGGTAAACAGCTCCTTCGAATGTAACTTCAGAGAATGCGCAGCCCATTTCGCCCTCCCAGTCACCATTTAAGCCAAAGCTCACTTCTTTGTCCTCTAAATTAACGGCCAGGCTGATCTCCTGCTTTCCACTGTCGGCCATATTGTTCTTTCATATTGTTGTGCCACTTCAAGCATCTCATTCCATCGTATGCCCATGAATACGCATCGTCGCCACAGCCTTTCCCTTTATCAGCCATGGCTCTGAAGCTCTCGTCCGCCCATCCCAGCTGCATATACCCGCCTGTGTTAGTTTTACATTCAAAGTAAAACTTTCCCTGCTTCTGTCGCAGCGGTTTCATTACTACTGTAGGAGCAGCGCGCTGTGCAAAGATTTCAATCGGTGGTCCTTCCAAAATGATGGCTGCCTCTTGATAATTTTCTGCGCCTTCGACCGTAGCAAGAGATTTAAAGTCACTGATCTCCATTGCCTTACGACTAAATTGTACCGGAAGGAGGTCTTACTTATCCGTACCTTCAATTCCTAAAGACTTGAAGTTTCTTTGGAAAACCAGCAAGCTTCCGCTAATAACGGGCTACTATTTTCTCTTATTGTTATTAAAGAATAATCTCTTATTTCTTTTGTTCTGTTATTCACTGTTATTTTGTAATTCCCTTGGCGATCATTGGAATTGAAGAATAACTAATTCATAATTTTCACATTTTAATTATGTAGAGCGGTTTTGACTCGAGTGGTGATTATTCAAAGTCATGCATAACTGACCCGTAATCAAAACATTTCTAATCACATGGAGCGGAGTCAAAAAATATTTGGATTTTGCACCACAAGCTACACGATTGGCTTAAATAGCTCGTGCCACTTTTTCATCCAATCAGAAATCAATCATTTAAATCAATCGCTACTCACTCGCGACCAAAACCAATCGCGAGTCACTCGCACAACTGAAAGAAAACCTACCATGCAATTTTCTCAGAATGACGAAACAATGTACCTCAAGAAGTGCTTCGTATCAAATGGTGTATGCGAATGGCACTAGACTGAGTGGGAATCAAGTCGCTGTAACGGGCTCAGAAGGTGAGACCCAGTTCTACTTTCTGCAATGATAGCAGCAACTAGCCTACGTGTACTCGTACCCATTTTTTTCCAGGGGAGAGCAGTCGATGTAATGCTATATTTTCTTATCAACTTTAATCGCACAAAATCAGGAATCAATTTAATATCAAGAGAAATATTATACAAATTGGCCAACTGTAAAATTCAAAATTTATTTACAAAACTGACACGTGTAACTTAACAAGGCAATTGCTTATTAAATTGTCTACGGTTAATTTTACACGACTAAACTTAAATCAGCGTGGTATGTTCACAAAACGTCCGAAGGCTAACAAGTTGCCTCAGTCATTCAACTGTACAATTATTACGTACACTCGCAAGGCTTGTTCAATCAATCTGTGGGTTGTTCTTGAAGAGATACTCAGCCTGAAAAAGGAAGTAAAACAAAGCATTAAAACCAACTGTCTCTAAGCGCGGGAAAATGTCTACGAGCGAGTCACGTGTGGTTTTATTTTACTTCTTATTGGATAACAAAGTGGCACGAGTTTATTAAGCCAATCAAGCAGCGTGGGAACGTAATGCAAAACCCAACTAAATGCAAATTACTCTAGACACACAGAAAACTGTCAACAAAGCCTTATGTGTCACAGAGTAATTGTTATTAGATTTGGAAAACACATTGCTAGAGAGGAAACATCAGTTACCAAAACCACACTGAGATTTTTAAAAAACCTTTCTCTTGAAATTCAAATTTGCGTCTCCACTCACATTCAAACAGAGCAATTAAATAAGAAAGTTTCCTTGTCTTCTCGTACAAAATGATCAAGCAGCTTGTCTTTTCAACATGTCCTCAAGTGTATGCTTAACTACAAACATTACGAACTTACCACAAAATCAACAGGATCATCAGGGCGCATTTTACAGCACTCTATAAGACCTTGTGCAAGTGTCGGCATAACGTGCTTCATGAGATAGTTCCTCAGCGGAATGGACTGATTTTCCAACAACTCTTGCTCCTGGCGCTTGACCTCCGACAATCGTACACGCTGGAAAAAAAGGGCACAGCCAAATGGACAAAAGAAACTAAAAAGGATAATTTTCTACTTAAGAAATAGAAAACATGTTTCGTACTATCGAGTTTTAGTTTTAATCTAATTGCGTTCTATCACGAATGCCGTCCTCTGATTGGCTTCGCGTATAGCGTAGCAGTGTGCGCTTGTTAACAAAATAGACGCAGCTTCTTCGCGTTTTCGAGATGTCTAAGAAGGAGATTTAGATAAGGTTTTGAAGGACTAGTATAACCAATTAAGATTATTCGTTCTCGATTTCTATGTGTGTTAGGCTGCGCGATCGTCAACTATCACAATCTAATTGTTAAATAGACGCGAGTATTTTGGGGGGAGTAATTTGTAAGGTAGGTAAGCCTCTAGTAAAGCTTAGTTCTTATGAATACTGATATAGCAAATATTGAATTTATGGCACGGCTTCAAAATAGAGTTGGATTAAAACAAATCCTACAGCAAGGGTTTGACATTGTAGAACAGCACACGGAAAATGGCAGCAGCCTATTAAGAAAATGGGAGGACGCACAATAGCGAAAGCAAAAACTGATAACAGTTTTCATTTTGACCATTGTTAGCCATCCCACCTTAAACGCGATCAGATGAAAACAACTATTCATGTAAATTCAAACTCTCCCGTCTATCCGTCCACAAGCCCCAGCAGATATTTGTGGACTCTCGAGAGATGTCATCGTCAACACGAACGTGAAATTTCGTACGTTTCCAGGTTGCTGTACCCTTGTGGAGCAAAGGAAAGCCCAGGTCTCGTTTCTCAATACTCAGATGGCAATAAGTTTGTTCCAAGAGCCCGTGATCCTTTTGGTAAGCAGGTCAATGAGAAAAATCCCTAGATACGTGGTGTTACCGGTGACCCCCCTGCGCATATAGTAGTTTGATCGTTGATTCGTTCTTTTATGTAAACATTTACCATATATGGTCTCAAACCAATATATGTCCTGAGACACCACGTAACTACCAAAAAATCGTGTCGGGCTTTCGGTCACTGCTGACCGAAAACCAGCTGGGTCTGATTCAGTTGGCAGTAACCATTTTTCTTACCCATTCTTCTTCTCTTCGTTGTCGCTCGGCAGCTTCTTCGGCGTCTCGTTTCTCTTGTTCTTCTCTTGCTTTCTTTTCTTTTTGAAGCTGTAACAGGAGTAAGATAAAAAAACCTTTAGATTTTGCTAATAGCGTAAAACGATTTCCCAGTACTAAAGAAGTGTGCATGTGATGTGATCAAGTATGTAGTTTTGGCGAAAACTGAAAAAAAAAACATGGCAGCAGTGAGCTCGAGAACCAGTGTCACTTTTGGCGGGGGAACACGTGACAGACCCACACGTGTAGACTAAATAATTTTTGGCGAGAAAAACTTGGCGGCCGTCGTCAGTTTACTACGAAAGTCTTGTCATCCTTCAAATCAATATAGATAGCACCCTGCGCGCGCTCTGATCGGTCAAAAACCCATGTTTTATCAGAGTTTAGGAAATAGCCCAAATCAAACACGCGGTCTGATTGGTTTAAAACCGTGTTTCCATTTAACAAATTGATTCCATGTTGTCGTGCGTCTGTTCAGAATAGATCACGGATGACGCCAAATTGTGACAGGAACAAAAAAGTGGCACACGAGGCGATAGCCGAGTGTGTCACCGATGTTCTTACCACATTTTGACTATCTGTAACTCGATAGAAACATGGAGAACACGTTTTCTATTTCTTTTAGAAAATACTGCGACCTAAAAAAGAAAATCAACTTGTTTACTTTGATCATCAAAATGTAACTTCTCTTTTTGCTCGCGGCATCATCACGTCAACAGCTGGTGCTAGTTCTGTGTTATAGAAACACGGTTTTAAACCAATCAGCGCGCCTATTTGGTTTGGGTTATTTTGTAATACAGAATAGATAGTTAGTAACGTAACCAATCAGAGAACGGGATTCGTGATAGAACGCTGGTTTATACTAAAACTCGATAGAAACACGGCACATGTTTTCTATTTCTTTAATATTATTGTTTTTCGCTACATTATCTCTATATCATAAAATATCATAATGAAGAAGGTCATTTGAAATCACTCGAGAAATGTAGAAAAACACTGGCCTGCGGCTCGTGTTTTCTACTTTTCCCTAGAGTTCTCAAATGCCTGTCGTGTTTTCTCACAGTGTGTTACACGGATTAGCCTTCTTTATTTGCAATTACACGCAAACACCAAAAGGTATTAGATTATAAAAATCACAACGTACCCGTTTTTCAGTTTCAATTCTCTCCAATTCTGCCAACTCTTCCGGCGTAGGACCTGTTTGAAAAGCAAATAATAAAATGAAATTCTCCACAGAACATAGTAGTAACATAGAACTGCTTCAACTCCGACGCTTTCTCTAGTAACTAGAGAAAGAAAAGGGGAGTGAGGTTTGGTGCCGAGCCCGCACACGAGGGAGGGGGCAATAGAATGGAGAATGGACGAACGCAACAAATCCAATATGTCTGCAAGCTGAATAGAGTCGACAGTTTAACTCTCCTTGCCAATTCTTCAAGCTCACTAGGACGAAGGAACATTCACAAGCGAATCCAGGATTCCATTACCGTCGTTGATAAAAGGTTGTAACAGACTCACCGTAATTTCTGGGTGATCCCATCAGCTTTTTGATTTGTTCAACTACTTTGGTCATTTTCTTGGTTTTGTCGTGAGTTATGTCTGGTGAAGAATTACTTTAATCAGTTAGATATTAATATTAACCAACCAGTCCACGCCCGAGATATGATAAGACGGGCGCTGCAATAACTCTAAGGCGCAAAGTACCACAAACAGCTGCTTAAACGTTCTCCAGAATACCTCATTTTGAGCAAATTTCGGTCAAAAATTTTGGACACAAATGAAATATTGCTAAAGTAAATTTACGCCTACAAAACAAGAATTACACCGAAACAACATATGCGAAAATAAAGAAATGGTTCATGCTAAGTGTCCGTATATGGGTTAAGACTTTTGGGGAGCACGAAAGAAGCGTAAAAGCTACTCGAGGGAACTCTAGCTTCTTGAGAGTGCTCTCCGAACTTGCCAAGGGTCAGTGTTATGTCAAAACCCAGATTTACTTATTTATTTAGTTTGTAAGCTTTACAACATTTACCATCATTTTTGTTTATTTACTCACCAATGTGGTCGGGATGTATTTCCAGTTCATCGAAATAATTCAGCACGGTCTCATCTTCAGTGTTAATGGCACGAAACTCAGCTAACCGCCTCATCAAACCTGGAGACGTTTGGAGAATTACGTGACAAGGATTAGACAGAAAGCTTCACTTTAAGACGCTACCTCATCCCGGAGGAAAGAAAAACAGTTTGAAAGCAGGAAGCGCTTTAACATGACAAGTCCTACCTTCTTCTGTGTTATGGGTTCCAGCAACCACGCTTTCAGGCAAGTTCATAACTCTATTTTTTAGGAATTCGTCTGTTGCTTCTAGTGATGCCACAACCTCTGTAACGACAGGACAAACTCAGCTTAGTATGAATGATACAGCATCAGCAATGTGAAATGCAGGCAAAGACAACAAGCCCTGTTGAAAACTGGGACCGAGCTTGTCACGTGACTTACGCGATTTGACCCCCCTCGAACACTGAACTGATAGGGAACGAATGCAAAACTAATGCGAAGTCGTTGTTCTTGAATTGTATTCTGGAGTTTTGTCTTTGAATAGAGTCTTTATCTACGAAAGTGTCGTTTGAATACGTTTTCTACAAGCCCGCCACATTGCCGGACACGGAAAATGGGTGACATACCGTTAGGCCTTTCAACAAATATCCGGAATTTTAAGAAAATATTAATAAGATATTTAGAAAATTTAGTGATATTTAGATATATTGATAGTTTTTGTGGTTTAGCCCGGTGCTTTCTTTGCTCATGACTAAGTTCTATGCCAGAAACAATCCAGTTCAGCGATGTCCCACTCGGAAAATCTATTTCACATCACTAAAAGGACTGAAAAACGTAAACAAGCAATTTTCCAAAATGGCGGATGCTGACGGTAACATGTAAGTGCCAGAATCGTTTTCCCGGCTCAGCTATTACTAGTCCTTACTACTGATAATTTTGAACATTTTAGCCTAATGATTAAAATATATAGAGACATACGATAAGACAAAATAAGAGATTTTAGTGAGTTATTCAGAAAATGTTTGCGAAATTTTAATAGATTTCTTGAAAATTTGCGGCAAGCCATTTAAGCGATTTTACGTGATATTTATGGTGGGCCTATACTCAACGCTTGTTCGGGAAAATCGCGAGCTCTTCAGTTGTCAGATTTACTGTGCTACGAAGCGTGTATTTGCGCTTTTCAATGAATATCTGTTTGTACATTTTTCAATCGGACTTAAATAGGGTTTCTTATGAAAAGCAAATGAGGACGAAACCCGACCTCAACTTCACCTGCTTTTGGTCACGGATCTAGATCCTTAAAATTTCTTCTGTTTAAGATCATCACATCTTTTTCTTGGTAAATTTAGCTCACAATTCATACATTTTCTACAATTCAAAATTTAACCACGTGACATTACTGGACATGTACAAACTTAGTAGTACTATGTCGCGCCTTGTTGGAAATCGGGGAAACATGCCGGGAAAGAAGATTGCCTTGTAATTTTACCTGGCATAATAAGTTTGTCGTAACTTAGCGGCGAATCCTCTTCACCTTCCTCTCCCTCTTCAGCTGAAAGAAAAACAAATTAAATTATTACAGACAGCAGAAATGCAACAGAATCTTTCTGTATTGTGAAATATCAAAGAGGAGGAGTCACAGAGTGGCAAAACCCAAACAGTGAAAGATAAAAAACCGTTGTTCAAAAGACAGAGTCGAAGAACGCAGTTAACTAAGAATATCTGTTAGAATTTAATATTACAATATACCTGCAAACAGTTCTTTTGCTTGTTCGTATGTTTTCGGATATCCGTCTAAAATAAATCCCTGAAGAAAAGAAAGCCGATCACTTGTTATTTCTATAACTGTTTTTCATAATCCTACACAGCGTAGTTTTGAATCATCATTTCAAGTTTACAACTTTCAGTGATTTTCTCCACACATCTAACGATATCAAGTTATCATTGGCAGTATGTTTTCTAGCCCAGACAAAAAACAAATCAATAACAAACTTGGACGTGTCGTTATGCGACAGTTCAATAGGCTTGCAGTCACTTGTGAAATAAAGCTAAGGCAAATAAAGCTACCCGTATCCATGAAAAACACTGGAGCACACTTTAGGGAAATTATCAATCAAGAAAAGTAACACAATCGGCATGGCGCTAGATTTAACATGCAGTACAAGGACATACATTACTTGCAAAAACATTCGGACAAAAAAGCGTTCGAAAATAAAACTGTCCCGAAATATTTACAGTACAGCATAAAGTATACCCAAAGCTTTTAGTTTCCTTTATGCCCACCTCTATGGAGCAAACTCTAGTCGAGACACTTCTTGACATACGTAAAGGCATGATACGATTTGTGTTAGATGTTGTACCAATTTGTATTTAATTTGTATTTTATTTTGTTACAGCAAAGTCTCTGAAACTGTTTTCCTAAATTTGACCGAAATGAGTTAGTAAAAAATCTCTGAAAATTAAACGTCCGAGATTTTTTGCAGTGTAACCCCCTTCCCCCCCCCCCCCAAAAAAAAAAAAAGAACTTTACTTTTCTACCTGATTTTGACAAGGCATGGAATGTAACTTGTCCTTGTAAAAGCGGATAATATACTGATCTTCATAACGGCCTGAAGGGGAAAATAGAGATTAAAACTACATTAAAACAAATTCACTCAATTAGTTTGCTCAAAGGAGAGCACTTATTTGAGAGTGAACGGGATGCTTTATGTAGTAAACCACAAGAAAAAGCAAAGAATGTGTACCACAATGGTAATTGAGGGAGAAGGGGGGGGGGGGGCTAGGGGCCTATTAGAAACCGAAAATCCGAGCAAAACATCGCTCAAAACCGCAATACATTTCGTCCAAAACCGAAAGCTGAAATGAAATGTCTCACTGACAAAACTTTGGTAGACTTGAGAATCTCGCTTTCTGTTAGTAAAAGAAGGACTGCATAGAAGGGTATGCAAGAGGACTTTAGAGTTACAGATCTAGCGCGACTGCAGCGAGTAACTTCCTTGGCAAAACCAGAAAAACCGTAAAATGCATTGGACAGAAAAATCTAAAACAGCAATTATTGTTAACAAAAAACGAAAACCGAAGGCCACATTGGAGAAAACCCGCAAACCACACAAGACACCAAAACCAAAAAACCGCAGTTTTTTCAGCGCGAAAACCGGAAAACCGAACCAAACATTTACCAAATCCGCAAAACCAAATACCCCTACGTCTTCTTCGTAATTAATCTCAAAGAATTGTATTTATTACCATTGTTTCTATCTTTGCTGTCCTGAAGAGTTTCAAGGAACTCTTGATCTTCCTGCGCTTTGAGATCGTCTCCATCATCACCCTCAGCTTCTGCACGAGCAGCACTGCGTTGCTAAAAATAATGATAACTCCGTCAATAAAGTGTTTGAGCAATGGTTAATAAGGGCTATCGTTAAGTTTTGAGTCACCTGTACCTGTATCTTCATACCCGTAACAAACCTCTTACTTTCTGGATTCAGAATTCTATCAACAACGGGAATGATAACCCCAGGGGGTACAAAAATCCATCAATTAAAAGAGACTCTTCTAATGTATGATATTACACCAGCAAGCTATTCTGATCCACTGAATGCAACAAAAATTTCGCTTGGAGATGTGCAAGCCTCAAAAAAATAGACATATATTTTTAAGACGTTAAAAAATTTGTGACAGATCTCTTGACCTGGAAAAAATAATGAGGGTTTAAATTTTCTGCTCCCAAAAGTAGGTCAGACACCCCCCACCTCGGCCATGTATACTGCAAGTGCCCCTACCTCACCCCTGGGATTTTCACCTCTAACATCAAGGGTCTATACCATGTGTTACAGGCTATAGCCTGTAATAGGATTCTACAATAAAATGGTTTTATTTCCCTGGAGGAAAATGTGAAATCTGTTTTCAATCATGAGAAAACGTTTAGAGTGGGCAAGGATATGAAAAGAACCTTTCTTTCAGTTCTATGTGTGTTTTGAATTCAAGGTGAGACTAAGGAGCCTGAGTTGTGGATCTGCTCAATACTTTGATTCACACTCTTCTAGAATTGATCCCATGACCTGTAGTCTGCACTGTCAGTTACAAACCGTGTGTACATAGCTGGCAAAATTTCAGAATTCAAGTGAGTGAAGAATTCAAATCGTGAGTGTAGTTTATTTAGTTTTAGCAAATAATTAAAATCCTAAGTTCCCCCACCTGAAGAACAATGTTTTTTATTTCTCTCAAGACAAACTTACTAGATTTTCCACAGCTTCGTCAATGACATCTTGAATTCTGATATGATGAAGTTTGTAGTGATCACAGAGTTGTTTAATGACAAGTGTTTTACCAGAGGCAGGTGGGCCCAGAACGCAGGCTCTAAGTGGCTAGACAAAAGCAATAGTGAAGAGACAAATTTGTAAGAACACAACAATTTTTGTCTTCTTGAAAATAACAGTCTCAGATCTTTCAAACTGGTATGTCATCAAACAGTGAGAATCAGAAATTGCAACCCCCTTATTTTCTTGAAGGCACTGAAAGTTTGCTCCCCTCCCCTCCCTGAAAATAGTAATTTTCAAATATCATTCTTTGACTTAAATGTGTTTTCGCAACTCACAAGCAAATATGACCATGTTTTAAGTACAGTAAATATTAATTTATAGGCACCCAGCTGTCCAAAAAAAATTAAACTGAGTGAGAGATAATTGCAGTTTTAATAGCAATTGAGAGCATATATAAGATTGCACCATTTGCAATGAGTGTGATGCTCAATGCATACAGCTTTGGGAGGTACATGTATATCATGTAGTGACTAGGAATATGTCACATTTAATCAGTCAGTAAATGACAAAGGTACTCAAAAATGTTCATGAATCCATGACAAAGCAAAATTTAACACTGACCTATATCCATTTATTTTGCGTAATTCTGTTTACAGTAGTAGAAGTTATCCACAGTATCTGTAAATCTTACCAATAAGCCTCTCGTTTCTTTGTACTCTTTAATGACGCTATCTATGTTCTCTGTAAGACCAGCCTAAAAGATTTCATATATAATGAAGTAATATTAAAAAATATTATCATTACATTTTCTTAACTCATACTAAACTTAAAAGTTCTTTTCAGCCAGAAATTACAACACTTCCGCAGAGGATTTGTTGATGAACTAAAGTTTGTTTTTATCGTAAGCAACATGACATGAAAACTTTTCACAGGAAACAAAGCTGCAGTACAATCACATGGCACAAATCTGACTGTAAGATAAGTTCCGATAATGAAAGATATGGGATGAAATACAGAAACTATTTTGACTGCCAGTTGTATTTTCACTATTATCCTCTGATCAAATCTGACCTGTTCTTACCTCTGAAACCCAGCTGATGTTCATGCCTTCCCTGATATATGTAGCGTCCATTCTCAGGTTAACCAAGAGCATGTCAAAGTCAGCTTGCTACAAACAAAATCATTGAAAATAATTAATGACATCTAGCCCAAGAGAACAATGTATTCATGATGGCAAGGCTCTAACTCAACTCTGTAACTCTGAATATGCACAAAACCGGTCAGTACAAAATGCAGACTGCAGACTATGCACAAAACACAAACTGAGAATAAAGACTGCTTTATTTTTTTATCAAGTACAAGTGCCATGCAATCACTTTTCTGAGACCATCTTGGACAGAAATTAACAAGTAACACTGAGGATTGTCCTTGGCCCATTGACAGTTCATACATTTTGTTTTAAACAAAGCATCAAGGAAAAAGGGAACACGACCTAAAGCCAAACTGTTCCTTCATCTTGATATATTTTATCACATTCATGTATTATTTATTTGTAGTCTGCATTTTTTTACCTAGTCAGCATTTTGTACACACAGTCTACAGTCTGCAGTTTGTATGGACCACAAACAAAACTATAAATACAATTTAAAAGTAAAATTTCCTACCTCAAGCTCTTTAATAAGCAATGCTTCTTCTTTAGTAATGTTCTTGACTTTCCCATTTCCGAGACTTAAGCTTACAACCTGAAACAAGGAACCATGATAGAGAGTAGTTTGGATACTAGAGTATACTGGTGATGTTGATAATTTGTACTCTAGCAACCCAGATCTTGTGTTTTTATAAATTTCAAAACAACACAGTATACCTTGACAATTTCTTCAAGGGTATTCTTAGAATCATCCACTGCCACCAGATAACGAACTTTAGGATTCTGATCACAGATGTTCACGATCACTGCTGCGAGATCCGTGATGTGAATGGTTGGGACAATGTTCTGGCCATTCCCAAAACATTGCAACGCTGGAGCCTGTCCGTGCCAGGCTGTCTTGAAGAGGAAGTGAAATATTTCTTCTCCCGATCCGTATGTTAACCCTGAAGCAACAACATAAGTGATAAACTTGGCCTTGTTTGTTTTTCCATGCTTGATAACAAGCTTCTCTGCACTGATGTGTGATTTGAAATTAGGATGAGCTCTCCTGCGGCGGTAGTCATCTTCAGTGAAGGAAATCTCTGGATCATCCTGTTTCAAAAAATCAAACAATGCTTTCAAACAAGGTTTTTTTTTTACTTAAAACTTTTGGCTCCTGTGCTGGCCACAACTGGCTGTAAGGAACATTGACCTTTATTCCACTTCTGACATCATCACCTTTGACTAAAATTGGCATATTGTACACTCATGTTAAGCGGGAGAAAAAAACTTAGGTCTTTTCAATGATTCCAGGATCTGACTGACTGGATTAATCAAGCTTGAAATACACACAAAAATGTTTAGAAATTTGAGTGAAAAACTCAGAGGACAATTTCTAGACAACCACATTTAGCTACTCTGTGGTGAGAATTTCCTGTCTCGATGATCTACCATTTTGAGTAGTTTGGAGCTAATTTTGCTTACAACTGATCAGAAAAGAAAGAAAATTTTCAGATTTTAACAGGTTAGATCGGTTAAATCCCAGTCATAAATATAGATTCTTTTCCAATTAGTTATTTACTTCCATCTTTCTCACTATGATGGATTGACAGCAGAAAGGAGAAAACATCCCTTGACTGTTTATATATTACCGGTAATGGCTACATGTGCGTATTGGTCAACATTCAATTTCTCAGGTCTAACACAAGCAGTGGATAGAAAGGATTCAAATTTACAATGTACTGCCTTTGTCAGCACTTGCTGTGAATTAAAATGAACCAGTGTGCATGGATCCATATTCCCATATGTCCAATCACCCATGATGAATACAAAAAATTGTAGGGATAACCAAAACAGGACAAAAACCTGTCCACTGGACGAGATAAGTTTGCTTTTCCAGAAAAAAAAAAAGCATTTCTTAAATTTTCTTTTGGGTTGCTGCGTTCTGACCACTTGTTATCTATTTAGAACTTTTAGAAATTTAAGAGAAAGAGATTTGCAGTTTTCTTTTGTAATAAAATGATCATTTTGGTCTGTCCTCTTGGATGATGTGGTATTCTTTGTGAATGAAATCAAGGCAGACTCAAGTTTCATTTTGTCAACCGATAATGCTCTGTACTGCATCTGAGTCGGCAAATTCGTACGATTGCATCAGATGTTATAGTGATAAGAATGTTAACACTCTGGAAAACAAGTCAAACAAATATGGGCAGGAAGAGGAAATTTAAAGCATTCCTTTCAGCCTTCATAGCAGTTGAAGAGGCCTTGGTTTCTGTTTTCACCAAGGACATGATGTATTAAAGTGTGTGTACTGGAAGACTGGTCACATGAAAATAATAATAAAAAAACTTTCCATTTACCTACATGCTGTTCTAGTGTTGCCATTCTTTCCTTGATATTGATCAGGCAAGAAAAATTTTACCAGGGAAAGTATGTTATACTTGCCAAGCTAACGACCTGGAGAAAAAAGCCAATATCAATGGATTTAATTTTTCACTGGTGTATAAACTTACGGGATCAAGTGGTTTGCTTCTTGCCCATGTCATCACTGTGGATAGACAGATAAACACCTTCACTGCCTTGAAATTTGCCAGCTCTGCATGAAGGGCTAATAAAAAAATATTACACAAGTGAGTTTTAATGTACTTGAAAAATTACAAGTCAGATTAAAAGTTATTGTGTATGATATCATTACATTTTATGTTTACTTATTAATTAAATAATTCCTATATATTACTGAGGTTTTGTTTATTCACATTATTTTATCATTCTACAGATGGATCATAGCCCATGCGGGATTCCTATACAAAAAGGATGGGAGGTGCTTGTTGGAATTTTGAAAAGATCTCTTAAGAGATACCAACATCCTGTTTTGTGAGTGTGGCTTGAAATTTTTTCACACCTTAGAGGTAGAGTCTTAAAAAACACATTAACTGACACCTTGATAATTTTTGGTAGCAAGACAAAAAATGGGACAAAATCAAAAATCAGTTGATTGCCAAATATCTCCTGGAAATTTTTTTTTAGCTCTAGATATTGATACACAAGAAGATACCCAAAAGCTCCTGCTGGATGGTTTTTGATCTATTTTTTTATTGCATGACAGTGAAAACGATACATACATGTATAATTTTAAAATTCAAATCATCCCAGACTGATTAATTACAGTTCAATCATCAAGAGTGTTGTCTTGATGTACTGTCAGATTCTCATAACTGGTATAGCATAAAATGTACAAAAGTCGGTAAGGAGAATTAAATCATTTTGAGCATAACTTTACCAGAAACTGCCCATGTAGCTTCATCAACTTGATCAGGACTGCCAGTGATGTCATACACAAAAATATCACACTCCAGTAAACGAGGAAGCAGATCCTCTTTAGTAGTGTACTGCAAAAATCAAATAAATCAGGGTGCAGTTTAATTAAGGGGTGGTGTGATTGGTACAGTGTAAATTAAAGTGTGAGACTTTGTAAGAAGGCTAGACTGGTGTTTCCTTTGCGAGCCAGAGATATTTTAAGTTCTTAAATTGCAAAACGGAGACTTCAAATTGTTTTAAATGTGAGATTTCAACTGCAATGTATATATGAAAAAGAAAAACAAATCAGTACTTCAAGACTTTCTTAGCCGTGAAAGAATTGAGACTGTGAGATGCATAGGTCTACAAAATTCAACAAAAATGTTGCAAGACTTTGGTTTTTGAAAGACTTTGCACTGCCCCTAGTTTGTTTTTGTTTGGTTTATGATTGTGAATGTGCGTAATCCAGTATGAAAATAAAAAATTGGGCACATCAACATTAAAATGCGCAAAGAGCACAACAGCCTAGCTTTTGACATATTCAGGAAATCATATGATTGTTAAGTTTGAGCAACTGAGTGGGGGTTTTCAAAGTACCGTAAATGTAAACTGTAAAATAAGGAATACTGATGGTATATGCCTACAGAGACTTGTGTAGTGGCTTTTGTTGGCTGTCACTTGAAAACAAAATTTCAAACCGTGTAACAAGCAATCACAGTCACGAGACAGATCTCAGTAAAGCACATCCCTAAAAGAGTGGAACAGCTAGATGCACAAAAAAAGAAATCTGTTTACAGAGATCTCTGCTGCATAAAGATTTTTAGCAGCACCTAAAGCACACACCTCAAACACATCCTCGACCCATTCAGGTTTGTGTTGACTTGGATCTTGTAAGGTACCAACTACTTCATAACAATTTTCCTTTGGAATTTGAGGCTGTCCACTAGCTTGAGACTCGTCATCATTCGCTTCATCTTCCTCTGCTGTACCACCGACGACAGAGGATGCTAATATCTTGAAAAAAGTAAAGAACGAAAATTTAAAATACAGGTCACACAGCTTAACTCGTATGAAGATAACCTAAAGACTTAGGTGTTGACGTTTTAATCAAAATAAAACTGACTAACTAAGTCAGAATTGCAGAAGCTCAAGTTGTTTTTGCTGTCAAGACTTCTTAGAAAGCTAAGTGATCTGATCACCGTTCTTCCAGCTATTGGACGAAGTATATTTTTGTTGTGTTCCTTACCTTGCTGATATTTTTTCCAGTGTATAAATCCACATGGTTCACGAATACTCGCGTTCTTTTACGACTGTCTTCTCCCTCGTTTAGTAAGTCCGCCATCTTTGCTCTCTTTTTGCTTTGACCTCAATATAGTTGTTGCTATGGCAATATAGCGAGTAAACTGGGGAGAGCTTTCCCGTGATTCAAAGAAGAGGGAGTGATTCGCGCCATTCTTCTTCTTCTCAACAGGTCGTACAAGTAACAGGGTTGAATGGCTACTTCTGTGGAGGAACCGAAAACTATGGCGGGTTTACGGAGTGTTGGCGCTCTTTCAGATCTAAAAAACCTTTTCCCTACGAAAATTCACTTTTTCATTTTCGTAGGGTACATGGCACTGTTCATAAATCAAGGTCGGAACGCTAAGTGAAAGCTCAATAAATTCTGCGTTTCGTAAGCATAGGTTAAGACATATAATTCCCTTAGAGTCATCCGAGAATTCTTCGGTTGACTCAGCACGTAAAATAAACATTTCTTAGATTTATGTATAGATATTCTCGGCGTACTCAATATTGGCGTTAATTCTTTCCCCCAGGAATCCTTGTGACGGCCACAAAGGACAAAGACAACCATTACGCCTACAACACGGTCACAGTGGTACTTTTGACGGAATTTGTCAAACTTCTTGTTGCCGTTGGACTGCAGATGAGAAAGTACGTAGAAACTTTGTCATGATTCCGCATAACTCGTAATTTTACTTATGCAAACATTTCGCCTTCATGCAAATGCAAGGTGTTTTGTCTAATGGGAAGAAACAAAGCTCACAGTTTGTATGCGATAATTGCCCGGAAGTCTTGCTTATTTCTTTTTGCCATCTCTTCTGGTGTTTGCTTGTATTTTTAAAAAATTCGATCAAAATAATTTATTTAATGTTCTATACTGTGTTCATGTTTAGTTCAACTTTGGGAGAATTTGTGGAGCAAGTTCGATCTAACACTAAAGGTAAATAATTAAAAATTCTACAGATATGCAAGCGCATATGAATTTGACGAACGCGGTTTAAGTTAATTCGTTACCACAGTACCCCTGACATGTAAGTATTGTTGTAAACATCCATTTTGGTAGATTAAAAATAACATGTATGAAGAGTTGAGCAGTCTCCTACGCTGAAGTCCCAGCTAATTTATCAAAATTTCTCATTTATCGTCGGAAATGGCTCAATGATTCGCCATCATTCATATGGCTCTCCCCCTGAGGCAACTTTACCGAGCATTTATTTGTGAAAACATTGTTCCAGTAGGCCGAGTCAAAGCTGATCCAGCAGAGCATAAGATAATGTCCTGGCTGGCTCCAGTCAAGTTATCTGGGCAAATCTATTTTTGCTCAGACAAGAAACGATTATGCCCCTATACATTACATCATAACTCTTAAAAAAGTGCCTCGCCCCCCTCGGCAATACACAATCAGCTCATATTCAGTGCAGAAAGCATGGAATACACAGCACAGCAGCAATGTTCAGTAACATCAATATAATCACACTTTTTGCATGCCGCTATCGCTTCTGTTGTACAATTTTTATTCAAGCTCTAGTGATGCACGCAAAAAACATCACAGTGGGTTTTTTGTCTAGAACTAATATTCACTTTTGGGATACAAATTTCTGCTTTAATTCCTAAATCTGGAGATTATGTTACTCACCAGACCAAGAGTTGTTCCAGTTAGGTAATCCAAAGTGTTTATATGACAAAAAGTTATCCTCCCTTCTATGGTCAAAGTGAAACAACTCGCCCACCCAAGTTATCTTGTCCCAAGACAGGTTTTGTGATCCTCATGTAAACAGTTAATTGAATTTTGCAAAGGAATAAGTGAAAAGTTAGCTTGGCCACGGTAGATTGGCTTGGCTACCCAAGACCATATCATATGATATATATAATTGGGGCTTTAGCCATAGGACCAGACATTTTCGCCCACAGTAATTTTTTTGAGCTTTCCTGTGTGTGCAACCTAGTTATACCGGTATTTGGTTTTTGCTCTTCTTCTAATCAGATGACAATGTTGTGCAAGTTTTTTTGAGCCAGTCTCTGAGTTTCAGTAGTATTTAATGTAGAAGGAAGCAAAAGTGAATTTGTTCAACACTCAAGTGAGATACTGGGTAGAGTTTTTTTTATTTAGTAGTAACAGTCTTTTCTCTTTATATCTGAGTAAAATTCAAGAAGGTAGCAACAATGAATTAAAACCAAAATTTCTAGAAATTGGTAGATTGCATCAACTGCTGTTGCCAAGATGGTAAGAAATTGAATTTTAACCCTTGACTACCTTACAGCAAGGTTTGATTGTACAGAAGTTGCTTTCAACGGGTATAACTAAGTGAAATCAAAGACATAAGTCTGTTGAATTGTCAGTGAAAATTGAAATCCTTTGATCCAAACCATGAGCCTTTCTGCATTGCTGGATACAGCACATGTACATGTATTTTGGACCATGCATGCCTTTTCTCAGGAGACTGTGACTTTGCTTTTTAGTAAGTTAACATTTTTGTGATCCATTGTTTCATCACTGGTGCTTTGTTCAGGTTGTTACTGAATGCAAATCCCTGAAGAATATTTCTGTCAATACGTTTAGCTTGGTCTAATAGTAATCTACGTTATCTGGTCTTTGTAAGTATAAAGCTAGCTATGTTTAAAATTTACTAACCTTCACAGTATGAATATTTTCTTTTTTTATATAGTTTTACTTCTCTACATTGTCCCAGCATTCATGTACTGCCTTTATAACAACTTGGCTTTTGTAAATCTGGCAAACTATGACCCAACAACATACTACCTACTGCTTCAGTTTCGTGTTGTAGTGACAGGAGTTATTTTTCAGGTCAGAGTTTTAAACTTAACTAAAACTTAATTTCTCACTTTGCCTCTGAAAGGTACCTAATAATGTACAACATTGTACATGCTTGCAATATTAATTATTACTGGATTTTAATTTTTGATCTTGGTGTTAAATGAAGGTAAAACTTGATTACAGTAAAAATGTCGAGATTTATACTAATTCCTATATCTGAACTGTTTTCAGTTTTCAAATGTGTGGTAAATGTTAATTTTTATTTAACTAATGTGTTCTAAGTAATTTTATTGTCATTTGCAAATCAAATAGTCCTAAAAGAATGTCTCTTTTCTGGACTTTTGTATTTAATTCATAGTGTAGTCATGGAAATTAAAGTTGTTAGTAAGTATTTTGCATTCAATCATTTCTATATTATCAGGTGGTTGTTATGGCAGTTCTGTACAAAATTACAGAAAGAGCTTAACATGTTACTGGTTAAGGTATTTGCCCGGGGGGGGGACTCCCATATAAAATGGACGGGGATGCTCGTCGGAAATTTTGAATTTAACCCCTAAAAGAGACCA
>OMLO01000282.1_pt1 | contig 30477 bp, 22 predicted proteins | sample 1674811 | NCBI WGS metagenome assembly OMLO01 (sample SAMN06265003, study PRJEB25207) | coral metagenome | isolation source: Coral host | place: Mexico:La Bocana,Puerto Morelos, Mexico | collected 2008-11-13
GGGATTATGCAAGGCTGTTTACAGCTGATGTGTAATCTAGATTATACGAGAAATAGGAGGCGAGATTTAACAATGCACTCCCTCCCTAACCCCCCCTAATCTTAGTTATATTTTAATCTGCTTTCTTTCAGGTTAGTCTTCGTTCATGAAAAAGACGAGAGCCAGCGGCGGGTCAGCGGCTATATACGTTGCGTTTTTTCCGTTGTGTTACGCATTCTTTAAAGTCACTGTTATTACAAAGTTTAAAAGAGTGAATAAAGAGACATTGCATTGTTAAATCTCGCCTCCTATTTCTCGTATAATCTAGATTACACATCAGCTGTAAACAGCCTTGCATAATCCCCGATTATTAATTATTGCTAATAATTTGAATTTATCATCATTTATATTCCAGGTTTTACTCAAGGAATGCAAATGGCACCATCACAGAGAGAAGAAGCTACTCATGCTAGAAGTGCGCAGGCAATGCCCTCATCTTTCCATGAAATAATGGAGCAGCAAGCTGAAGAGGAAAAACTTGCAGTGGGTCCCTCCACTCCACCTCTTGGGTATGAAAGGCTATTGCAACAGATGGAAATGCCCACTGCAGAGAAAAGAAATTCCCCCTTCTCTCCACCAGACCTCAAAGGCGCACGAATTAGAGAAGTTGGAACTCCAGGCCCGTTGGAAAACTCAGTTATTCATGCCCAAATGGTTTCTAATTTACCCAAAGCAAAGCCTGCAAGAAATGTTTCTTTTAATGAGGTTAACAGGGCAGCCGAAGATATCATTGCTTCTTTGTCAGAGGAAGGTCACTTTGTTTCTCTTGAGGTTGTAAAGGCCAGACTCTGCAAAGAATTTGGAAAATCAAGTCTCACTGCAATGGGCTTCAAACGGGACAAGGACATTCCAGCTCTCAATGAATTAATTCAAATGCAAGCCAAAGTGAGTATATGTATACATCTGTATGTTAATTATCTGAGTCTATTAGTATTGTACAGGATCATATAGATTACATGTTATTATATTTGTCATAGAAATGTGTCCAGTCTTACTAATACTGTTCATGACTACTGTGTGGGTGTGGCCTGTGTGTAAATATCACATTTGACATCCTGGAATTGCAGACTTTGAGTAAGATAATGTCAAAGCCTTTGGCTTGAAAGTAATGCATTGGTTAAATTTGGTTCTACTTCTTGACGCGTTGTTCACTATTCATTTGTGTGTGGGTGTGTGTGTGTGTAGAAGGAATACCGGGTTTTTCGTGCCAACGTCTTTTCGTACCACCCATTTTTGTACCACCTGGATACACGTTCGTACCACATCGTATATCGTATATTCATACCACATAAACATATATATTCAAAATGGCACAGAGTTAGAATACCTGATAGAGATTTTAGATGTATAGCATGGTTTTGGTTTGATTTCTTTATGTAAAGAATATCACAGAAGAAGTTCCGGAGAATAATTATCCACCAAATAACACTCTAATCTCTTATCTCGATCGAGTTATTGTGTGACAACAACAGTGTATAGACTCGTGTCAATCGGTCACACTTTTTTGAGAAACTCAGCTTTCAAGACAAGATCTTTAGCAAAGAAACAATTCGTTTTATCCCTAGCAAAGTTTTAGGGTATTTCAAGGCGAATAAAGTAAGGTAAACATCGCCAGTGACTGAAAAACCTCCAAGACTTATCGACTTATCATGTGACAACAACAGTGTGAAGACTCGCTCGCATCTTCGAAGTTTTCCAGTCATTGGCGATGTTTACCTTACTTTATTCGCCTTGAAATACCCTAAAACGTTGCTAGGAATAAAAGAATTGTTTCTTTGCTAAAGATCTTGTCTTGAAAGCCGAGTTCTCAAAAAAGTGTGGCTGATTGACACGAGTCTTCACACTGTTGTTGTCACACAATAACTCGAACGCGTGAGGATAAGAGTGTTATTCGGTGGTTAATTATTCTCCGGAACTATTAACTTCTGTGATGTTCTTTACGTAAAGAAATCACACCAAAACCATGCTATACACTGTACATCTAAAATCTCTATCAGATAAATGTGTGGTATTTCTAATGTATGTTTATGTACGTGGTACAAACATGTATACGATGTGGTATGAACGTGCATCTAGGTATGAAAAGATGTTGGTACGAAAAACCTGGTTACCAGTAGAAGTAAAAGAGAAAAACATGCTGAGCTCTGATGTATGAAACTTTAGCCTCTTCCAGGCATTCAGTTGCCCCTACAAAAAATCTCAAATTTTCCACTTGATCATCTACCATTATAATTACATGTATTATCTGCTCTTTTATTGGCTGAACAGTGAACTCCATCATGACTGGTTTTAAAATCAACAGAAAGATGCCATGAAGGTTCAATTGGACAAACATCAGCTTTCCGTTGATGTTATTTTATTACATATTATAAATACTTACATATGTATCTGAATCTTGAAATGAATAAAAATTTGACCAAAAACTATAAACAAATAATTTTACTTTCTCATAGAACTGCAGTTGACTGGAACCAAAATTTTGTTGTTTCCTAAAAAAAATATTTCATCTTTTGCCTGTCTCAGTACATACTTCAGTTTTCAAATCGTCAGTCTGTTCTTTCTAATAAATTTGCATTCTCCACCAGGTCAGCTTATTTGTGCATGCCTACATCATGTCAAACACTATTTCCACTTTGTATGAATTGAGCCAAAGCCTTGCAGACCTGGGATCCAAGCCAGACTTTGAAGATCTGAAATTAGGTCCCCTGCTCCAACAGCCTGTGGTATATGACATGTTTAAAGCACCACCGGATCTGTCTGAAGTGCCTCATATAACTACAATTCAGATTCTAAAGCATTTGGAGAAGTACATGAGACGGGAAGACTTGTGGCAGAAGAAAGTCGATTTAACAAAATTTATGGAGTACCTGTGTGAAGAGTATCACTGTGAAACTCCATATGAACTTGGAGTGAGAATTCAAAGCATTGGATTGGCCATTTCGGTAGTACAATTATATAATCATGTTTTTTTAATTGTGCTTTATTTTACATTTAGCTCTTCTATTCTCTAATAACAAACGCCCTTCTCTGCTAAAGGCCATTTCTGAGTTGGCTATTACCTCTTTCTTGAAACAAGTCTTAATGCACACCATACACGTGGAAATGCATGACACATACTGTGTCATTTTCATACCAAATAAACTGGCCATTTTCATATATACATGTATGAAAGGTTTTGTATGAGGCTTCATTTTAAAACAGGGGCTCAAGGCAGCTCGGCAATTGACTAAGCACTATTTTGGTTGCCGGGTGGTTAGCAATAAGGGGTCTGGTCCCACTGCTGAATGTGGTCAACACTAAATGAATGTCCCTTACAGTGCTTTGGACTAGGCCCTGACCATAAGCAGGTTAAGCTTCTAATAGGGGAATCCTTGTTTACAATATTTGCCTCATTAGCATAAGCAATTCGGTTTCTGATGGAGCTATAAATAAATCAGTTCTGAATATTGAAAGTTCATAGTATGATTAACTCTACCAGTGAATATGAGCCAGGTCTATTGAATACTTTTTGCACAACAAGAAAAAAGATTTTACAAAGAATGTATGAGCTCATTAGTGCTTTTGCCACCCAGAGATTTTGCAGTTTTTGAAAGACAATTTCTCCCAGAATATTATACACAAAGAGCTAAAACTTAAATTTCACTAGTTCTTTAGCTGCCTGGAGTCAATTTATATCTAACACTTTTCCTTCTGTGGGTAAAGCGCTATGCAAATGAGCAAAAATGTAAACAGTGACGTCAGCAAGGATCCCCCAATAGAAGTGGTTCATACCACTTTGGCCTGTTGATTATTTAAGCAATAGAGGACTTTTTGTGGGTTTACATAGCCTCATCTAAACACGAGAGGGGTTGGGAGAATTCGAGACAGTTATGCAAACCCGAGACGCAGTCGAGGGTTTGCATAACTTTCGAAAATTCTCCCAACCCCCCGAGTGTTTAGATGAGGCTATGTAAACACGCAAAAAAGTTCTCTATTGCTTTTATAAAATATTTCTAAAATTTCACAAAGCGTGACGTCACAACTGTGTTTACATACTCCCATCTAAACACACCTATCAACCAATGACAGCGCGCGTACTGTCTTGAAAATTTTATAAACAGAGTTATCACCTTTTTGCTTGTGACATGTTTGTACCGTCATTGACCAAGGAAGGTTCGTCATTGAAACATTTTTTTGGTCTTGTAATGTTCATCCTAATAGAGTTGTTGACTGCGTTTTCAGGTGATTAAAAAGGCCAGACGAACCGAGAGTGAGAAATGGAAAGACGTACGTGAAAAAGTTTCTGTTGACATGGAGGAAGACCTAAATAAACACCTTCGCAAAATCAAGAAAGACCTTCTTGGACAAGAAGTTGGCGACTTGAGGAGCTGTGTAAATAAATTTCTTGAAGCCTCTCCTGTTGATGCGCTGAACGCAGTATTCGACTGTTGCCTGGAGTTGTTTGATGGTAAGCGTGAGAAAAACATAACAAAGTTTTTAACCTTGATAACTAAGGATTCGCTTGGAAGAAATTTATTTCAGCTCGCTCTTTACATGAGTTGCAAGCGCCTACTTGGAGACACGCTGGAAGAGCTAGTTGCCAGGGGAGTTGATTCACAAGTGCAAGAAACTATAATGCAAGCCAATAGCCGTGAGGCGGAAACAAGGCCTGTCCCACCCAGTGAAGGTAAAGTTTGATCTTATTAATTTCCAGTTTATAAGACTGTTATTTGACGCTTATCTCTAATTTATTTTACACATGTTAAGCCATTAATTTTGTCAAAATAATAACGCAGTGTTTTTCACATGTGTATTTAGTCCTATTCTGGGACCTTAAGTCGCCTTACGTTGCCTAGAGTCGCCTTAAGTTGCAGTACGTCACCGTAAGTCGCCTAGGTTGCTATTGGTTACGCTTAAATGATGCAAAGGTGGATATCCAGTGTTATTTCGTGTCGTTATGTTAGTATGTGAAATGTGAGGGAAAGAGTACGGTGTCGCCATTTTAGGCGAATCTTTTCAGATCACTGCCTGAAAATCGGTTTGGGATTTAAAACTGTAGATGTGGAAAAACGATAGAGCAAACAATTGAAGCAATGAAGCACCCAGAACATTGAAATAATTATATTGAAATTTAATAGGTAATAAATTTGTCAGCAGCTAAAGATGGGAAGAAATAATCACAATGTACATGTAAAAGAAATATTTAGACCAGCTCATTGAACTGACATAAACATTCTCAGGTACAGTTCGTTCTCTAAATCCTAGTTTTTTTCACTAGGTGTCATTGTCCAGGAAGTGAAGGAGTGGTTGATGAACGCTGATAATGTGGACCTTGCCAGGCTGGCAATAATTGAAGGAAATGTTGTGAACAAATTTCCAGGGTTCAGTGGTTTTGAAGATTTCGGATATGGCTCTTTTGTAAGGTTCTTAACGAAACACCAAGATCTGCTCGAAACCATTGAACAAGTCGGTGGCATGGCTCGGTCTGGAAGAGTGGGAACGAAACTTGGCCAAGAAGTCTCCCTTGATAGTGTCCTGGATTTCATAGCACAGTGTGGGACGCAAACATCTGTTGTAAGTTTTAAACGTTGATAAAGACCTTGTTGCGTTCTACGTTTTAACTTTGCTAAACATTTATTTTTATCAATATCGTTGTCGTCGCCGTTACCAATATCGTTATTATTATCATTAGTATTTTGAGTTTCGTCGACCTTGAGTTGTTCCTAGGGAATCTCTTCTTGCCTTAACGAGTTGGAAGTTTCTTTGGATCTAAATGCAATGTTGAATGTACTACAAGAACGTTAGGACAGCAATAGAACTCTCCTCTTAGTCTGATCATTTCAATTGTTGTTACTTGTTTGTTTGTTTGGTTGTTTTTCGTTAGGAGACGATTGAGCGGAATTTGTGCGGTTACTACGAAGTTAGCAAAGTGACGGATCTTGGATTTGGCTCTTGTTCAAACTTGCTGAAAAAAGCCACGGAGCAAAAGAAGAATGCATCGAGAATCAGCACTCCCTCCATAGTTTACGAAGCCGCCCTTATGCATCACGACCCTGACACGAAAGATTCAAGCAGTGTGAGCTCAGGTGCGCACAATGGCAGTGTTCTTGGTTACAGGAGCAAAGAAGAAGCGTTAGACGCCATATATAGCACCCCTCTGCTAGAGGACATTTCACTCTGGACTCACTGGGACGAAGTTTATGGCGGTGATGTGTCCAAACTCGGAGACCTTAAGTCATTCCTGGAAAACGAGAGAATCCTCAGGAGCGCTGGAAAGTCCTCGCTGGAAAACCACAGTCCACTGGTTGTCTTGGAAACATCACCGGGAGTTCTTGTAAGGGTCACTACCGATACATCTCCTGAGATGTTTAAGAAGTGCGCATGTCGAGGAGACGCGATTGGAACCGCTGGTCATCTGGTTTCCATGGTGATAGTGAACGGGGGAGTTGCTAATACCCCTGTCGCCCTTTTAGCCAATCACGTGCAGTCGTCGTTAGCGTCCATGGCTACAGACGATAAAGACGGCTCTGATCATCGTTCAGCTTTTATTCTGGAGTGTTTGGCTCGTGTCCCGCTCAGACTGGCTCGTGCGATTGGAACAAAGGTATGCTCCTGATCGAGCTTGCCGGGTTTGAGTCCTGGCCGCGGTCTTTGCGTTGTACTTTTAGAAAAGAAAATTCACTCGCATGGTGCCTCTCTTCACCCAGATGTGGAAATGTTACCAGTGAATTAAATACTTGGTAGTAACCCAGCAATGGACTGCAAGCCAATTCACGGTGGCTAAGAGAGTCGGGATAAACGGCCGCTATGCGGACCACCTGACCCGAAGCAAACTTTACTTTTTGTTGCTGTAGTGAAATGTTGTTTTGATGTGTCAACAAACTCTCAGAACTAAAGAAATTCATAACAATCGATGAAAGGAAGTCATATTTCAAGCTTGAGATGGATAAAAATTGAATTTGATTAATTTAACTTGAATAGACACTCATTGGTCTTATAGTTGAAATACGTGATACAATCCAATTGCTGCATTTGTAGGTTCTGTGTGGAAAAGGAGAAACGGTTTGTCCAAGCATAGCTCTGCTAAAGTTTTGGAATTTATGGCAATCGGTTATTCGTACTTTGTCCTCGTTTTCCATCTTTGTTTCCTAATTACGCAATGTGTTCACTGCTTTCAGGTTTTTCTTGATCCTTTAAAGAAACTTGTTGGCTCGACCGAAGCGCCATCTTTGCTACTTTCGAGCTGCTCGGCCCAGTCTCGACGTAGCCGACTTCATCAGCTCGGGTTTGCTCTTGGAATAAGTCAGTGGATAGAAGACTTCCAGAGTAGAGTTTCACGCAGAGAGGAGGCAGAGGATGACTTGCACTTTGAGTTGTGTAGTGATAAAGAACAGATGAGACCGATTGCTGTGGTCAGGCCTGTTGCGTCGTCGAAGGTGGAGATCTCGCAGACTTCAGAGGTAGGTGTGCTTGTTCTTTAATCCTTCCTAGTCATTCTATGTCGTTATATGTCGTTCCTTGTCGTTCCTAATCGTTTCTAATCGTTCCTTATCATTCCTAATGGTTCATTATCGTCCCTAATAGTTCTTTAGTTTTTCTTATCTTTTCTAATCGTTCCTAATCGTTTCTAGTCGTTCCTAATCGTTTCTTACCGTGCCTTCGTCCCTCCTTTCGTAGATTATAGTAACGGAATTACGAGGTACGGCTGGCAACGAGTGTCCATAACGCTTGGTTCTTGACTACGTTGTCGGGCGTTGTGTAGAAACTTAGTGTAACTTCGTCGTCTATCGGCTGACGATCACTTTATAAAATTATTATAATTCTTGATAAATGATGTCGGGGCTCATGCTGTTTTAATTAGGGAAAAACAAAACCTTTAAAATTGTTTCGATGCAATAGCAAACAATGAAAGATGAAGTTATTGTTTGAATTACACATCTATAAGTTTCTAAATTAGTTCTTTACCTTTCAGTTTTCTTTTGCTTTTGTAATCCCTGGTGTGTAATTACAAAACCATGTCGGCGTAGTTATATTATTATTATCATAATCATTATTATCATTATCGTTATCGTTATCGTTATCGCTATCGTTATCGTTATCGTATGAAAACCAATATTCAACTATATTATGTGTTCCTTGTTACAGATTTCTTCAAACGAGCCGGAAAATGACGTGAGAGACTTTCTGTCTGAAGATAGTGCTAATATCAATGAAGACGAGGAAGGTATCATTATGGTTTCGTTTTACCTTATGTTTATCCTTTTGTCTCGTGTTTGGTTGCCTTCATTTGTTTTCTTGGTTAAGCCGCCTTTATTGCCCGTCATTCGTGAGATTAGAATTGTCAATTTGTCTCTTCATTAATGAATTCCATCCTGCCTTTGTCAATTTCCTCGCTATTTATTTCTTCATTCTTTCTTCTAAGCATTGGTATATTCTGCAAACTCTGTGCGCATAATTAACGTAGTATCTCATTGTTTCACGCCAGCCGTAACTCCAGACGCTGCGGACAAGTTCGCAGCACAGTCCGCAAAACAAGAAGAGGAATGCAGGGCAGTGATCGAGCAAATCCGTCGGGAAGATTTTGGAATCGGTCTGGAGCTTGGAGAGGAGGAGTCCAAACTCGTACAGAGGCAACGCGAACGTGAAGGGCGTGGCCTACATCGGCTGTCCACCGAGCTTTACACCAGAGACACGCACTTTGTGCTGGAACTTGTCCAGAATGCGGACGATAACGCATATCCCGAGCAGTGCACGGGCGTGGGATACCCGTCCCTCGTGTTTGTTCTCGAGCGGGACCAAATCGTGGTACTAAACAACGAATTTGGATTTGCGGAGAAGAATATCCGCGCTTTGTGTGATGTTGGCAGGAGTACCAAAGGAGCACATCGCAATGGATATATTGGTTTGTATTCATGCAGTTGTTTACTGCGATGCCATTTCTAGCTTAGTTTCTTGGGCTAGAAGCCGACAGAATAAAATTAACAATGGCTGGAGGAATATCATAACGATAATCGACAACAATCTTAAGAGACTGTAATCTGACATTTTGATAAATGGGCTTGCATCTTTCCTCTCAAAGGGTTTTTTTTTGGTACAGGAATCGGCTGAGCGATGCGAGTGCAAGCGCAGGAATTCGACTTTTCACTCGCACTTCCCTTGCACAGCGGACTTCTGTACCAAAGGTTCAAACCTAGAGCAAATCACCAGCAAACGTCTCATGCTGTGGAAACAATATGGAGACTTGTTTTAGTCTGCAACGGCTTTTAGTTTCCTTGTAATTTGTATCGTGATAATGTTTGTTGGCACGTATTTCTTTGGGTGAAGATTTAAGATAAATTTAACCTTTTATAACTAACCGTTTAACTTAAATTCTATCGGCTTTTAGGACAAAAAGGCATTGGTTTTAAGTCGGTCTTCCGCGTCAGTGATTGTCCGGAGGTCCATTCCAATGGTTATCACATCCGTTTTGACGCCAAAAGCGGTCCTGTTGGCTACATACTGCCACAGTGGATTGAAGAGACGTGTCCAGATCACGGTACGTTTGAAGAAGAAGAGAACGGACTTGAAAAGAAAGGAGAAAGTGATTCCAATAAGGTACCCTATCAAGTTGGAGAGGAATTTGGCAGGTATACTATGATCCTATAGAAAATTCCGTGATTTCATACCAAACTTTTCGTAATAAAATAAAATCGTGAGAGTAAGAAATGGATTTTTAGTTAAATTGAACTGGATATTCACATGCCAGGAGTTAAATTTTCCGTTTTATCCATTCATCACCATCTTGTGAGCGAGCGAGATAGAGAATAATGAAGTTCGGTCTTTTTATTGGCAGCTGGGCAACTCGTATTGTTTTGCCACTGAAAGAGGAACATCAAGGGATCCAGAAGTCCTCACTCACCGCCAGATTCCGTGACGTCCATCCTTCACTTCTTCTATTTCTGCATCGTTTGAGAGGAATCTTTATTCAAGATAAGGTAAAATGATGCCTGGAAATAGCAAATATGTCGAACTTTGTTTCGCCAGTTGTAAGACCCGACAGAATCTCTTTGTTACTACACCCGGATACATACGACGAATTTGTTCAGTCAATTCAGTAACTATTAACACTGGCTCGACTTTCCAATTTTACATACGTAGGTAGACAACAGCTACCGTGAAATGGTGAGGAGGGATCTGGGAGATAACATCATGGAGGTGTCGCACAATAAAGGCACAGACCGCTGGCTGGTGATAAAGAAAGAGCTTGATGCTTCGAATGTGAGTTTCACACGGTATAGCTTATTGTTCCTGTAGCTGTTGTTGTTGTTGTTGTTGTTGTTGTTGTTGTTGTTGTTGCTGCTGTTCTGTTTGTCGTAGTTATTATTTCTTTTGTTTGTTTCCCTGTTTTTGTTTTGATACTTGCTCTATCGAAATTATACTTCATCCTGGAGCAGAAGTAGTTCACAGAATGTTTGTTTTTTTTTTCGACCTCTTTCCTAGATGAAAGAAGACGTAGAGATGACCGAGTTGGCGTTGGCTTTCCCCTTGTTTGGTGACGCGGACAAAACTGGAAAAAGACATCAGGTTAAATGCAGTGACTTATTGTCACAGATCATTGTTAAATTTAGTTATACATTATATTAGCACGCTCTACCTACAAGTAGTTGTGTAGAAGTAGAGCTGTAATCGTTTTGAATAACAGAACTTGTCGTGGAAGGAAAACTGGAACTGCTTCTAATTATTAACGCGTAGATCTTCGTCTCACAATCAAATGCGATCTTGTCGTGTTCTTTGCGATGGACTTTTTTACTTGAGGAAGATTTTTTTGACTTTCACTTGATATCACCCAAGTTCAAATATAGACAATGGCTTCATGCCTCTCCAAGCTTCTGTAAGAGGAGTGTGTCCCCCATATTTCACATGCCAACCCTTTATAGAAGAATAGAGAATGAAAGAGACTGAAAATGGAGAAATGGGCACTAACGTAATTTTGCATTTCTTTTGCTTTCTTTAGACCTTGCCACAGCAGAATGTGTTTGCATACCTTCCTCTTAGAAGTTACGGTTTTCGGTTCATTATTCAAGGAGATTTTGAAGTCCCTTCGTCAAGAGAAGATGTCGACAGCGACAAGTCCTGGAATCAGTGGTTGAGAGAAGAAATCCCACAGCTTTTCATTGACGCTCTTTCTGTGTTCATGGTGGGTAAAATAAAGTTCAAAAGCCTTTTAATCAAGCAACTGTTACCCCAATATTCGCATTCTCGGTACAGGACTGGAACTAGCTTGCAACTGAGGCTAAATCTAAGTCTTTTCAAATGCAAATGGAATTTATTTCCTTTTAATGATATTCCCCCACATGAGCCTCCATTCCATGCTAGTTCCAGTCCGATACCGAGATTACAAATACTGTCTATTTAATTTAGCACGTGGGATCCAAAGTTTTGACTTTACGCCCCCTAACTGAATCTGTGTGACGTGCTTTTGGATGATAAAGGCTCTTCACTCCCTCAGGGACACACTTCTAAGTCTTTCCGCCCGGGCCCCGGTTGGGGCAAAAAGCACTAATCCAGCAGAAACATTGAATTTTTTTTTGAGTAAAACTCTTTTTCAAAGTCAATCTCAAAGTTTAGTAGAGTAAGAGATTAGTTCAAGTGAAAACTAAACACTAAAAATATCGAATTTTCATGTCAAAACAACTGGCCGTACAAATGCTTATCCTAGCTGAAGTTAGCATGCTAAGCCCCATAAATTACAATTTCCATTAAAAAACCTAATGGAAAGTGTATTATGACTTCAGTTTACCAGTCTGCATGCTTGGAAAAGACTTACATGTTCCACGTAAAACGCCCAGTAGGACTTAGTTTCTACGCATTTGTGGTCAAAGACATTGTGTTAGTGAATGTTAAGAGTGAAGTTTAATAATAATAATAATTACTTTATTTTAGTGTCATGTCTTCTAGCGCTATTGCTGGTCATTATGGGCGCATGGTAATATTATCTGTTTGTGTCGATGTTGACGCACTGATTTCCCTCACTTTCAATTTCAAAGGAACACTCTTCATTTACTGGCCTGTCTTCGGTGGCATCGTATTTTCAATTTGTCCCACTTGATGAGGAAATTCTAGATTTCTTTACACCTGTTGCCCGCCACATTCTGAAACTCCTGCAAGGAAAGCCTTGCATTCCTGTGAAAAAGAACAGCTTAGAAACAGAACAACCAAACAACTGCTGCGACAGTTTGAACGACTACGAGTGGGTTCTTCCTTGTAAGGCCATCTTCTGCGAAGACAGGACGATACAAGAGCTTATCACCCCAGCATTGCTTCAGGAACACCTGGATCTAAGCTATCTCCATCCAGAAATGGTGCCAGCTCTTAATCCTACTCTACGATCCCGCTTAGGAATTGAGACTCTATCCAGCAAGCACTTAATTGAGATTGGGAAGGCCGAAGTGAATAAAGCTTTACTTGAGTACAGTGCGGCTGCGCCTGGTGACGACGACCAAGGAGGACCCGCTGTTGTGAGGATAGGTTGGGTGGCTCGATGGTTGCAGTGCATGTATCGCTGTCTTGAGCAGGAACGCAATAGCAGTCAGGAAATGCTGGATCTGATTGGCTCTCTTAACGTGATTCCACTGACAGATGGTTCGTTTGTGGATCTGAAGGGGGATTCTGTTTTCCTGCCGTTGTCGTTGACGAAAACATCGGAAGGAGCTGTCCCAAACAAAAAGAAAGGTATCAATAATTTAATGTTAATTATTTAATGTTGGAAATGAAGTTAAAGTTCAATTCAACAGTTGTCGATCATTTTCGATCGGTTCGTGATATCGTCACAATATTTGACGCAGTAAAAATATCTTTATTGGTAATCAAAATATTGCATTTTACGCTCGCGCAGTTATGTCCAGACGATAAAAATAGTTTTTTGGGCCAGACTAGCAAAAACTTAGAGCGCCAACAAAATTACTTTCCCGTTTCACAGCTTTGCTTTAGTGATACAGCTATTTGGTCCCTTCGCTGTTTATTGCATTGCACTGCATTTTTTCAGGTGCAAAATCCCAAGAACAGACTTGTTTCAGTGTGCTTGAGAGAGACCTGTCTACTGTCCACCCAGCACTGTTCTCTTCACTGGATGATATCGGTCGTTCTCAAGTTGAGCAATTGTTAAGACGCTTAGGAGTCAAGAGTTGGAGCACTAGAGAGCTTATCAATAGTCATATTATTCCTACTTTCAAGTCTGGCAAATGGAAGGTACGGTAACACATGGAATCGTGAACTTACATTCCACACTCTTTTGCCCCAGGAACCGACAAGCTCAAAGTAATCTCAAATTTAAATTGAGATTTAGAGCTGTCAGTTTATAATTACTCTCCTTCAAAATTGTTTTTGTATTCCAAAGTGGAACATTGCTTCAAACAGAATGTTTGGTGTAATTGTTCTTAACCTCATGAACATAGTTCCCTCTCATTAACCCTCAGTTCATCAAAACAGCTATTGTATAGCAGTTTATATGGAGGTAGGATAAATGGCCTTCGTCTGATTGGCTGATTGAGCAGTCTTTGATTTCATTGGTTAGATCAGGTGCACAAGTTTCAGCTGGGTATGTCCACAAAATCATTCCTTACATACATGTTCTTTATGATTTGCAGGTCAAGTCGGACGAAGTGTTGAGAAGCTATCTCATTTACATCCTTGAACAGCGTATAGCCGATCCTTACGTGTGTGACGTCGACGAACTGAGATCCTGCGTACAGATTTTGACCAACAAGGGTGCTATGAACCCTACAGTGACACCAGTTTATTTTACGCCCAGATACGGAAATACCATTGACCTCGCTCGTCACTTACCCAGTAAGCCACTTACGTATTAACTTACGCTTGTCTCTGTTTCCTCCTCAGGCCCTTTGCACCACCCGGCCACATAATGCAAAATCAGCCATGCCGGACCGCGAGTTACGTGAGTGGGACATCCCTAATATAGGAAAGTCAAGCTTGACTGACAGGAGTTCCTTTCTTCTGCTCCACTGCGTAACTTGCGATCCAACGTGACAGATTTCATGAGATGTTATAGGGCATTGCATGCGAAAGGCCTGTTTTGTACAGTTGTTTTGTTAACCACTTTGTTTCCTTACATCATCTAGGTATTTCTTGGACCCTTCTGGATGAATCGTACTTGGTTTCTTACTCAACATTAAAGGCTCGTCCCGAGGACTGGAAAGCGTTTCTCACCGAACTTGGGGTGCAGCATTTTCTTGCGATCAAAAGAAAGCAAGTTAAACTGCATCGAGACAGCATGGTGAGCTCACAAATTACAACACTGACATTAGAATAATAGGATTTCTTATTATAGTCTTAGTATGCCTGGTTGTATTTCCGATGGCATGCAGAATTGATCAAGGGTTTTACTTTTTTGCATCATGCCAAAACCTTGTAATCTAAAATGGCAGGTGTTGTCGGCGAATTTGTAGAGTTGTGAAATTATTTTAGTACAATATGACATCAAAAACAAAGGTCACCGCCAATAGAAATAAACCTTTTAAACAATTGACATACCATAGAAATGCTTATATTAAAAAATGAGAGTATTTTCCGCTATTGATGGTCAACAATAACCTCTAATATGTCTTTTTTCCTTCCTTTTCCAGGCTCAATCCCCTTGGGCTACTTACGAAGGCATTTGGCAAACAACCCCAGATGGTAATTACGTAATCGAGGATTGGGTTTCTGATGAGTTTGAAGAATTTCTTGGTAAGATTGACGCCTCCGGCGCAAACAAACGAATAAGCCCTGAGGAGTCCAAGATCCTGGCTCAATGTATCGATGAACGCTGGGATAACGAATATGTAAAGTACGCAGATGGTTTAGTTCCTGTCAAAGATACAAATGGCCACGTTCTAAGAGAAACGCAATCTTCCTTTTACCTAAATCTTGTGTCGAGGCCATGGATGGCAGCCAGAGATGACGGGATCGACCTGTTTCTCCCAAGAGACCTCTTCAGGTGGAGTTCATTCGTTTCTGAATTGCTAGAAGATCACGTGAAATACATTGCTGCGGATCTAAAGAGCAGTGCTTTTATTAGCACATTACGTATTCGAGAAACGGTCGGTGTGGATGTTATGATCAGCGAGATGATACAGTGGTCAGTTGCTGGCGGTGCAACCGTAGATGGAAGTCAACCCAGGGACTTCACAACTTCCGTTAACCACATGAGCAGAGTCTATTCGTTTCTTTCGGTGAAAATGGCCCAGAATGATCAAGACAAGAGAAAAATAAATGATGCTTTTCACAAGAATCCGCTGATATTTGTCCCTCACCGCTACCCAGACTCTTCCACCAATCAGGACCAACGATTGCGCAAGTCAAATGGTTCGTTCTTGTTGAAGAAGGATGTGTGCTGGCGAGACCCTACGGATGTGGCTTTGAAGCTGCTTAAGGAAAGCGGAGAGGTAACCACAAGACGCTTACTAGAGAGGCACTACAGTAAGCCAGAGAGCCAACAACAAAGCCTTGTGCTTTTTTTCATTGATCAACTGCATGTTGACGAAACACCCAATGTTGATGAGTACATCGAAATGGCATCAATCGTTGCTGAAGTTGCTCGTTTTCCGACTCCCTCCTCGTTGAATGATATGTTGAAGATTTTTGCAACTCTGGGAGGCAAGTGTGTTGTTCGCAGCCACAACGACAGCATGCGAGTTACCGAGCAAATCGACGTTAACATGGCTGCCTTTCTGAAACAATCTTTGGAAAGGGAACAGAAGTGCATTTTCCCCTCCTCTGACAAGTGGGTTGCGCTTTCTGATAAGCCACTACTACCCGACGACAAATCTCTTTCGAAGATTTTCCAGAAGGAGAAGAGCGTCCATTTCCTTGATTTCGGGGATTTTTTTCAGCCCCAAAAGCATCGCCCCTACGATCGTAAGTATCAACATGACAGAGAAAAAATGCAGCACGATGTTCGGTTGCTTCTGAAGACCTGTGAAGTAAAACCTCTAACTGAATGCATAAAGAAAGAGTTCACACCTGAATACGTACAGTACCAATGTGTCCCTCTGCAAAAGCACTTTCACGAGATGATACCATCTGTGCAGCGTTTCCTATACAACAGAAATCCAACAGTTTACGATGAACTTATCTGTGAAGGTTTTGCACAGAAACTGCTACATATGCAGTTTGCCTCTGTGAAAAGTTTAGAAACCGTTTATTCGTTAAGTACACATCCCGATGTTCGCATTCCAATTAAAGAAAAGTCTGGCGTACAACCGGTGGGTTCCACTTTATGTTTGTACGTGGTGAAAGAGTTTCAGGAGAGTGCCGATGTTGTAAATGCCGAGTTGGTGAAACTGCTGCTGGGAGAAGGTAAAAAGCAAGGTTCGTCAGACCTCAGTAACTTTTTGGTTGCATTGAAGAATTACGATGGGAATGATCTCGAGTACTTTCTGGGAGAGCAGCAAGACCTGGATCCACTACGTGTTGGAGACGAACTTTGGAACGTGCCACCTCCTGAGGAACCTGATATTGCTGAGGTCGAAGATGAAGTTACGACTGAGGGTACCCCCGTTCACGCCGAAGTTCCAACCTCATCCAGGTTCGGCGACGATGGTCTTCATTCCTGGCCACCCAAATCTGCCGCTCAATATGATAAGACGCGCCAACGCGAAGGGGAATCAAGCAGTGAAAGCACACTTAAGATGTGGCCCCCGCCGGCGCCTCCGGAGTCTGTGAAGAAACCTCTCGGAGAGGAAAACCGAAAACCTCAGACCCAAGGACATGAAAATAGTACAGAAAGACGAAGAGAGCACATGGACAGACCTGGAGAAAAAGATGGAACAGTCTCGGAGGGGGACCGCCCTGTTGAAAACATCCCTCGGCAATATCACGCTCCAAGCTCTGTGGAAGCAACATCGGAGACAACGATACTCAACAGTGATGAGAAGGTTGAACCCAAAACCAATTTGGTTGAAGGTATCATCACAGATTTATCTCAAACTCAGGGTGAACACGGCAACCACGGTTCAGCACAGGTGGAACCGCAACTCTCACAAACACCTAGACCTGAAGACTCTTGCATCGCGTCTAGCCCTAGAGGTGTAACCAATCAAATTTCCCCTACTCGCTCGAATCTGTGGTTTGATGCTGGGACAACCGAACTGGTCGACTTTGAGGACCTGTGTTTTAATGGTGAGATGAGCCTTATCTTGGATCGGATTCCGTTGGAGGACAACCCAAACAAAGAAGAAATCGGTCGATGGGGAGAGCGATGTGTGTTCGAGTTCCTTCAGAACGATGCAAAATCTATTTCTTCAGGTGCCGACCTGGAAATTATCTGGGTGAACGAAAAAGGGAATACCACTGCGCCATATGATATTGAGATTCGGCGACAAGACGAGAATGGCGTCACCGTGATCACGTTCGTTGAGGTGAAGACAACTTCTTCTGATCAGAAAGAAGTCTTTGAACTTTCAGTTCCAGAACTTAGTTTTGCACAAGAAAAAAGAAACGCTCTTCATCTTTACCGCGTTTTCAACGCGGGAAAACCTTCTGTGCGCATTCGACGTTTAAAAAATGTGGCAGCGCAACTCGAAAGGAAGACCGTTAAACTCTGCATGGTTATCTAACGGTTTTAGGTTGCCGTTGCTGTTGTTTTGTTTTGTTTTGTTTTGTTTTGTTTTTTGTTTTGCTTAAAGTTTCAGACGAGTATTTTACCTAGCTAATTTGCAATAACGGCTACAATTACTTACTTGTCCTTTTTACGGAGAAAGTGTAGATGATGATTAAGTTCAACCGATAAAGTAAGTAACAGAAATGCAGTTGAATACTAGTAGTTAGGTTGATTATGTAGATCATTAAGAAATTAAAAAGTCTTTTAGAACGGGCCCTAGTCAGCCCCCCCTTTATTTTATCAGAACTTGTCGAAACGAACTAGAGTTGATTTGAAACTACTAAACATACTTAGTACAGGAGCACAACTTACTGCAAAGCGGTAATATTTCGTTTTACCATGTAATATCAATACGGCGGAGGCTGACTAGGGTCTTGAAGCGCACTTCATTAGAACTTACTTTTCAATATTATTGTATTTTAATATTAGTATGATTCAACTATTCTCACAATTTTAGGTTTTTAACTTTTATTATATTATATTTGCATTCATAGTTTGTAATTTTATTTTCCGACAGCCACGAGTTTATTAGCCTTTTGCTATCAAGTGTTAACCCTCTTTAAATAAAGTCTTTTTGTACCGGGTTTTTTTTTTATTTGCTCTGTTTTTTTCCTTCTTTATATGTAAATGTCGAAGGCACTGTATTGATTTAAAATACTCCATGTAAAAAAAAGCATAGAAAGTAATATTTTTATTTGCTATCCAGCATATTTTCATGTTGTTGATTATCAGCGTGGAATATGTCCTTCAATTGTTATTTAAGTTGTGCCTAATTAGAAGATATTATTAATTGTGACCACTGATTTCATTCCATTCGCTATATTTTTCTTTTTATCAGATTGCTTATGTCATCAGTAGGGCTTCTTTAGGATGCGACTTCTTTAACCAAGATCACCCGACAAGAAAGTTGTACAAATGTAACGAATAAAAATCATGGAGGTTAACAATAGTTTTCCAGCAAATTACCCATGTAAGTATTTTACTAAACTTTTAAAATGGTAGATGTCAATTTGTAAAGAATTTTCTTAAGTGGCCTTGGTTGTAGAAGTCGCACTGTATGGGGTTACGTAAATACTAGCTTAAAATCAGAATTAAAGCAATGTTGAATATAGATTTCAAATCTTAGGGTTAAGATAATGAATATGGCACAGGAAATATGCTAGGAAATAAAGTGACTACTCATACAGTGATCATGTGAGACATGTTGCTTCAATCCCAGCTTTTTCAAAAACGTTTTGATTGTATCAAAGCAAGACCAGGTGTTTTTATTATATACTTAAGTTAATTCAGTGCTGCTTTGCTAAAAAATTCACTAGACTATTTAAATTTGTACTGTGTATACAGGTTTTTATTTGTTGGCTGATCAACGCGTCAGGTATTTATAGAATATTAGCATCGCCGAAGAAGGGACACGCCTTATAAAAAAGGAATCAACCATGCTTGGACTTTACTTTTTAACTTTTTTAATGTATTCACGATGTAGTATAGGTTTTCGTTATGGAGAATAAACACAGTTCAACTGTTCATGGCTGCAATCTCTTTTATGTACTGCTACATGTAAAGACGTTTGCTTAACTACCATGATTACTGATTCATTTATTCCCATGTTCAAATCTAAATAAATAAATAAAAGCGATACTAATAAACCAACAAATTAATACTGGCAAAGATTAGCCTAAATTTCATGTTTTCTTTCTGTTTCTTGTGTTTATGTCCCTATTATTTTTATAATTGTCCTTTTCCCTTAGTTACTTGGCTTTTGAAGCCTAGCCTTGGCTTGCCATTCTTATACTTCCCTGAACACCTAACTTCTTCCAACACTCTATCTCAGTCAGGCCAAGAGAATCATCAACGATTTACTGTCTCGATGTACAACGGAATTCTCAGACCCATCATTGAGAATATCGTATGTCAGTAGGTAAGGAAAATTAAGGAGCGACTACAGAATGCAGGGCCACTTTGGACCACCTGTTTTACATGTGTCAAAATCTTTTGAAGAACGAAGCGGGACACAATAGGCACTATTGTGATTCAATAAGATGTAAACAAGTGGCCCTGTATTCTGTAGTTTAGCCAAAATTAAAATACTGATGCTTGGCATCCTCGAGCAGTTGTTTTGGTTGATACATTCAACCAATGCTTTTTTTTCCTTTCTTTTTTTTTTTTTTTCGATATTTGCCATGGGTAGCCTACGTGTATTTTTACTTTTCGTTACGAAAAATATTTTAGCGCATTCAATCGGCTTCGACACGGACTGAGTTGCCTTGCCTCCGGTTTTTAAATCGATAGTCCCTTCCATATTTGTTTTTTGTTTTTGTTTCGAATTTTTTAAGTGGAATTTTTTTTAACTTTCCAGATTAGCTAAGTAGCGGACGTCCAAGGACAGGGCAGAAAATGCGCCTTTACATTACTAAGTTATTGTACTTTGAGTACATGAAGCATCATACTAAAGATTGGTTCACAGCAATAAGTCGGGAGGAGGCACAATCGGCAATGTTGGCAGCTTTTCTCTACAATGTCAATATTAAAGTTGAAAAACACTTTGAGAGTTCCATTAAACTAAGCACTGCTAGACGGGCCGGATTAAACTATAGTCGAGTACAAGGTTTGAGCATTGTACTCTATAACTCTTGCTCATGCTTTACCTGGCCTTGACAAATTAATTCAGTTTCTTGTTTTTGAAATGCCTGTGGTCCCTTTAATGGCGATTTTATTGTCTGAAGACGCGTCTGACCTCATAGAAGTTCTAACAAATGAGTTGAAATGATTGAAGTCCTCCTTAAACACATTGGTAACAGAAAGTTTTATTATAGGATCAAGTGTCAAAATGTACCCTGCCAGTTCTGAGTTTAAACTGATGTGGACCCTAAACAGGGGCAGGAAAAAACAAAATATGCAAAAACGTTTTGTTAACAATATCGAGGCTTGTATAAATAGCAAGCATTCAGTAATGATCTGGCGGTTTTTGTTTGTAAGTAACCCTTTTCCCGATCAAGGTATTTTGGCAGTCAGATGATTCACCGTGAAAAGTTATCTACAGCCACAATTAGATGCCACCATACCCGGAACATCTCTCAGAACAATTGTGTTGTCCTCGTCGTAGTAGAGTAGGCTCATCGAGTGAAGCTCAGTTGGAACACAGGTTGCCGCTGGCACCTTCTTGCCAAGTCGATGATGTAGAATATTCTGCATAATAGCGTGATTTGTCGGGTTGGAGTCCTGGCTGAGAGTTCCCAGGCATGAACCGTCGCAGTAGTGAAATCCAAAGCGGGTTGGTGCAATAATCCATCCGTTCCACTTGAGATCGCGGAATCGAACTGCAAGGCGGCGTTTTCGACAAATGTTTACTTCTTGCTCCGAACGTCTCGTCCTCTTCATGTTGCGTGCTTTTTGCGCCTGTGATGTAACGCCAATGCCAGTGTTCTCGGTCACGTTACTTGGCACGTATTGGCGCGTCGGTAGTCCAAGAGCATTGCGTGATGCAAGACCAAGCATTTTGTCTGGTTCAGTGGAAACAACAAGGAAAGGCTTTCGTTTTCCTTTTGAACCAACTCTAAGCGAAGGGGTCGTAGAAATAAAAACGTTTAACTTTTCCCTGTGCCTCTTCACCTCCGATTGTAACGCTCGAGTGAGATTGAACACCATCCATCTGTGTTTGGTCATTTTCTGACAATCTTGAGATAATATTATGTCGTTATCTCCGTCTGAACTATACCTCGACTCTTTTGACTGCCCGGCGCGAATCACGCTGACCTCAACAGTTCCACGAGTTTCGGGCAACACTTGGATATGCAATTCAGCATTTTGTAATATTTTGCTGCCATTGAAGCCAACCGGAGACAGCTTGAACTGCAGTGAAATGCTGTTGTCTTTCTCGTTAAGATCTGTCGAGAATCGATCATGAAAGCAAACAAACAAATTAGCTGCATCTTAGCACATATTTATCACGAAGACACATGTTGGCACCTTGCTTAGATTTGTTAACAGTAGAATTAGAGGTGTAAAACTCTAAGACATCCGGTGATTTTACCTTGGGGGAACAAGATTCTCGTAATACTTCCTTTTGCAGCGGTGCCTTCGATGTCAGATGGTTTCTTGGCGAGCTTGCCCTTATATAGATTTATGATGTACCGTGGAATGTCATTGCGATGGCAGGATACATTAGGAGCATGATCCATGTGCAGCATTTGAAGGAAACTAGAAGCGAAGTCAACCTCGGCCTTCGTGTTTAAGCCATCGGATAAAGCGAACACTGCCAGAGATAACACAGCAACAACTGAAGACCTCATTTCAAACATGTTTGCCAGCAGAGTCCGGTGAAGTGCTTGAGTAATGGCGCTGAGCTAGATAATTACGACGCCCTTTAAGGTGCTTAAAATATCAAATGCGATTGCAATTCACTCCTTATCATGTCAAAACTATTAACAAAAATCATTCAGGCGTGTGTGCGTCTTCAGTACACTATTGATCTGCAGCGACCAGAACAAATAAGATCTTCAAAGTTCAGCTAAGAGAACTAGACAATTGAAGACCAAAGAGCGCCTTATTCCTGCTTAGCTATTACAAGTACTCAAAGGTGACCGCTTATTATCTCCAATCTATATTTGCTAATATCTAGAGCAAAAACGTCACGAGAATCTCATTCCTTTATTCTCAGATAACCTTGGAGGCTTCCTGAATAGTAAGATAAACGAATCATCACGTATATTGGGCAGTTGTTATGCTCACAGCCAAGCTTGTTGAAATGACAAGGCATGTCTCTCGCACATGATGGGAATCTTTACCAAACATGGCGAACAGCAAACCCCACAAAAAATTCAAAAAATACGGAAACCGATAGTACGTGGCGATCATGAACGGGTCATGATGTTTACTTTCAGCCCTCTATCTGAAAAAAAAATTATTTTTATCTCGTTTCAATAACAAAAACAAATACAAATATGATCAAAATAAATATTGCTGTACAATGCTGTACAATGTTACTCATATCTTAAATCATTCTTGATGCTCTTCTTAAACGTTTGGAAATTCATTACCATATGGTCAACGCTGTTGGGGGTTATTTTATATATTACCGTTATATAAGCATTCCCTAGCTTAATTATGTTTATTTTTACTAATAAAATCTCTTTAGCTGTCAATCACATACATGCCTTTGCACTGGTGACAATTGATAACTCTGACATTGACAGAGAGGCACAAATAAGACTGGACGAAAAAGACTGGATCAAATTGATTTGGAAATAATCTAGATCCTTCTGCACGGTGTTCTGAGACCTAGAGACTAAGACTCTTGAACTCTAATAAATCTCAAATGCCTAAGACTCCTTCACAATCCCAAACACTAAGATTTAAGACCCCAACTAAGACCTGACACTCCTTCCCTATCCCAGAAACAAAGACCCCTTGGATTTTGTTTGTTTTTTTGGTTCAGTTTGGTTGGTTTGTATCGACGTTTAAGTTTTTACGTACCCGTAATTCTTATTGAAATAACAGTTCCATCGATTTCGATTCAGGCAAGACACTTTAATCGATATTTGTACTGAAGAACAATTGTCTGACATTTAATCAATTTGATTCATTGCAATAAGATAGCATCGTGTGACCGAAACGAAACGAATGCATGCAGAATAAACGCGATTGGTAGAGACTGCAAAGATTTCCAGCATGTATCGAGCAAATGATCCTCTATTCGTCAGGCTGTGTTATTATTAAACTTTAATTAATATGCCCTGTGACCGTATAAGACACCGAGCATGAAGACCAAAAAATCAGTGAAATATCACCATTGACGTAGATGCATGTAAGTGATATTACAATTATTGCAGATCAGCAGACTAATGAAAATCCCTTTAAGTAATTGTGGATTACGGTGGTAGGAGGGAATTACGCCGGTGTCGGTGCCTGATTTACTGATCCAAAAGCGATACGACCGGCTCACCAAAAAAAAAAAAAAATGATGCAGTAACGCAAATAGTAGAATTCTACTGGTACTCTTATGCGAAAGCTGCAAACCACATGCAGTTGTAACACGTATATCTGAGAGAAGGAACTGGAACTGGTTTTATTTCAAGGGTTGTGTAGGAATTCCTTTGATTTCATCAAATATATCACGTAATTGAAATTTCGAGCTCATAATTCAAATCTCGACGACAATGCCTGACTGCTCGTTTCTTAATCAGTAGAGGTAGGAAACAGTGATTTTTTTTCCTTTTCTAAATCGTAATGAGTTAAAATCATGGATCGAATTCGACAAATTAAATGCCGAAAAAAAATTCAAGTTTGAACGGGATTCGAACCCATAACATCTGCGTTACCGGTTATCGACTGAGCAAACCAACTGGGAGCTGGTCTTCTTGTGAATTCGTTATATACTAGCAGATGGTGAATATTTCATCTCATAGCTGCTTAAACCATGTTAGTATACAACTGCGATAATCAATTATGTCTCCATATCTTTCTTTGCAGTTCAAATATGTGATCTTTCATATATTCACATGAACAGCAATACAGTACTCGTGATATGCTGCAAAACAAGTCCATCATCATATATCGCAAGACACATACATAACAAAGCAGAAATTATTCACACACACATTACTTGACAGATTTTATTTCAATTTAATAGTAGCCCATTAATCTCTAATAACACAAGGCTATTATATACTGCACTGTGAAAAAAATCTAGGTCCGCAATAGATACACGGTTTAGCTGATATTTCGCCGTGATATATGTATATTTTTTTTTGTTATTGAATGAATGATGTGAATTAGATCAAAGTCCACCTTTAAAAGTAAAACCAGCTGCTGATAAAGTTACAACGCACATTTTCCAGGTTAAATGACTACTGGTCGGCATTGCTTAGGGCCGGAATCAAGTCAAGTAGTTTTAAGATCTTGAATCTACCAGAAATTCGATTAACAAGTAGACAAACACTTTCTACCAAGAGCATTTTACATTGTATTGCAAACTTCTGTACGAATGTTTAAAATATCTTCTCAAAAGAAATCTGATAAAAAAGAAAAGAATTTTGAAGTTCGTATGAAACACTTGAAAATTATTCTGGTACAATCTTCTGTCCACTTAAAACTGAAATTTCTCCATTTCCTATCGGATTTCGTCTTAAGCACGGTCTTCCGGCTTCTGCTTACCATTCAACTGTTTCAGCTATGCCGCTTTATCGAATTATATTTATAATTCCTTTATATCATTCCAAGCGAGGTAAGAAATGTTGGCGCCATTTAAGAATGTTTTGAACATATATTTGATTAAAAGGTTTGGCGTCCTCTTGATACCAAACAACTTTAAATACGAAACGCCACATCAGCGGCGCAAGACTTTGATCCTGATCCGACTGTTGCTCCTGGTTTGCCACGTCCTATACCATTCCTGTTTAAGCGTCACCTTATGATGAAATGGGCCTTTTCTCAAAAGCCCCGTAAACGTTTCGTAATCTGTACATAAAAACAGAGGGTATATATGCCTGAAAATTCTTGTTTGAAGGGAACTTCTTTTCATTCAAAATGAATAGATGAAAAAAAAAAAAAACGGCTCATTGATCATAAGGTTTGAGATTTTGCTATTTTTCGAGACCTTCGAGAAACAGGCGCCTGATTTCAAGTGCCAAAAAAAACCTTTTCACATAAACAAGCACTACACACCTACGCTGACGGTTTTTCAAGTGAAAAAAATCTTTGTTATCATTCCAGATAGTGTGCTGTGACAAGAAAGTTTTGCTATGTTCCATGCGGTTTTGGTTTGATTTGAAGGGTCGATGCTTCCCCACTCGTAAGTCTACCCTGAGATAACGATTGGCGACCTTTTAAAGCGTGCTTATGCAAAAAATGTTGATTTACTAAATAAAGGGAAAAGGGGTTGTTCCCAAATATGAATTAGCCTAAAGGCTATCTGGTGAAAGACTATCCGGTGGTCTACATGGAAACCGACTCATCTTCATTTCTGTCAATTGTATATCAATTATGATTTGCTAGAAATCACTGGCCATAAAATTTGTGAATTATCGTATTGATTTTTAACTCAATTAGCTTCAATTAGAGATACTTTTAGCGAGAAAATAAAGCTGATTGTAACTTATATTTCCTTATTGCCCATCTTGCCGAAAGGCCGGAAATTGCGACATTACCAGTTTCCTCTTGAAACGTGTGCATGAACGGTCGCAGTATCGCAAAGCGCAAATGTTTCCTCACGGAAACTTCAAAGTGCTTCGACGCTGACTAATTCTACGTGTTTCGGGCGACTGCTGACTCTGGACCAGAATGCGTATTTCCGTAGAACTATTAACTTACATGCAGCTAACCGCAAATCTTCACAAGAAAAACACGTGAGAGGTCCCGGGTGAGAGGTACGCTAAAATGCCGCAGTGGTCTTAATCCCCTTGATTATAATCATCTGATCGAAGTTAAAAACCCCTGAAATATGCAGTTTATCATCATTAAACTAAACAAACAAAGTCGGTGGCCTATCTGTCTACAAGTAGCTAAAGTGAATTGTCTTGGGATCTTCCAGATAAGTGTTAAAGAAGATGAACAGATATTTTGTAATGCATATTGCAATATAACTGAGAAGCTGGTTGTTTGCGATCCTGATAAAACGTCTGAATTAGTTCTACAATAACTAGTATCTCCAACAATGCTAAAGCTTTCACAGTGAGACAAAATACCCAACGCCGATCTTTGCAATGCTAGGCATCAGTAGCCCATAATGGGCTCTTGTAGAGATGTGTTTCTTATGACATCACATTGGCGCAAACTTTGATGGGATAAATTTAGAACAGCTATTTTGAATTGAGTACAAAAATTCATAAGATGTGACAATACACACCCCCCTCCCCCCATCTCCGTCTGGGTCTACCAGGCAGGTTAAAAAGGGGAATTTTCCGTTTTACGAGAGAATACGATAACTTTCATTAAGAAAATCCAAGATTCTAAAATAAAAGAAAAGAATCCACTCTGGGCAAGTATTCTCTAGTTCCTTTGATGCACCAGGATCCGAGTGATCTTGGATTAATCTGTTTAGTAACAAAACGCAAAATCCGTTTTTGGGGTTTTTGAATCCGATCGATCTTGGATTTTCTTAAAGAAACGCGCCCTTATACATTCTATTTTAGCCTGCGTAGCAGTCTTTTCCGTTTCCTTTCAGGCAAGCGGGAGTCGCGCGAGGGCTCGGGGACAGAGGTTCGCGCGCCTTTCCCTTGGCTCTCGCTTTCTCCCGCTAAGAGGAAACGGAAAAGACTGCTACGCAGGCTAATTCTATTTCCATAAGTCTATTTGTGATTATCAACTAGCTATCTATCTTACTAACGGCAATCAAAGAATGAAACTTTCCTTAATACTCCCTGTAAAGCTTGCTGGTGTTATATTAAATGAAGAAGTACTATCAATAAGCATATTTCGAGTATTTTGTATGCTTTGTGAAAATAGAGAATTTCACCAGAATAATTTCTTACCATTACCTTTTTGATGATCATAAACAAATCCCAACTGGACATGCTGAAACGTGTCCTGGTCTAAGACACTAACTGATTGAAATGAATACCCTGTAACAACATATTTTCAGGTACAGAACGTGACCTATTTAATAACCCCATAAAACAGTTTCAGCTTTGTCTGCAGCCATCCCCAACAGAAGCTCGTTTCCGCTTTACTTTAGCTTGAGTCCACAAGAACGCAACGTTAAACTTGTCGTTTAAAGTCACTTCATAATACATCCAAGTAACAGCTATGAGGATTCTTTTTACTACGTGTTTCATTTGGATTATTTTTAGCTCGCGTAAAGTTACAGGTGAGGTTTCCTTTCTGATCGAATCATATTCCACTGTTTAACATTCACGAAAGCTTATACTGTGAATGGTTTCAGCATTGCGCATATAATGTTTTCTAGGCAGTATTTTTGATTTCTTAGAAGCAAAGTTAGATATTAATGCCATTTACTTGATGTTATTTTGAAGGAATAATTTACTTCGATCGGCTTATGTATTGATGGTTGTAGCTTGAACCCTACAAGCTAACCTTTTATATTCATTCATGAGAACACATTCATTTTCAGTCATGCACGAATTGGACGAAAGTCCTCCCTTTTTCTTCTTCTTCTTTTTCTTCTTCTTTGAAAATAATGTAGTCAATATATTCGCGAAATTCTGACGAATCATTCATGGAAACCAAAAAGAGGAGAGATCGATTCAGCCCGCGTAGTTCAGCTCTGTAAACCAAAACAGGAAGCTTTAAATAAACCGACGACGTCATAGCTTTTTTAACTCGCGCTAAGAAATCGATAACAATCAATACTCTGACACAAATCGAAACTTTACTTCACACAATCAGGCTTCAAACACCTGGGAATTCAGTTTTATGTGCCAGTTATCGCAATGCTTTCTACATTTATGTTAGGTTACTGTAGACCTTTGAAGGTCAATACTCTATTTGAAGAACTTGGTTTTAGCTTTCTACTGAAGAAGCCAAATCATTTGCCATTTCTCCTACTGTTACTGTCTGTAAGTGATATCTTTTCCCAGTTGGCAATCGCCTGAACTTGTTAAGGCAGAGTACCCGCGCCACAGGATACATTGTGTTCTTCATTACAATTTCCTCAGACGAGTTTTTTTTGTACATAACTCCTTCAGTCTCTAGATCAAGGTCAATGGCAAGCGGCGTGCAACCCCTGTTCGCTGCTCTTGCGAAGGAAAAGAACAGCTGCAAGCGAAAACTGCAACGACATGTCTCTAAATAAATTAATATTTTCCTTTTTACTACCGTTGCAATCTGCAATGTAAAGAAATTATAATTACCTACAGTAGCGACGCCCCCCCCCCTTTGCTCCCGAAAAAATAGCGAAACAAAGGTTTAATAGTTTACAGTATCTGACAAGTTGTCCTCTTAAGCACTAGCATCGCAGTCTTAAGATGAAGACTCATGTGACAGCAAAATAAATTGAAACTGGAAGGAGGAATGATGTCATCAAATCTTCTAGCAGTTTTCAGTTTCGAATTTCCGTCTTTTATTTTGACTTTTATAAGTTTTTTTGCTTACTAAAAGTAGTACCTCCCCCCTCCCCCCTTCCCCCCGAACTCCAAAGAATGCTAATTGGGAAAAATAACGAGGCTCGCTTTTTTCGGAAAATAGGAAAGAGAAGACAAAATATAGCTGCAGAGGCTACAGGATTGTTTTATTACAGAAAACTAAGCAGTCTTTGCATGACGCTCTCCTTATAAAAAAAAACATTGTCAAGGCGTGTAAGTTGCTTGATAAAACCTATCAATTACTGAACGGTTTGTAGAGACGATGACTGCACAGGCAAGCGTAAAATCCACAAAAAAACATGCTTCACTTTACTGAATCCATTCATATGTGCATTCGAATTCAGTTCTGTTTTACCTCTATACATATATATGAAAGGTGTACGTACGTTATGTTAATAACCAGACAGTCACGCCATTTTAAGTGCTTTTCAGAACGCATTCTCTTCCATCTCAGATGTTTTCAGTGGCTGCGAGTTTTATGCGAGAAGCGTTTAAAACTTCGGAGTTAGGTTTAATTTTGAAAATTTCGTAACTGGTAATTATATTCAGATACCTCAGTTCTGGCACTCTCATAGGTGGAGGTTGCAATAATGAATTGGGTATGCAAGACCCTCAAGTCATCCCAGACGTGAACATCACAGCATCTTCCAGCCTTAACTCAGATCATAGCCCTGCCTTAGCACGGCTGGACAAGAAAGGAGCGTGGTGTTCGGCGCTGACTGATACTTCACCTTATATACAAATCTGGCTGGGTACGAAAAAGTCGATAACAATGATAATGACACAAGGTAGTTTTCAGGACTTGAGGTGGGCAACGAAATATCAAATCAAGTACCTTAAGGAGGGAAAATGGTTTTCGTATCTAAAAGCAGATGGAACTCTGGTAAGTGGGAAATAGATACAGTAATTACTCAAAAAATCAAAATGCTGGGGCCAAAGCAATGTGATCCAAAACCGTGAGCCTTAACAGGATTGTGGACATACATTCTGGACAGTAGATTATATGCGTAAAAGATAATTTGGTTTTATCGACTGGGTTGATAATGTGAATTAGCCACCGTAAAGAGATTCCTTAGCTTATTTTTTGAATCTCTTTACGGCGGCCAAGCCCCATTATCAACCCAGTTTATAAAACCAAATTACAATATAAACAGGAAACCTCCCTAAGAAGTCGTTAATTCCGGGTTAGCTTAATCGGGATTTGAACAATCCGTCAAAGAGTTTGCTCTATGTGTAAAGCATGATTATTACTTCTATTGTCAAGTAATCTTCTTAAAAACAGTTTGCACTTAAATTTATGAAATGTTTTTGTCAATACAGACATTTCAGGGCAATGTAAACGCCCGAAGATTAAAGGACCACGATCTACAACCTCCAATACAGACACGGTCGATTCGTATTTATCCAATGATCCCTCAAGGCGTGACGCGTAATGCGACTTTACAAAATGTTTCCTGTCTCAGACTGGAGCTCTATGGATGTGCCGCCCCAGGTAAGTAATCAAATAACAAATGCGCCTTACGAATACATCACTAAGTGGCACGGCGGTTTTATAGTTGGCAAACTGGTCTTCAGATGGGAAATACAAAGAGTGGGATCATTTGTTGTGTTTCCAGGCAAGCCACTCCACTATCGTAGAAGGAAAATGTTGACTCTATGATCCTGCGATCCGCGATTCGTATATGCCCTCTGGAATTAAATCCATCCAAAGAAGCATAATAAAACAAATATCAAAGTTTCATTATCAAAGATTTTCCTAAAACTACTAATTGTAAAGTTATTATT
>OMLO01000283.1_pt1 | contig 30437 bp, 31 predicted proteins | sample 1674811 | NCBI WGS metagenome assembly OMLO01 (sample SAMN06265003, study PRJEB25207) | coral metagenome | isolation source: Coral host | place: Mexico:La Bocana,Puerto Morelos, Mexico | collected 2008-11-13
CACGGTCTCAGTTCACTGCTCCCATTCGGAAGACGCGATCCGTGAGGAAGGCAGGGACTCAACAATGTGACCGAATCTGGTATCACGTCAAGAAGGCCATTCCCAAGACTCTAAAGTCACGCTCAGTCCATGGATATGTCAATACCAAAGGTATCATGTCCTATGTCTACGCATGGATGTGGTGTCGTGACTGCAAGCAAAGCTTGTACAAAAGCTTGGGTGACCTGTGTGGCAACATGTGACGCAACGAAGTTTCGCAGAGGCGATCTTGGAAAAATGGAGCAAAAATGCAGAAAAAGTAGAGATAATTGGCTTGAGTCGGTAAACCCTTACAGGGAATTCAGGTCATCACATTTACATTTCCACAAGAATGAATTGCAAAACGCATGGGTTTTTAGCCAAACCTGCAAACAGGACGGTTGAAACATCATCAAAAACACACGGCCTTTTACGGGCGCCGTCACCATGTTTTACACCAAACACATTTTACACCAGACACCTTTTACACCAAACACATTGATACCAGGAACGTTTTAAACCAAACATTTCTTACACTAGGCAGCTTTTACACTAAACACCTTTACACCAGACACCTTTTACACCAAAACGTTTTATACCAAAAATCTTCCGTTCTAGACGCCTTTTACACGAAACGCACTTTAAACCAAAGGCATGTTACACCAAACACCTTTTGCACCAGACACCTTTTGCACCAAACACATTTTTCAAGACGCGTTTTACACTAAAATCTCTTTACTCCAAGAACATTTCATAGCAAACGCCTTTGACACCAGACATTTCTTAAACCAAACAACTCTTACACCAAACGCATTTCACACCAGAGACGTTTTGCACCAAAAACGTTTCCAGCCAAACGCTTTTACGCAAAACGCATTTCACTAGACAGGTTTTGCTGCTAAGCACGTTGACATGCAGCATGTGTTGGATGAGTATGACTTTTCTTCTGTGTCTTGACTTTCTTCACTTGAAATACTGGACGATACCAACATGTTAACATCAAGCATATGTTGAATTAACATCAGTTTGTCCTTACTTGACTTGCCTTACTTGACTTGGCTTATTTGACTTGAGCCATTTGACTTGACCTGGTTAGCTCTTCTGACATGTTTACTTCTCCTGGCGCGTATATCCACATTTCAAGAAGGATCTGTGATGGGGAAGCATCATCTGGAACGCCATCACCATGGGTCATAGGAAACGCCCTTCACGAAAACAAGTTGGTCATTTTTTGTTTGTTTGAATTCCATGGGTTGTGTTCAATTCGACTGAGACGTCATGGCCCTTTCATTTCATGTCATGTGTTACTACCACGCTCCTTGTCTCTTTCGGGTATTCATTTGGGGTCTAGTTTTTCCAAAAATCTCCTTCTGCAATCAGCACCATGTTCTTAATCAAAACCGTTTTTGATCAAAGCCTTTCTTCGATCAAGGTCTTCTTTTTGAATCACAGTCGTTTGTTTATTCAAAGGATTCCTTTTCAATAAAAAGGAATTTTATCAAAGTCTTCTTGTTCAATCAAAGAAGACTTCTTTTTCGACCAACGAACTTTTGGATTAAAGACCTTTTTTAACCAAAGTCTTTGTTGGTTCAAGTTTTTACTTCTTTTTCAATCAAAGTCCTCTTCTTATAATGAAAGCCCTGTTAATCAAAGGAATCTTATTGAATCAAAGGTTTCTTGGTTTATTAAGCAAGGTCGTTTTTTAGAACAATGCCGTTTTCAACCAGAACCTTTTTCTTAATTGAAACCCCATTCTCAAAAACAGAGCCGTGTTAATCAAAGGACCTCTTTTTGAACCCTTTTTTGATGAAAGCCTTTTTTGATTAAAGACTTCCTCTTTGATTGTTTGCCTTTTTATCAACGCTTTTCATTTTTAGTCAATCTTTTTTTGTTATCAAATCCCTCTTTGTCAACCATTTTTTGAATCGAATCAGCATGCATCGCTAGCTGACTAGCTGGCTACCTGGCCGTGGCTGGCAGATGTGCCCGCCAGGTGGTTGGTTGGCTGAGTCGGTGGGTGGGCGGCTGGCTGGCTGGCTGGCTGGCTGGCTGGTTTTTGAAATGGCTGTCCAAAACGCACCTGGGATGAGACTTTGTTCTACCTGGTTTCTTCTTCGTTACCATTCATGGCCTCCACCGTATAGAAGGGCACTCCAGCCTTCCCTCAGTTGACAAAATTTCTCCCCACTGCAAAGCCGTTTGCCACCTATACTCGCCACACGCGGCACGCGGTCCGATAAGGAGCGTTGTTCCTAGACGTGAAGGAAACAACAAGGGAGACTGAGGCTAAGTTGAACTGACTGCCAGTGTGAAACTGTCTGGCAATCAAGCGCATGCAGTGGAACTACCTTTTCGTGCTTCATGCCAGAACATGTAGCTTGAGTCTTCCACATTGGATAGCAAGTTGACTTGCCTTGAAATGGATTCCACCCGCTTGCTTGTGTGAATGCATCCTCATTTCCGAAATGGACATGCAATGTTAAATTTGATTGGTGTGACGAGCGCAAACGCGACGCATCCTGCGAAACACAAGAAAATTAAACCCTACAATCTTTGGTGGGGAACAAACACAATTGATTTCACACCAGAATTCACGCCCTAAACAGCATGACCCTTGAAGAACATTTAGCACAGATGATCTCTTGAGGGTGACATGCGGCCAGCAGCACCAAGAAGAGGATTAGTTCCCGAACCCAGATGCACTACCCTACAGTCATTGAAGTACAAATCGCGCAGCACGAAAAACGAACCAGCCTTTTCTCTCTGCTCGACTTCAATGTATCTCTTCTCCTGCCCCGGAAAGATGCTTGCAAAATACAAACCGAAAGCCGGTATAGACGTTGTGGTTGTTCCGCGTCCAGACATCGTGAAATGGCAGTTGGCAGCGCCTGCGAATCCCAATCCCACCAGCGCCCCTTCCACCAGCTCCAAGTGTCCTGCGCAACTCAATGGCGCCAATTCAGACCAACTTGAAACATGCCTGAATCATTCTTGGAAAACATTTGCGATTGCGTGCGTCGGCTAAGCCCACTATACAGCAGTGCACCACTTGTTTTTGAAACTTTGCGAGTATGCAATGAATAGTCAGGCCGTCATCCAGCGCCCGTCCTTCTCATCGTCCCCTGCCTGTCATGTCACAAGATTCTGTATTGAGATTTGGTAAGGGATGTGAACACATCTTTGCCAGAAGAAGACTGTGGCTGCTGAGCCCACAGCCTCATGCGGCTCCAATTTCTCTTGTGCCTGGGCTGGGTGGAAGTAGAGTCGGCTGGTCGGGGGAAGGTTGGTTGTGAAAGAAAGATGGTCGAAGGATGTGAAAGAGATACGGACCATCTTCTTACAAGTCTTTCTTTCCCGCTCCAGAGTGGTGGTCCATCAGCTTACTAATCGGAGCGCGTTCCAATAGTGCTGAATCGGGGTGAGCTGGTGAGATCCCAAGGGTGTTAAGCCGGTCGTGGCTTTATTGCAAACAAGCAAACAAGCAAATTGTTTCAATAAGCTAAGATTTTTCCCGAATGGCAGCCAAAGGGTTCTTTCAAGGAACTCGTTCATACATGACCACCAACCACTGACCACAGCAAGATGATGTTTACCACTCACCACCACCGCCAGTTGATTTCCCGTAGCTGACAAACAGCGAGCGCAACGCTTGACAACAGCTAGCTGACCGCCAACCCTTCACCCCAGCTAGCTGGCCACCGGCCCCTGACCCCACAGCAAGTTAATGTTCAGTGGCTGGTTCTTAAAGCGCCACCAACCCTTGACCACAGCAAGTTGAGGTGCAGTGGCTGCTTTTTCACGGCAGCTGAGGATAGCTGCTCATATTGCAGGGGATGGCTGCTCTTGAAAAGTTGCTGAGGTTAGCTGCTCCATAGAGATTGCTGAGCATGGCCACTTTTGCTAAAAATAGCTGCTTTAGAAATTGCTGAGGATGGCTGCTCTTGCGAGGCTGTTGAAGATAGCTGCCCTTGGAAAATTGCTGAAGATGGCTGCTCTAAAGGCTGCTCAAAAAGGCTGCTTTCAAGGGCTGCTGCGGATGGCTGCCCTTTCAAGGCTGCCATGGCTGGTCCTTAAATAATGGGCGCTGAGAATACATGTCTTTAAAAGTTGCTGAGACAAGGCTGCTCTCCAAAATCGACCTCTTCTTTAAAGGATTCTTCATTTTTTTGTCCGGGTGTGGGGTTGTAGGGCCTGCCACCTATTGAAGGAGTTGCTCCCAAGTTGACCAGGATAGAGGAGGTGTTTGGAAAGGAACCTATGCTGATTGGAAACTTGCAAGCAGGTGAAGTTGAAGAACATAATGCTGTGGATGGAAAAAGAGCCTGGGCCAGTAAGTCCAGCAGTTGCAAAGTTCGAAACAAAGGCGTGAAGCGCTGCATTACAAAGGAAAATGGCAGGGCCCAGACATTCCTGTGCTAGGAGCAGAGCTATGCCCAGGAAAAAATGATTTAAACGCACAGGATCCCGGTCTCCGGTCTTACTCTCCCCAACCGTGGTGGGGAACTTTTGTGTCTACGCGCGGCGGAAACTTTTTTCACCATAAAATGCATATAAAACATCAAGATCTTGCACAAAGGGATGGACGGTACGATATGGTAATGTTGATAACTAGGAAACTGGATGAATAACGTGAAATGGTGGCTACAAAAACTGGTTCCGTAGACTTGCTCATTCTATCAAGACTTTTGTTGATTTTGTATGTGTATACACTGATAAAATGAGAACCTTGCATTCTGCTACAAATCATGCATCCTCAAAAAAGTGTTAAATCCGTTGCAGTACTGGTCCTCCTTCCTAGGCAACAGGCGTGATCAGAAGGCTATCCGTGACCATCTTTGGACATCCCGGCTTTCGCAGGAAAACCACAGGCTATCCACCGCTTTAGAAGCGTCACCGGAAGTAGGATATATTTTCAAGATGCATTTTTGAAGCAATGGGTCAGGAAAATGAAAAGGGGGGAAAAAGCTTAAAGATTGCAAGGAATGAGCTAGGAAAAAAGTGGAAATAAATTTCCGCACTCAAATTTTTGAGTGGTTTTATGAAGCTAGCTCGAGCAAACATGATCAATTACCCCCTATAAAGTTGATAGGCAGCTGCAGGCGCCTTTGTAAAATGGTGTAAAGTTGAATGGCCATCACTCATCTAAAACGACACTATGACACTCTGATGGCTGTGAAATGTACAGATGCACCCTAACAGGCGACCAAATCAAACTGTCCACAAAATGAAGGATCTGACATAAATTCCTTTTTCTATCCTTGGCATGCATGAACTTTACAACCAGAGATACTATCATTTTTGAGACGTCATAGAATTATACCACAACAAAATGTTCCGTCATCCTGGAAAACCTCTAGGCCAAAAAATACTTGGATTTCCCAGTTTATGCTTGCAGCGTTTGACGGTGAGCCGCTTGTTCTCCGAAATTTGTGTAGAGATAATCTGCCAGGTTTGGATTTTCATCTACATACACCCAGTTCAAAGCCCGGCAATAGAAGCAGCATGACTGCCTGCTGAAGAAACCTCAATTCAAAATGGTTGTATTCAAATAATGGTTATAGGGTGAAATTATAAAAGTGTTTTCTCTCACCGCGCAATTTAAGGGTAACAGTTGAAAAGTGTTTCATTGAGAGCGTAATGAATAGGCTGCAAACCCCTATGCGACACGATAATTTGGTGAGGGTGTTTAGACGCTTTCAAGGAAACTTGTAACTATAACCAAACATGGTTTGATGACGCTCTGGCTGGAATAGAATCCGGATAAAGTCTTGGTCCCCTTGTATACCCTCTAAAGCACCAACATATCCTCCAGCAATGGGTTTTCCCGCCATGGCCGAATCCTTCCCAAACTTGCGGTCCTATGGGTCCATACATGGATGAATGCCAGTGCCTGGGCTGTTGAAGTGTGGGCTGGCTGGCTGGGCAGTTCTCCACTCTAAGCTTGGAAGCGAGTAATCTAGAAATATAAAATTAATACATTCTTTCCATCAAACGAGCAAAGTGCTTTGAAGCTCCAGGCTAAAGTCTGCATAATCATCGTTCTCGTCTTCGCACAGCAATATGTGCCACTCATGCATGATAGCCTAAGTGGAACCAAGGGTGTTCGGATCAAACGTTGTTAAGGGACCAACATCCAAGCAACAGTATCCGCGAGCTCAGTGTGGAAGAGCTTGAGCACATAGGTAAAATCAAAGTCAAAATCTCGAATTTCTGCCATCCTGAAAAGGAGGAATCAGAGGCTATATTGGAACCATTGCGTTTTTGGAGATCAAATTCTTCATCTTAATTTCGATGGATTGTTTTCAGGTGCAGGCAGGTGTCTAAAAGACTCAGCTCGATGACTTTGTCAATAGGATTCTCCTCAGAACTCAAAAATCAACAGCCACCAGCTTTGAGAAAACTTTTGGGAATAAATTTAAGTTTCAAAACCCAAACCTCCAAGAACTATATGACAAGGCACTTGAAAAATCCGGTGAGAACGGAACCATGCCGTGTCCATTTCACGCTCCCAGAATTTCGATAGCGCCTTGAGGCAAGTGGAGCTGGATTGACCGTGGATGCAGCTTGGCTTAGAAGTCTCTTACAATCACATCCTGCAATTTTCATCACGGACCTAAATGCAACCAAATCGCACCGGGGGGCCTAATCATTCTTTGCCAAAGATCTTTCCCCTTAGAGTGAAAGAATGTGCCAACTATCTCATGGAGTAAAAGCATGTAATGCACCCCTGATCTCCCATGATAGCACATGTCGAAAGGAAACCTGAAAGAAAACAATTCAAAATTCAAAGTGCAGATTCATTCTCAACGTGGTTTGCAGGTACTGCATTTTTTGGGCTAAGCTGCGTAAATGGTTCAGGCAACGCATGTCCTTAAACAAAGAACCGGTTCAGCTTAATACCAACATAAAAAACACCCAGCTTGTCAGTGGCTTAACTAACAGAATCATAGGAATGCCTAGTTTCGCCATGGCTGCTTTAAAGCCTACCTTTCAAGGATGGGCCCTGGCCCATAGGCATCCTCTTTCCCACGTAGTGAAGGACGCTCTTCCTAAGCGGGTCCCCGGTAAACCAGGTACAGAAAATCCAAAAATCATTCGTACTGCAAACAACTGTTTGGTGAAAGGTTGGGGCTGAGGGTCGGAATCAAAGCATGCGGTAGTCGATCTAGTCGGCCTGAGTCATGTAGTTTCAACATCCCCACGTTCCAGTATGGAAGTACTTTTCAAAAACTGAGGGGTGGACAAAGCAAAGATTTTATTCATTGGAAGGTGGCCTGCACCATCCGACTAATAGACATATTTGGGAGTTTCTTGTACCACATTGAAATTCCAAGCTATTACACAAGTACCATTACGGTTGGCCCCCAAGTCATTGAAGCCATCCCCGGCCTCTCCACTACCCAGCATTTCCATAAACTCATGGACCAGACCAGCAACAGTCTGGCTAACAACGTCATTTTTAGACATTGTTGAAACCTCAACCCCCAAGCATTTGGAAGCCTTCTCTTGAGACTTCATTCCCCACTAGAAAAGAATTAGAACCAAAATCGCGAATTTCACGTTTCACATATACTGATGCATTAGGCTGGCCATGTGACAAATCTGAGGTTTAGTGGTGCAGCATGCCATTCGAATGAAGAATGGAGGCAGACAAGTGTTCGTTCTTGGCTCGTTTGGACCGTTCACATGTGTCAGCAGAGGCGGTCAAGATAGTGTGATTATCAACAAACAGGCGCATGGAAGCTGTTGATATATAAAGATTTAAGCTGCTGAAGCAACATTAGCCTCGTTAAAAATCAAAACATCACCAGAGATTCGATATATGTATAACGGGTGTTGTTTCAGCTTCCTGATCCATTGCTCAACCATGTATGTGTCACGTTGTACGCACACGGTCATGGCACCCCTTTGAAAAAAAAGGATCAGGCACCGAGTGTGGAGCAGCCCATCTACAGCTATGCCTACAAACTGTCAACTCCGTATGAAGATGGTCCACTCATGTCCCTACAGGTTGATGTTTCAACAGCTATCAACTATCCATTGATTTCTTCGTCGCTATACAACGGGCAGTCATCAGGTTCTTCCTCTTCCCCTTCTAGCCACTCATCCTCTGGCCACTCTTCGGGAACAAGTTCTTCCTTGGCTTCCTTGGCTTTCTTCGCCTTTTTCTTCGTACCTGCCTTCGGCTTGGCTTTTGCTTCAAGCTTCCGTTTCTGCTTGCAAACCTTATAGGTCCGCTTGTGCTGGGATTGGGTTGCTGATCAGTTAGTTCAATTCAGAAGTTTTCGGAAAGAGATATTTGGAGGGTTGAAAGGTGAGCCATCAACTTGAATTAAAGAAGAAAAATTGAGGGTCGGAATGGAGGGTGAGCCATGAAGTCTTGAGAAGGAAGCGTTTCCAAAACCAATATACCCGTTTCATATTTCACATGTTTGAAACCTCACGAACAAACTCTAAGCAAACAACGCCGTTCGTGGCTGTCAATGATCGTTTGAGCTTCCTGGACTTGCTGAACTGCAGCCTGGTGAAGATGGGAGAGATAGAAGGGACGGTTGGGAAGTATAGAGGGGCAAACCCATATAGCGCCTCAAGTTCTGGGTCATGCTCATCCAACTCCGTCTTATACACTATGAAATCCTCCGAATTGATGATTTTCTGCGTCACCCTGAGTGATCGGACGGATGAGAAAACAATGACACTACAATAAGTTATCACTTTCAAACTTTCAAACATCACATAAAATGGGGGCTAAACGATTCCGCGATCTCCGCGAGCTTTTTGTAGATGGTACCAAGATTTTGGATTGTTGCCTGGAGGCATCTCACAGATACAATACATCTAACTTGCAATTTTTATCAATGAAGAAGATTCTGTCAGAACAAATGTTTCAGGTTGCACCTCTTGGCGCTGAATTCCGGTGTTCTTTAATCCTTCAGCAGCTTCTCTAGCCTTTCCAGCAACCTTTCCAACGCAAATTTGGGACAGCAATGGCATTTTTTTGACAAACCTAAAAAGGGTCACACTTGGGATTAGGCTGCTCCAACTTTTTGTTGAAATCCTTCCTTTTCCTGCTCTGCAGCGGTGACCACCTCCAAGGAAATTGGAAGCACATCGGTTGCTAGTGTGGGAGAGGCCTGGAAAAGCAAAATGTACAGTTTGGTAGAAAAGCCTTAGGATTCTTAGGAGTCTTTGCCTGCTCCATTGCATCCTCCTTTCCTACTTGCGCCGTTTCCAACTTGAGATTCCTCAACAGGAACACCTTTCCCACCAAAATCACTTGGCGCCGAAGTGACATAGTCGCTGACTGCCCCCAAAGCAGCCTTGTTTTTAGGAACATTTCCGACTGCCTTAAGTCGAGTGCTCATGTCTCGCCTGTTCGTGGTTTCATCCTTAATTTGTTGAAAAAGCCAATACAAACGCATTTCTTCATCATCCGGGGGTTGGGGATGTGGCCTGCCCTTTTGCTGCTGGAGGATTTTCTCCAGCAGCCGTTTCTCTGCCTCTGACGTGTGTTTTCCTTAGCTCTGGGGGTGGAACCTCGATCCATGAACTTGTGTCCTGGCGACGAGCCTTTTCCTCCCACTCAGCCTCTACTTGGATACTACTCAGGGATTGAAGGTCAAGGAGAAAGGCTTTGAACTGAAACTTGCCTTCGGAGGTGTTGCAAGCTTCAGACTTCTGAAGCAGCCCCGGGCGCAATCCTACAGGGTGACGACTATAGGGAACTAAATCAACATGTCAAAAGGTTGTCAAAACTTTTGGCAAAGAGCACCTGGAAGTGAATTTAAGGGGCAGCTATTCCTCAGACCTCTCAACATGATTTCTCACTTGTTGTCAAAGGAATTCACAACTACCACGTTTCATCAGAACACCAGGGCTAAGTTCACTAGTGTCAAGGGCCTGGATGTGCCATTCTTCGTCGCAGCGCTTCTCTTTGCCGTTTACGCTCTTCCGCGGATAAATCATTGATTGAAGTCATTGCCTCTAGCCAAGACCACATCAGATTTTGGAAAGATGAGAACTGTACAAGTTATGGGGTCAAAAAAAATGATTGCTTCAAAAACACCCACCTCAAATCGTTGGCTATCTGCATAATTAAGCAGCTTGACCTTAAAGTTCTCCGAGGTAGTATTTAAAGGCGCATGACTTAGATGGCACGACATCCTAAAATCACAACTCTATATTCAGCCATCCACCCTTTATAAGACCCCAACCCGTCGCGTTTTCTCACCAGGCTTAGGCTCTTCTCCCAGCTTCTCCATTTCGACAGGCCCCTTTCCGTCATTCTGCAGTGTGTTCACCATCATCATGATCCTGTGACTCATCCTGGGCAATCTCTTTGTCCTTAGCTGCAAAATTTTTCTGTTCTGCAGCAAATTTTCCTTGGACGATTGCACCTCTTCACCGTGTCTGATTTCAAGCTCCTTCACGCATGCTTTCACCAGTGGTTCAAAAAGATCTTGATCCTTTGCATCCAAACAACTGACAGCTCTGATCAGGCCAGTCGGCTCTGCTTCTCTTTGCGGGGCATCGCCAGAAATTGAACCGATGATTTTCTGTTTTGCTTCCTTGTCCAGATCAGGGCATACGTTGACAAGGGCAGACACGAGGTCTTTTTTTTCATCACTCCACCGCCTTTTCCTGAACCAACAGAAAGAGGTAGAACGCCCAACGCACTCAATAGATCTCTCACTTCAGCGACTGAGAACCAGTGGCCAGCCAAAACTGCTGCTTTCAAAAGCGGCGTTCGAGGCCCACTTTCTCCATATACCTCGGCTGAAAGAATCAATGAACAAACGAACATGCCAATACGACCATAATCACTGACATACCTTCAAACCACGACACATGACAACAAATGCTCTACCTCATCGCATTTTTTGAATAAACATTATCAGTCCTTAACAATAAATTCAGGTACTTGACAAAAGTGTACTGTGTACTGTTCTGGTAAGAGGCAAGGGGATCTTTGATGTTCACGTGCTTCTAAAGGCACACATGCTGCAGGAATCAGAGTGGTGGGAACATGTTGCCACAAGCAATCCTCACCAATCGAAAAATTCAGGATCCAAGTTGGTGTATGTAATTGTTCTGGAGCAAGGTAGAGGTAGAACTGGGCAAGCAATTTGGCCCAGATTTGGAACAGCTGTGAAACCATTCCTCCTGTGTAGTGAATGATCTGGTACTTTTATCATAGACCCCACTAACCCGACCCCCGGGGGAAATGGCATCATGTTTTTGAGGGGGGAAACCAATGATTACATGCAGTTATTTTTCCACCGCTTAAATAACTTTTAATACACGTGAGTACAGTACTTAGTTAAACCCTAAACAAAATTCAAAATCATTAACAACACAATATTACTACTGATTTTAAACAGACATGATATCATAATAAATTACTAGACTGACTGTCTGACAGTCTAATATATTTATTTTAATAATGATAGAGAACTAGCAGTGAAGTACTGGATCCAAAAGAAAGGCCGAGCCTGTCCAGGAATGCGAAAGTCATTGACAGGAATTGCTTGCGTGGACCAATCTTTGAACCCTTCCGGGAATGGGTGTTGAAATAAAACTCCCCTGGCATGAAAAGGCATCCTGCAATCGACAAAGTGAAGGTGTTGAAAAGAAACAATGCATCAATCATGAATCAATATCCGTCAAACATCAATAATTGATTAGCAGCACATGTTGTTTTCCCTTTCATGAACATTGGCAAAATTCCGGGGTGCTTCCTTCAACACAAATGCAGCAGCAGCAGCAGCTGCTTGCTTGTTCGCATGCCATCCTGCCTTGCGAATTTCTCTCATCATCTCCTCTTGGGGCGGGACAACAGCAAAGTTTGCTGGCCCCTCTCTTCCCACACGCGTTTGCAACACCATGCGGCTTTGCTGAAAGGCACAGCCTGCAAGTCATCCAACTCCATTTGAAGTTGTTGGACGCCCCCTGCGGTGGGGTATTTTGATGTCACAGCAAAGAGCCACTTTGTGTACATTGACTTCGGATGATTGCCTCGAAGCAGAGTCTTTGACACCACCCAAAACGTTCTTCAAGCAGTGCTTGGTTGTGGATGGTCCAGCATTGAGAGAAAATGCCATGGCTCTCGACTCCTTGTCAGAGGTATCCCAATCGACTGCAGTTCCTTGCACCAAAATTTCCCGGTAAAATCACCCTCTCATCATCTGAAGCCATAATACGAACCAGGCAATATGGCAGCACTAGCCCAAAGTGAGCCTGGCTCCATGCCCGATTGCTGCAAAAAGACAGCACCAGTGTAGACCAGTCTTTAAGCAACTCAATCTCATGTGCAAAAGCAAAGTCCTCCCTGTCAAACACATGGTTTTCAGAGGGGTTTGTGAGCTTCAGGCGGCACACAATGTCGGCCCAAGCATGCCCTTGATTTTTCTGCAAATTGTTTGGTACCATGTTCCATTTGCCCTTTCAGCGCACCACTGAAGCATTGTCCTGCTCCCACCTTCCTGGGATTCAAGGTGGTCATGGTACCCTTTGTGCAATTCTTTGCAGGCATCGACAATCATTCGCACCTTGATTTGGATATCTCTTTGCTTGAAGAGCGCAATTACAAATGCATAAGTGGTTTTGAATCGACTCCTCAATGCATTGAACGCTTGCCTCGTTCACATGTCAATGCCATTTGGGTTAAGCATTACAACAAAACAACATCCCCCACATAATGAAATATAGCAAAACGATATGATCTAATATAGAAAAAAATGTATATATTATACATACAGTATGTTACAATTATATAACCATTTGAACTGCAGCAACTCCGTTTTGACAGCAAAATTGCTGCAAACACCAATATTGTGGTGAGCAACCGTTGCACATATGAAATATGACAAAACCGTATTACAGTGTATCATTCTATTCAAAACCCCGGTATCAGTGGCCATGTCCTTTTCCAATCCCGAGAAAAATAGTAAAATTAAACTTGCAAGCGATCCCTCTGAATGAAAGTTGACTGACAATTTGTCTTTAGGATCAAGGCTCTGTGTGGCGACATACTCCGCTGCTTTTTCCCAATCAGCTGGGGCATTCGCGTCACCACGAGCTTCCTGGTCATCATCGGCCATGTCATCATCATTTTCACCATAGAGAGCGTCCTGAAACAAAGTGGCAAAAGTCATCAATCAGCGTTTTCAAAAAATTAATCATGAAGGGAGTTCTAAGGTTTGGTTGGGACAAATGACAAGAAAGCTAACAAGTCGGACTATGATTATGACAGAAAATTTACTAAATTATAGCCATGCCACCTTCAGCTTATTGGAGAGGTTCTGGATGTGGGAAACTGTCTCCATAAGAATCGTCCAATTGTCGTTGAGCTGTGAAAAAGATTCACAAATTCCAAACCATGCTTTCCCTCTGGCTTTGGGGATACGGTTGAGGGGTGATCCGAAAACCTTCAGGAGAGATCTCTCTGTCAGCTGCAATAAACTCGGCCATCATGGACATGAAGCTATCTGCACCCTTGCGGCGCATCAAGTCCTTCGCAGCATCAGTCAGCTTTGCATGATGGGTTCCGGAACCAAATGGTCCTCGGCTCCAATTCACCAGAAGCGTTGCTTTGAGCAAGGTTGAAATTGCTCGTAGGTAGTCATTCCACTGTGGGTGGGAACCCTCGGGCTCAGGATAAGCCCTGAGCCCGCACGGACCAGCCAAGAAGTTCATAGCACGGAATCGAGATGATTCTTCATCGTGAATGCTCACTAAGCATGGACGCAGGCTCCATGATTTCAGCTGCACATTGATAGGGGTTCCAGGTGGGATCACGCTGTCTGGAATGAACTGCTCAAGGCCGTTGCCAGTCAGTGCATGCAGGCAGTAGTGCAAGCCTTTTATCATCACCTTGGCATTGTTGGAGGTTGGATTTTGCACTCTATGAAACAAACGCATTCTGATTTCTAAGCCTTTGCATTGTGGAAAATTTTTGGAGTTCAGGAGTTCGAGAGTAATGCCATGATTTTGCAATATTTTTTAGAAGTCTTCAATGCAATGATGTCTTGCCTGCACTTGAACAAAATCATCACATGTTCAATATTATGACCAAAATGCAGCATAATTAATATGTAACGTAAATGATTAATAATGTAAAGAAATGCCATTCCGTTCAAAAAAAGTCTTTCCCATTCCGGCATCTCATAAGCCCCACTTCATGATAAAATGCCAAGAACAGCATCCAGGGCAACAAGTAAGTAAGGGGGGTTCACCCACTAATTTCTTACAGAATTTTCCTTTCGACAATTAAACAAATATGGATACAGAAGAGCAGCGTACATTGCATTGCTCACTTGCTTCTGCGCATTCCTGTCAGACAGGGAAATCAATCATCGCGCGGGGTTTTGGCAGCCACTACTTGAAGTATTCGTTGGAAGGCTATGATTGGAAATCTTATCTTAAGAGGACATAATATGTCTTCATGAATGAAGGAGGCGTTACATTTCATAAATTAAAAAAACCCATCACGTTTACGCTGGTTTTCTGACATCAACACGCACTAGTGTCAACTTTCAACACGCAAGATGGCTTGTCATTAGTACATTTTCGCTTGTTGCTGCGCTGTGACCGCTGTGGGCCTGGTAACTGAACACAAGAACTTCAGAGCCCGTTGGGCGATGTTACGTTCAGTCGGTGGGTGAATCCTGCTGAAGGCTCAGACGGCTCAGAAACCCACAAGGCCCCAAACAGGAAGTTTACATTTCATTTTCATGTGCATGTCTATTCTATTCTTGTTGTCATGGATATCATAGATTCTTAGATTGATTGTCTTTGGCCCACTGACATAGCACCATCATCAAAGTAAAGTAAATGCTCTGAAAAAAGCAAAGACATCTAGTAACAAACATGGTCACCCCGATCAATTTGTCGGAATGTCGAAAATCAAGCTATGCTACCACGGCGGCTATTCAAGAAATCACGACAAAAATAGCAATGCTCTTGCCTTGGGCTTTGAGCTTGGGCTCTGCTGCAAGACCTTGCTTGCTCCCACTAAAGCTAAAATTGTCAGGGATTACAGATTCCTTCTTTATACATGTCTTATCACTGGCACGCAATTCATTGACATCATGAGCCCCCTTCATGGACTTGCGCAAGAACTGTGTAATCTTGCTTTGCTTTGGCTCTTGAAACTTGTTCACTGGCTTCTTCGAATCTGAGCCAAGAGAAAGAAGATCCTTTGGGTCAAACCTTTTGGATCGTGTCAGCGTAGGTCTGGGCGAAGGATTTGCACGAGCCAATCCCGACATGATACAGGAACAGTCTTCTAGAGTCTAGCTAGTGCACCTTGACAATCAAATGGCATTCCTACAGGATTCCTCACTCAACCACAACATGCTCCAAAAACCTTACAGCAATTAAAAAACATCTATGAAAACCATCTGTGAAAACATGTCAACCAGCTAGTCTTCTCCAAATGTGATGTATTTGACATTTCAAAACTTTCAACTAGCAATATTAGATGCGCTTGGTTTCAAAATGTTTTATATCCCATTTTGGCGCCCCAAGCTTGTATCAGATATGTGTCAAGACCGTGGTCACCTGGTCATACTGCAAAAATATTGTAAAACACCAGTCTCCAAAAACCTTACATAATCAATTCTTACGCAAAGTTCTTACACAGTTCTTCACATGTTTCCCATGTCTTTTCTTTTCTGAAACCTTGAAAATTGAAAGGGCCCCATTAAGATTTTATTGGTGTTGTTTCAAGGTTTCAGATTGATGTCTCAATCGACAAGAGCCTAAATTACCAGTCAGTGAAGAAGCATTCAATAAAAACCCAAAGGATAAATTGTAAATTTACTTTTATTTACCATAAACATCAACCAGTACCATCGATCCCTATGAAACCCGGAATCACCCCATTCTTGCCCTCACCATTTGACCCTCAAATTGTCAACCGCAGCTGACAGTTGGGTGACTGTTGGGACACGAGCAGAACTTTTTAAGTCCTGCAACATCAAACGATTTTTTTGCAACAGCATGGGGCGAAAAACCGCAATTTCACTGAAGGCAAAAACGCATGGCTGAGCCCCAAAAGGCTCTCGAGGAAACACTTAAAATATAAAATGAGATAAACTGAGCCAATGCTTTGACATGAGCAAACTGGTTTTGATATTAAAAATACCCCGTAGCCATAGCGTACCTCTTACATTGCTTTCACTGAAAGGAAAAAATCCGATCTGTCCCACTGAAAGAAAGGAAACAAAGTACAGTATCAGTATATAGTGCTTCACGTGTTCTGCAAGCTGCAACTGACTACCAGCCGCAACAGGGAGCACTTATCCTTACGCTTGAACTGTTTCGACCGAGTTGATCGCTTAGACATCATATCTGCAACATGTGGGGCTATAGTTGGCCTGGGCTTCTTGGCAATGGACTGATTCAATGCCGAAGCACCACCATCGACATTGCACACTTCCACCTTGAGGTCGTGCGCCTCCTGCTTCTCTTGGAGAAGAACTTGAAGCGCCAATGCCCGGCTTGGATCTTCTAGATCCTCCACATCTGCAGTAACTTCTTCATCTAAGTAAAGGTGGAATGGTAAAGAAGGTTTTGTTGCAGAGTCCACGGGTAGAGGAGGAAGCGTCAACTCCACCTCAATGGGGTCCTGCACCTCCTCAAACTGCTTCTGTTGGAGAAGAACTCCTAGCGCCAAAGAGCGGCTTGGGCGTTCTAGACCCTCCACATCTGTAGTAACTTCTCCATCTTCGTCTGAGTAAAGGTGAAATGATAATGAAGGTTTTGTTGCAAAGTCCACAGGTTGAGGAGGAATCAACGGGTCAACTATATCCATCCATCCTAACCACTCATAAAATGCCTGGTGTGAGCTCTCAGTCCCAGACTCACGTTCGAGTAGTTTCTGCTCCTCTTCCTTTTGCTCTTGTATTTGCTTTCATCTCAACATGGCTGGCCACTGACTTTTATTTTGTGCCACTTCTGCTACGGAAAGTCAGTCAGCATGACCAAATCCGACACCAAATTGACAGGGAGGCGTTAGAGCTAGAAGTTACTTCAAAGTTAGAGGCCGAAGTTCAAATTCGTAAGGTTCATCGTCGTATAATATAATGATATCGCCTTATCATATTATGGCCATGGTCTTGCAATGTGTCGGCACAATGACCAGTTTTCCTTCATTGATTCATGGTAGTATTGTTACAGTGTCAAGTGGCATGAATCGTACTGAAATTACCAGCACTCGGGTTTTCTGCCGCGCCTGAAAGATCTTGCAGATTCTGTGTCGTCTAAGATAGCAATGTGTTCTGTGGCCTAGGCATCATATGAAGGCAACAAGGCTGGTCATGAACAACCAGGCAATCTTTTTTAAGAGGCGATCGAAATCTCGTTGGGCTAGGTCCGGTACTGGAAGTTCAGTAGGAACATAGGTGCTGCCATAGCTGCCGCTGCCGGGTGATGACCGTGGTGGAGTCATAGGCGCTGTGTGTCCAGATACTGGGGATTCTTTGCCTTAGTTTTGTTGATGGCGAGACGTAAATAAGTAAGAAAAATCCACGGTTGGACCGCAAGATTTAAATTACTATAGTTTGTGTTGAAACTTGGTTTGGTGAGACGTACAGAAACACCTAAAAGTTCTGAAAATTCTGAGAATGTTTTCTCAGAATGTTTGCTTCTTTTTCGCTCTTTCAGACACCAAATCTGATTCCAACATACCTACTTTCAATTGCAATACATGTGTAATTGTTCTGATTTGCAATTGATGCTGAGAGAAATAACAAAATCGATTGACAAACACAGTTTTAGCATAAGCCTCGCGCGTAATTCCGCAAAGGTTTACAATTATTTATCATGTGTTGGGAACCTGACTCCCCAATATCCAGTCGAGTCGCCTTCCTCTCTTTTGGACTGATCTGCGGCCTGGCATTGAACGCTTTGGCTAAACAGAAAACGTCCCTAATGAAGCTCTATTGAACCATATATAGTACTCACAAAATAAGACATTATTGCTAAGCGCTTTGACAAACAGGTTTTCCTGATGTCATATCTAACCGTAACCTTTAGAAGCAGCAGCGCTGGTTGCCAGAGTCCTGGGAAAATACAAGTAGATATAAATAAAATAAAATAAAATCTATATCATATTTAAATATTTAAAAACCATATTATTCCCCTACCTACCAACAATTTTGATGTTCGTAAGATATGAAAATAAATATACGTACACATACACACTGTAACTGTAACTGATAACTTTTACACTCGACCATTCCGATTCCCACAGACCTCTAGATCTATTCAAAATCAAGAAAAACAAATTTCTCCCAAAAAACCTGGCCTCATCAATGACACGGGTCAACTCATCCCGAATGACTTTCAAGCAGGACAGCGCTGACTGTTGAAAACGTGCTGAGTCCATGGCTTCGTGATTCTTATGTGGGCTGTAGGGATGTAGTTAGAATAGACCATCCTTCATGTAACTTTATTTGAGAATGGACAGACATTGAAGAAGTTGCCTTTGACCGTGTTTTGCAGTTACTGAACTAGCCTAGTCCTCAAGCCACACATTCTCTGTTCACACCCGCTTGGAAGTTTCAACAAAACTGTCGCCATACCTCAAAAGCTTTTAGGTAATATCAGGACATGTGGCCCCTTTACTCACCCTGAAAATGGTCAGTAAATTCTTCAGCAGAACCAACTGGTACCTAAAAAAAGAAGACTGGTGGAGAACGACTTGAAAATCAGTTTGAAGACCACGATTGAATTCTGCCTTTTCAGAAAATAATGATATGTGTGAAATAGCATGGGTTCCCAGATAAATTTCAATCGCCCAGAAGTACTCCTAAGATCACGTCCGAACCGTTGAAAAGCATTATGTTTGGGGTGTTCAACTTTACTGATTTGTAGATGCTTAGGCACTAAGCAAGTTGGGGCCCCAAGTTCCAACGGTTCAGAAGAGCTATAATTAAGGGGACACGATGGGAATCCATGCCATTACAAACATAAATGTACCCTTTACCACCCCAGTAGTTAGTTACAGATTAATCCACCCAGATTGATTACAACAGCTAAACAAAACACAAGTGTAGTTGCAGCCCTGGCTTCTTGACAGCATCGTCATCATCATCATCATCATCGTCATCATCATCATCATCGTCATCATCATCAGCATCATCATCACTGATCATCATCATTGTCATTCACGTTCAGCGGCAGCAAGAAGCAATCGCAAATATTGCCTTTTTGCCACTCGGGTAGAGTAGTGCGGTATTTGGCTCTAGTAGAGCAGTCTCTGAAAAGTGCCCAGGTGCGACTGCCAAATTGCATGGGTCCTGTACGGGGACCTGCGTGCTTGTCATTAAGGATTCTGATTCATATAAGGAATTATTTGTATAAGGAATTGAATTATTCACTGATACCCAAAATCCTGAAAAAGGGCTGAAATTTGCCTTTAATCGCGGGCAGGTTTCTCAATTGCAAGCTGATGGTGGGACCTATGCAATTTGACTCTTTTTCAACTGTGGCTTCTTGACTTTAAGCCGGCTACCCTTCACTTCTTTCTTTTCCATGATCTGCTCAATTGCCTCACCCTCCCCTGATGGTGTGCTGTTGTATTGCAACGCAGTTTCCAAGAATCTTCTCTTGTTCCTGGCTGACATCACATCTAACAGTAACAGGGTGCCATGATGAACAAAAGGTCTTATTATCACAACCTTGAGGATTAAGATGTTTGAAATACTGTAAAAAATGCGCTGCAATTAATTAATTCCATGATTTTTTAAACACACAATCGAGAAATTGAAAACAAGATTCACAGGCGTACCACATTGCTTTTCCAATTCCGTGCTAACAGGAGTCACAGCACCAGGCGATGTAGGCTGGTCATTCCTTGGACTTTTGCAAACGGGCAGGCGTGCTTCAACAATGCAACAACAAGAGGAAAGGATGCAAGCCAGTAGTCAAAACAAATACTGAAACAGTAGTGTTTTTGGATTTGCAATGAAAAAACAATTTCTTTCAAGCAACAATAACTAACTAGGCTGAACTAGGATAACATAATAATAAACGAAGCATCACTGCAATGAAAAAAATTGAAAACAGAACAAATCAGAAATCCATGCTCCATCCATCAAACCATTGCCAGCCAACCATTTAGCTCATCGAATACCCACGGTGGCAGGGCCATGCTGCACGGTGGCACTTAAGTGGTGAAGTAATGAAAACACTCAACGTTAATATAAGTTGAACTATTGTAAAATGTATTTTGCGGGAGGTAAAAAATTTCATTGGTGAACCATGCGTGACATCAAAGAGAACAGCTTGGTACAGAATGCAAATGCCAGCTGGTCATATAATAATACTTTCAAGTGCTCCATCACTTTTACTGCACAGTTGTAAATGCCGCATATGCTTGAATAATCAACAAACAGTTGTATTAGCGAATAATATACATATAAAAATCAATCTTTGCCTAGGGCAATGGGCGTGAGGATGACGAAGCGCTAGGGTGTGGCTTGATTGGACCAGGTGTTAAGGGAGTTTTTGGCCTTTCCCGTGGACAAGTTGGTGGGACTTGCTCTGAAGGCACCCTTCCTGGTGTGATCATTCCTGCTGCAATGTTCACCTGTTTCTTCTCTTCTTTCTTCAACGCCTTCTTCTCCCTTTTCGCCATTTTATGATCTTTCACTTCTTGTTTTATCACCTGGATCACCACATCTTGGCGTATCAATGGGGCTTCTGTTGGGGTATCATCCTTGTTACATCCATCACATTTTACCTCATCAGGGCGGGCATCATCCTTGTTGTTTCCACCACCTTCTACCTTATCAAGGGATCCGGCCGGCTGATTTGGCGATGACATGACACTGCTAGGGATGAGCTCTGATTAGATACTGTTTTTTGCTGATGAATAGAATTTGAACCGAAATTTGGAGGCGGATTATTTTTACACAAAAACATTTGATTGCGATCAAAGATCACTTCTTTCATGGTCCTCTTCCTATTCTTCCGAATGACTGCTGGCGGGGTGGAAACTGGTGGGAACGGAGATGACGACCTCTTCTTCTGTGCATCTGGAGTAACGTAACGAGTACGTGTTGATGGTGGGGTGGAAGCCGCTCGGAATGTAGATGCCGGAGATTGAGATGCAAACTTTTTCTTCCGTGCATCTGAAATAACACATGGACCATTTGGTGAACAAATGCGCAACCTTTTACTGTCGCCGTCCAGTGGAACATGATATTATAAACTAACAAAAAAATGCATCCAGAACCTCAATAATAGTGATGAGCCTGGATTTATTGTGAAACAGAATTTGAGATCCTTCACGGAATCAAATGATAAAAACGACAACGGGTGATTATTTGGATTCCACTGGCTAGGTCCTTAGGGGAGTTGAGTTCTTAAAAAGAATCCATTGATTATGATTTGTTTTACTTGAGGTTGGTGCAAACCAAATGAATCACCCTGGAATTTGCAACTGAAGTAATTACGTGCAGAAACTTGCGGAAGCGCTCAATGTCAGACTCTGGTAAACTGCTTTGCTGGCATGAATGTGTCGATGTATTCGAAGTGTGAAGTTTCAACGTCCGCTTCGGAGTGCTTGGAGGAGGTGTCTGTGACATGGCTCTAGCACTTCAAGCACACAGTAGTAATCGCACAAATCTGAGTTGATCTCCAATGGGCTATGGATAAAAATCAACATAAGCTTCAAGTGATTGACGATGGAACCCGATGATACTTCAAGTGAGTTTGAAGAACTTTTTTGAATGATTCCGAGTAATTTTTGAGAGATTTTGAAAGGTTTTGAGCAAGTCCCGAATTTTACACGTGTTTCTTAATGTACAGAATGGAATTGAATGGATTTTGAGCGCAGTTGAGTGGATTCTGAATAGAATTGAATGGATTCTGAGTTGAATTGAGTGGACTTTGAATGGAATTGAATAGATTCATTTCTTACGTACTTTTGGGAAAAAGTTGCTTTTTTTTATCCAAATACCTGCAAAGTTGGGGAATTCATAATCTTGACAAACCTGACTGCATCACTCTCGCAATGCCCATCGGGAAATCCCCCAGCCCACTCATCAAGCAGCAAAGTTGTTTGCCATTGCGTGATGTCTGACCTGCACAAGCGGCCTGCGACCCCCTTCTGGCTTCTGGTGAGAGTTTCATAGTCAATCATTGTCAAGCTTCACCAAGGTTTCAGCCGATCATCTTCCATGATCCAACAAATTCAAGGCTATTTATTATAGTTGCTGCAATTAATGAAGTTGACAGACAACATACTATATCAAAAATTTACAGGAGCAGTAATTCCTCAGAACCACACATGATGATGTCTTGGTCCCATGGAGAGACGCTGGTTAAATTGTTGAGTCAATTTCAATCCTTGCGTGTTTTCGCTTCAATTTGCTCTGATGGCTCTTCTCATCAGCTTCATCATCAGCAGGCTGGTCACCACCTTGTCCTGCAGTGACAATTGGCCAATGTCGTGACACTTTCAAACGACAAACAATAAATGCAAGGAGGTCAGATTTGCATCTGATTTTTTTCCGCAAATTGATTTCCCAAAAAATTAATCTACTGTAAGCATTGCAACAATAACAAAGCTTTCAACTGATTCAACTAGCAATGTCAATTCACACAAGCCTCTTAGCCATTCAGTTTAATTTTCCATCGTTCCTGTAGCACTCAGATCCTACTTTCCAAAAAATGCTAAGGATTTGCACGCACCATTCCACACTGGCTTACGCAGTGCGAGACTGCTGCACTGCACTACTATTAAATTGGGTTTCAGCAACTCGCCACAGAATGTTGTCAGACCAGTCTTTGATCTCAGCGAGCATGGGAAATTTCAACTTAAAATCAGAGCTTACACGATCGACCGAATCACTCAAGCCATACAAAGCCATTTCCACATCCATTCCAAAAGCAACCACATTGTCCAGTTACCATGTCGAAATGGGGGTAATCGAGGATCCCAATTCTTCCCTTAGAGCACTTGCTTCTTCTCTTTGATAAACCCAGGGCATGACTTCGTCATTGATAATTGGAGGACATGATGTTGTTGCATTCAATTGATACGTCTGAGAATTCACAAATACTGAACCGCACAAAGCTACCAACTCAGAGGACGCTTTCATCGCAAAGTCCCCAAGGCCACGTAAGTTCTGATTCTTGATGTGATCGGGAATGCACAAGAGAACGCCTACCCCTGACATAACAACACACTGCAAGTCTCTAGCTAGTTGAAGCCCTTGTGGCTGGTCTTTCATCATTTCAGCTGCCAAACTGGCTTTCAAATGGCACGCAAGCCCTGCCATCGCTACCCCAGTAGTGAAACAATCAGCACTATCAAATGTAACGTAATTGGGCCAAAACTTTCTTCGAATGACATCAGCACTTGCCCCTTCAAAATCTTGGCGTCCCAAAATTGTATTATCAGATATGCGTCAAGACCGCGGTCATACCGCAGATCCACAAAAACAAAAAAAGGCATTGTAAAACGCAAGTGGCACCATATCCTCCAAAAACCGTAAATAACTCTTACACACAGTTCTTACACAGAACAGTTCTTCACATGTTTTCCACATCTTTTCTTTTCTGAAACCTTGAAAATTGAAAGGGCCCCATTGATAAAACTTTTTTGGTGTTGTTTCAAGGTTTCAGATTGATGTCTCAAAAGACTTTGCCATTGGTGGAATAGTTAAGATGCTTATGATCAAGGTTGACATGTTCAAACAGCTGATGGAGATATCTCGGCGAAAGAAGAAGCACTCAGAACCCCAGCCATTGAATGCATCAGCAACCCATCAAATGTAACATAATCTCAAAAATCCAAGCCTCCAGCCCCCCAGACTTGTTTTGCCCGTAACTTCAGCATCCATGATTTCGATTCATCAATAATAAGAAAATCATCGATCTAATCCTGGTGGCATAAACAAACTTAACTCGAGAGGACATGGCACCAAAAACAACACGGTTCATGTTCTTTCGGCGCTGGCTCCTGTAGATGGTGCTGGAGCAGCAGCCGTGGAAGTGCCATGGTCTCCGACCTTGCCTGCAGGTTTGTGAATAAACACAAACTTGACTTGCACAAAAACCTTCTTCCTTTCAAGTCAGGGTTCAATTCGCACTTGTATCTGTAGTCTAAATTATTTACAGGCTTCGGGTTTTAGACTTGAAACAAAGCCTTTTATTTACCGACCCCGCATGAACTTTGGGGGTCCCTTAAAAGGGGACTTCAAATTCACATGAAATTTAATTGAACGATGAATACAAGAAAGTCAATAACAACAACAGTACCCACTAGGTAAACTTCAAGCTACCAATTTTTTGAGATGCATTTGACAATTTGAAGTACTTAATTTCACGTAAGAACCAAACGCGAAATACCTGGCCTTTCTCAGTATCATCGTCCTCCTTCTTCTCGCTCCCCAACCTCTTCATGACCTCGTCGCATGGAGCAGCTTCAGCACCACCTTTGAGAATGGCCAAACCCATCAGTACTGATTTCGATCTCGTACTTCTCAATCAGAATTTGGCTTTGGCAATTTTTTTTTGACAAGGATGATGGCTTCACCCTCAGAAGCAAAGCTCCAAGCTCCTGCTAGCAAGCTTCTATGCAAAACCTCAAAGCAACCAAGCAAGTATTTCTACAGCCAAAGCTAGCCTTCATTCCCGATTGTTTTTTCATGAGGACGGACTGAAAAGATATGAGAGAGAGTGACAGGGGAAAAAACGTTAAAGGCCAGAAAGTCCTTCGGGTTTCGCAGCAGAAGCCGAGGATGCATCAGCACGTTGAAAAAAATCAGCACAAGCTTTGACCTTCTCATCGCCGTCCATGACATGTGGCACTCCCTCATGGATCTTCACTGAAAACATCTCAGTGGGCAACTTGAGGTCGGATTCTCTCAATATTGCCCCGCTTTTGTCCTTCTCCTGAAGCTTGAAAGCACCACCGCTGGAGACCACTTTGTAGTCATTGTAGTAATTCATACTTTGATCTCCTGTACGATGCAGCATTCTCAATTCTCTGTCTTGGGTTGTACAGTACGCCCACAGCATACTAGTATATAATATCAAATTTTCCGCAGATACATTATTATATAACTGGGTATCATTTTCGGTGATCTACCGTCACCTGACTGTTTCAACATCAAATTTGTATAGTATAGATTTGCCAAATATCTCACACGATAAGCTAAGTGACATGTGGAAATTTGAACACATGAGGTGTATCTGATGTTGATAGTGATTATATTGCAGCCTGCTTCTAATTCTATCATTTATCTTGAATTTTAACGTGGTCCGGCAGGTCTCACATTAAACGGTACACACTGCTCAGTTTGCCAACAAAAGAAAATGGATAATAGTTCTGTTGTGGTGGTGGTGGTGCTGGTGGCATTAACGCATCCATATGTTCTTGAGCATCGTATAACTCGCTGCCTCCTTGACCTGAAAGCAAGTAGCGGCCCTCGCTCATGATCAGGCGGAAGTTTGAGTTCGGGGGCAACGGCACGTCGCCTACACTTTTGCCCACAAAATTCACACTGACCAGCCTGTGCCCTCCGTCGCGGAATATGATCTTGAACTCGTGGTCAAGTGGCTTGCTCGCATTTTCTGTCCCTTCCACTGCCTTTGGCGCTGCTGCCGGTTCTGTTGCCACTGGGATGCCTCTGCCGCTTGTCTGCAACCCTCACCACTGTCTCTGGTTCTAAGAACTCATCCCCAGAGAGAGGTCTGCCAGTTGTGAATCATTCAGAATGGTGTCGTTTCCGTGGGAAATATACTGAACATAAATAAATGTATGTTTATATATAGATATATGTGTGTGTAATGTGTGTGTGTAGTCCATTATTCCATTACTTTCTCAGTCTCATATGTCCTTCTATACCATACTTTGGTGGAATAGTAGCAGTAGGAATTAGTCACAATCCCTCATGCCCTTGACCTTTCGACGTGAAATAATTATATACATTTTACTTTCTATATCACATCTAAATCATCCTCTTTGAAAAATATATCTGTTGATTTGGGCCTCTGTTGAAAAAGAACCTTTAAACACATAATGATAATCATGATAATTTCTAAACCGAATTCTGACTATATTTACTTGCAAATTGCGGATATGACAAAGAACAAAAATCTAAGTCTGTGTCGGTGTTTCATCCTAGCTTCAAAATCAATACATTAATTACCGTTTGTCAGGAATCATTGATGGGCAGTGTACTGTTTCCACAACAAGTTCCCACAACACATGGCATTGTAAAAAGCAAACAATTGAATAATATTCGAATAAGCTTCGCCGGTGGCTTCTCTGATGGATTCATGCCAATCAGAAGGAACAAATACGCCATTGTGGTTGGTTTGTCGATTCTGTTCTCGAGGACACTGGTAAAGTTAGCCTCGTCCAAAGCACGCAGCCACTTGAAGACGTGCTGACCCTGGAGCAAATCAAAGATAAAGGCAAAACAGAAAATAGTCGTTTCAATTCAATTTGAATCATACCATGCTGAAAAGTCGCGTTAATTTAATTGAGTTCGGGAATTAAGTTTGTATTTTGGAACATTTCAATAAAACTAACTAATTGCACAATAATAATTATGAACTTCAAATTGCCAAACAATATCTAAGTGCAGCCGCACAGATAAAATGACCCAAACAAATAATTTCAGATAGCCAGGAATTAGGGAGCTGCTGAATCTGTGTATAGGATGTAGAATAGGTCTTCACATCTTTCCTTGGCCCACCACCCGAAGAACTCTTGGTTGCTTTGTTCTTGGCCGTTGCTCCTGGCTTTGTTTTTGGCTTCGCCTTCGCCTTCGCCCTCGCTTTCTTACTCGGTTCTGCTGTTGCGACATCGCCTACCACAATTCCACCAGGCCACCTCAGAAATTCCACAACAATGACATTGAACACCAAAGGTTTACTTAATCCTGGTTCGATACCCCATATTAAAAAAAAGAGTAGCAAAACACATAAGATCACCAAAGCACAGAATTGACTGGTCGTCCGCTGGATAGGGTACTGCCACTGCTGCCGCTTCTTTGGCTTTGGCTTGTGCGACTGGAGTTGCTGGCACCATTGCCATTGGTTCAGCTGGTGGTGGCTGCAGCCCTGCTCGCTTCGCAAGCTCAGCTGCACTCTGCAACTTCGCTGGCGGCATTGCCACAACAAGATATGATTACGGGACACCGGTCTGAGTCTGGAGTCTGAACCCTAAGGAATTTCCGGAACATTCGAACAACTTCTAGTTGCTGTACTATATAGTTTGGCTTGGTGCTGGTCTAAGTAAATGATGTTACTAACAAGATGGTGAACCACCAATTGCTCAATCATTTGATGTTCATCTCAAATTCAGTCTATCTTCCAATGACAATCCATCAACCACAATTTCAGATAACAACTGCATCTCCGGAACACTGACTGAAAAGACTGACATCTGTTTCACTGCTTTTTTTGCTCCCATCTGCGCAAAGTCGAGAGACAAGGCGGGCTACTGGGCAACATTTGTGCAAGAAAAACACATGCGTAAAAGTTCATTGTCATTGATTGAATATTTAAATTTAAGCTCAGTTCAATTCAACGTACTCTATGTGCTCAAAGTAGTCAGTCAGCAGTTTGTTGAAAACATCATCATGCATTAGTATCAGTATCATTACCGCCCAGTGTCCACTGAAACCATCCAAGCAGTTGACTTGTCTGAGACCTTCTTGAAGCATGCCAACCCAATTAAGGAAACCAGAGCACAATTCGTAAGCAACATGGCGTTTCCTTGGGGCCGAGCGTCGGCAGCGGGTTCGTCAACATGTTGTCGGATACTTCTGCGGTGGTGGGCCATCCAAGTGCAGGGAGTTTTTCCATTGGGGTGAAGATCTTTCCGCTTGAGCTCTGCAAATAAAAGCCCTTGTTGCGTCTGAAGCATGGGATCCTTCCTGAATACGCAGACCATGTGCGAGAGAACGTTGGATTATCTCCCAGAAAAAACAACGAGATCCGGTGAGTCGGGCTCACGCTGGTAAATTCTCCGGTAGTCTGCATCCAGCTCTTCTACTACCTCTCTCTCTCTCTGGTTGAAGATGTACGTGCAGTCCGGCTGTCCCTCGGTTTTGCCAAGAAACATTAAAAGCAAGGAAGCACGGATTATACAGTCATCATTCGAGTGCAGCCCTCCCCTTCACTTGACATGTTTATATTTCATACAAATACAAATTACAGTAACTTCAAAAAATATGATATATAATCTACCATTTTCATCGTCTTATGCGTTATGTCTCTAGTGCTGCCAGTTCCACGACATCATAATCATTGCTCAAACTCAACATCTGCAGATAAAAACGCTGCAACTTGATTAATTTTAAAAGAAAGCCAAAATAAAAAAGTTGAACATATAGATACTGGGTGAAGACTGACCAAAACTTGAAATAATAATGACAATATGACAGGTTGCAGGTCGCCAAGCAATGTGGCGTTTGCGGCAGATCTGCCAGGTATGCAAATCACGCTCACGCTGTGTGGCAACAAAATAGTCTCGGCATCTTGTAGTCGCAAGCATCCGGATTCTGGTTGACACTTCAGAGTAAGCACCCCAGACATAGTACACGTACTCGCAAGTCACCCTGTGACAACAATAGATATAAGTCCTGGGGCGACTCACACCAGAGTGTCCTACATCAGCAGGATCCACAAAAAGTTGATAAAGATCATAGTCTGGCAGGAGCAACTTGAGGTCCTCGATGGGTATGTCCTTATTTCCAGTTTGAAACTATTGGTATGGTTTTCCAACACCAAAAATTAATTGTGGACTGCACTTGTTTTAGCGATGTCTTATTGAGCTTAGTTTCAGGGGTGTTTTCGACAATGATGAGCGGGGTCTGGTTGACCTGGTGCTTGCGTGCCCAAACTATGTAGCACAATGCAGTCCTTCCAGCAAAGAATTTGCGATTGATGTTAATTTTAGAGTTTTCCTGGCAAGGGAGCCCAGACACGTCAATATCGACGTCACCTGGCTTTGGTGTCAAGCAGCACCGACCATGGGACCATGGGTGTAACAATACTGTGTCTGCTGCAGCCAAAACCCCTTCACCTAAGGCGCCAAATGCTATAGTAAGCGCTTGAATTGAAACGACCCTAAACTTAGGAACTACATTTTAATTTTATATTTAATATTTTTTGCATTGCTCTAACTTATAATATATCGTCGTCACAAGTTCTTTTCAAAACAAACATATTCAAAAACTGAAAATAATCAAAAAATAAGTGAACATAGAAACTACTACTTTAGATTTGATATCATTGTCACAAGTTCTTTTCAAGACCATAGCAGCCTTTTCTAAGAAAAAAGAAAATATGACAAAACTGTAAAACAAAATAAAATAAGTGAACATAAAAACTACTCTTATTACTTGAATTGTTATATTATCGTCACAAGTTCTTTTCAAGACCGCAGCAATCCTTTTAAACAGCTTGGACATGCCCAGCCTGCTGTATGCGCTCCTGAAATTGTAAAGACTCTTTGACGCCGCCCAAAGGAACTTGCTCAAGAATGTCGCCAAACACGCATGGAGCTCCGCAAGCATGGTCTGATGACCACTCCTGCATCCAAGCATGATTGTCCATAATAGCCTGCCTGCATGAAGCTTCTAGCTCCCCGCAAACGTGATAGTAGGCAACTTGACTTTAAAAGCAACAGACAATTTTTTCATTAAATAATAAAGCCTTGCCTAAATTAGAATATAGTAGGGAAAACATTGCCTTTCAAATAGCAAAAGGCAATACCAAAGTCATGCAAAGCACGTGGCAACAGTGAGGTGAAATCTTCACGTGGAATGGGCAGGTGGGAGAAACGTTCCATGATTTCCTAACGTCAGGTTGAACAACAGGTAAGCAAGACGGCGAAAAGCAATGAAAACAAATGCGGAAGGAATCAATCAAGCAAGCAAGCAAGTAAGTCTAGTAAGTCAGTACGCCTGTCTCACACACAAAAACACGACAAAAAGAAAAATGGTTCAAGCCAGTTCCCACACACAAACATGCCACACGTGCTGCCTGCAATTTAACTCATTTTCTATTACTAAGTTTCTGGACGATGGCCATTCCGACCTCTGCTGTGTAAACACCCGTGCAAGATGAGCTCATTGATGTAGCATGCGCCAACATGCTGCTTCTCAAAATAAAGGCTGGAATGGTTTCCTTCACGAATTCCACAGCCATTCGAATACTACGGGCAGCTAAGCTCAGGTTGGTATCTTCAAAATCTACCTGCCACTGTCTGGGCTGGTTAGATTGCAAAAGTTCTGAAGCAGGAGTTCTTGACCAGGCTAATTTATTACCAGTAGTACCGCACAAGGCGGTGGCGGAAGTTTCAAAAATAGGAAACGTATAGGAGAGATTGATTGCTGTGAGTGACGGATGTCAGAGCAAAAACATTGACCAACTGACTAACT
>OMLO01000284.1_pt1 | contig 30373 bp, 18 predicted proteins | sample 1674811 | NCBI WGS metagenome assembly OMLO01 (sample SAMN06265003, study PRJEB25207) | coral metagenome | isolation source: Coral host | place: Mexico:La Bocana,Puerto Morelos, Mexico | collected 2008-11-13
TTCGGGTGACTTCTCGAAATTCTCGAGATCGTCTGCGTTGGAATCGGGACCTCTTGCTGGCACAGCATTGTGAAGGGGAAATGTACCAAAGTTAATCCGACTGAGCACAGCCCGAGTTCATTCAATAAGAATAAAACCATCTACTGAGCAGTTGTTCACAACGAACACTCTAATGACCTCTTATACCAAGACACATCAGTCAACTACGGACAATATTTTTGACATGGACTTATTTTGTTCTGTACATTACTGCTGATGTATAGTCAGTTCATGCTAGGGATTGGACATAAACGCACTGCCAATTCGCTCATTGCGTGCGATTCCGCGTCGCCTCTGTCAGCCGTTCTGATCTTTGACCAAAACCGCCGCACGAGGGAATCAAACTAAAAAGTGCGTCGTCACGATGCCATTTTAAAAACAGTCTTTAGCGGTGTATTCTGCTGAAGGATTCTGTTGGGGTGTTATGGCAATCACTACAAAACTAAAAGCATCATGCAAATAACTGCGCGGAAAAATACCGAAACAATACTTAACAGGAAGCCGAGTGGGCGGTCACACAACTGAGCCCCATAAAAAAAGCTTTTACTCTACTTAATAGTTCCTTTATTGACATATCTAGACAGTAGTTACGTTGCGTAGGAATAATACCATTTATTATTGTCGCGACCATGCACCAAAAATAGAGAAACCTACGTCCACACGCTACAGGGGCTTGAGTGGCATTGCTGTTTGCCGGCGTCATTCCATTTTCGCACCACTGAACTTCTTTTTCTTTCCAACTTAAAATCTCTTTAGCTGTCCGGTTGTTTTAACGGCGCAATATAGATTAGCCTTCCTCTCTGATTTAATGGCGAGGCGAGCATGTGGCAATTTTTTTCTTTGTTCAAAGTACTAGACTCAGCTGCGCGCAATTTAAATATGAATAACTCCGCTATTGTCTGGGTTGTAGATGAGAAGACCGACATACCGTATTACTAAATATATTTTCAAGAGTCTGAATTTGTTTCGGTTTCCCACAGAAAGTTGCTTCGATCTATTCATCTTTTTTGGCCATCTTCATGAGAATTACAGGGTCAAAAAAAAATTCTAATAGACGGGGTAAAACAAAAGAACGGCATATAACACAATACATGAAGTGAAAAGCTGTCGAAGGTCATGAAATGATCAAAATTAAACTCGCACGGCAGAGCAAACAGCCAACTGAAACAAGCTACGTACTTCGATATGTTACAGAAAAAGATGCATCAAGTTTTCATATTTCCATGTCAATCTCAATATTGCATGCTTGAACGCGACCATGACGCGGTTTAATCAAGTTTCTGGGAATGTTTCGGAAGGGAACCGTTTCGTCTTTAACTAAAATTCCGTTTTCGCTCGTGTGGCCTTTTGTCAACGGATTTATCAATGATGTGGTGACCACAACTGAATGCAACCATTGTCTGTGAAATATTAAAGAGACAGGAAGGCAGCTAAATCCCCCAGACTTTCAATTTATTGATAACACACAATGCTTAAGCTTGCAAAAACGATTTTAGTGGATTATATAATACAAAATGTGAAAAGCCTTGAAATGAATTTTATGTCTGGAACCATAAGTTTAGCGCAATTTTCATAATCAGCACGATGTATTTGTTCCTAAAATTGCCCATTATGTAATGTCTGGAACAAATTTAAATCATGTTGCTGTAGTTTGAAACCAACAATTGCTCACGAACCGCCTACGCCTCACTACTTTTTACAGCACGATTTTAATGCCATTGACGTCAGAAATACTAGTGCTTTTACCAAGCTGCATATACATGTATTTATTGAGAAAATTCGAGGGGCCAAGATTGGAGAATGTACGTTCAAGCGACTACATGCTTTCCTTATTTTGTTACCACCGACCGAGCTATTTAATTATCGCTTTTATTCAATAACAATAATATTTCACTTTTCTCACCCTGTTGCTCTCTGGCTAAATGAAAAATTCGGTAAACGAAGGATTAGAAAAAAAAAACACTGCAAATAATCAATATAATTCTTAACAGTTTTATCCAATAGATTTAACCAGTACACAAAGAAACATACAGGCAAGTTTAAATTTAATGTGGGAGATATTCGGTTGATATAACTGGTGCGTCTTTGCCGAACGCGCTACGCGTTCATTTTGCGCACAAAAAGAGAGAAAAAAGCACCAAAGGGATTCCGTCGATAAACGCTTTCAAAGTAAAATTCTCGCTGCGAACGAAAAAACCCACGAGTACAGGCGCTTACTTCAGCTGAAAAACAACAGCTGCTCAACTCTCTTTCTCTTTCAATATATCGTCATGGATCTCATTTTGTAATGTCTGAAAATTATTCCCCCACACGCCGCCGCCCATGTCTATGAAAACCACCTTGAACTTCTCATTTGCATGCAATCCCGACATTTCCTAACGACGATTCACAAAACACAGAAAAGTTGTTTATCTAAGTGTCAGTAGAGAGAGCGTGCTATCATGTGTTATGTTCGTATTTTCGTGCAGGCAGTAACGTAACAGACATATCAATAAGCATAACAATTCCATATTAGCATATCGTTAACCATTCTCTTGGCCGTTACCTTTTCTCGGCTTTTGTTTCTCTTTCAAGGGCAAACTTTCAATTCCTTTCTCAATTTTAGTCACTACGATACGCAATTTTCATGTGTGTAGTTTGTAGACGAGAACAAGAAACACGTGAAAGTTCATTTGTACTTCACAAATCATGAGTGAAGCTCAATATCAAACTTTTAAGTCTCGGAAGCTTTTTGAAGCGCAACCACTCCGTCATTTACGAAAATATTTTCCTTGCATGCGCGCATTCAGGTGCGACCACACGTCGCATACTCTGACCGTACACGCGTGCCTGAAGAAGTGCCTTTACCATAAAAGGACGCTGCTCAGTCAACATGACTTGATTTATCGACCGTAATGTACACAAAGTGGTTTCAGGCCGATAACTCTGAATATATAGCTTAGCTGTGTCAAAAGACACTAGTTCTAAACATTAATCAGTGAGATAAGCAAGCTGTCTGAACGCTTCAATTAACCCTTCACCGGCTTTTAAGAGACTTATATTGCCCCAGAAACGAAGCATTAGTGTAGAAGCAAGCTATTCTTCCAATCGGAACGGATAAGTCGACTCATATGTCTGGCCACTCGCGTATGACAGATTAGTCTGAAATGACATCTGAGTAATTTCAAGACGAAAATGCACTCAGCACCTCCATACCGGATGTCGAGATACTTCAATGATTCAAGCCAACTCAATCACAAAACACGAGCCTGATTAAAAATATAATATATTCATTTTAGGTGTATTTCTTCACTCGCATAACAACATTATACAACAATAAAGCTGCACAAAGGATTATTTCTCCTAGGGAGAAGACTACTTTGCTGTCCAAATTTGACATGTTCTCGGACTTGGTCCGTTCATTTGCGTTCCTTAATTTATATTTTGGTTCAGTCAATATTCTATATACAATATACATAATATAATCTATGACGGTATCATACTTATGTTTCTATAACTCTGTGAAATACTAGACGATCGATCGAAGACATGCCGCATAAACAAATCACCTCTCTGAATGGTCCCTCCCTCTCCTCGCAGGCATACACGCGTGCTGCTACCGCGACACGAAGAGGTGCACTTCAATCCAACATGGACAAGAAGTTACAAGGGGTCGGCAATACTGTGAAGATGACGTTACACCCCAGCCTTTCTTAAAACTTATTCGAACCGATTCGGGATGATAACACCTAACTCCTGCGCTGTCCACCGCGCGGCATACTTCACCAGCGAGATTGTTGTAATCATACACCTTGAGCGAATAGCCGGGAGGAACTTTATGCACAAGAATATTATGTCTAGTTTTTCCGCCAGGACATTTTTCATTGGAATAACTCAGTGTTGGGCCATTTGCGAATAAATCACAACCGCTGCGATTATAAATCCATATTCCATCTTCTTCGCGTGTCAACTGAAGTCCATAACCAATTTGTGCTCGCACTCTCTTTGTCCTGTCGGGAACGTCAGTTCGTCGATTTAGAGCTGCTAAACAGAATCCGCTAGGCTCCGGTAGAGTTTCGAAAACATTGATAACATCAGTAGTTCCTTCAAATGAGGGTCCAATTCTTTCACTTTGTTCCCAGTAAGCTATCGAACACCAAGGTCTGGCCCAATCTTGATCAGTCGAAAAACAATAATCTGGCCCTGCAATGGCAGTGAAAATTAGCAACATGGTATCATGCATGTCTACAAATGTTGAATTCGATAAATAATTGAGCAATCTGATGGAGTAGGGATTCGACGAACTCATAACAAATAAGAAAGCCCGATAGCCAAGGCCTCACATACCGGTCGCACGAAAGAGCTAAATATCCCATACGACAAAACACAGCAAAAGGTCAGAGAACGGTATTCGAAATTTTTACCTAATGTTTGTGAAGCTAGTCGATTATGGGACGTTCTGCTATCCAAAGGGCAAGTTGTTGACTGCGTAAGGTTGCTAATAAAGCCTGCAAAGCAAAACGAATATCTGTGTGAGAAGCAGACGGTTTGAATGTCTGGAAGAGACACAAGCACGAAACTCTGTTATGAACGAACTTTCTAATGTACATGCCTGAAGATTCCTCATTTTTGACCTCCATCCTGCTCGGCAGCGTCGTATAAATCGTACTGACTTGCCCTGCCAAGTAAAACACCAGATAAATCACAAAGAGAATGAAACGGCAAAGAGAGAAAGAACCGTCTCGTATGCAAATGAGATGCAAAAAAAATTATAAAATCTCGAACACAAACATTGTCATAAGAGCGCTTTGAGCAAGACTTCGAATTTCAGAACATAAAACATACCCGTGTTCATGGTTGCACTGTAGTGGTAAGGATTAACACACACTTTCTTGTCGAGGCCATTATGTGTCGAGCAGCAAGGGCTGCGTTTGAGTTCAGCCAAGCTTCGAACCTGCGGCAGCCGAAATACTCGGAACAACACAAGTTGCGGTTCGACCACTACTCGCCTGCCCAGTCTCTCGTGTGTCGGAAAGAATACACAAGTTGTTTCGAGGCCGCCGTGTGATTCCAGCGCCCTTTGCAGAGTCGAGAACTCCTTCTCGTGCAGTCGCTTCAAGATCGAGTGAGTTACTGATTTAAGTTCCGCACTTTCCTCAGGCGAAAAATCCTTGCGGCCAGTGGGAACGAAGTAATTCTCGAGTACGGACAGTTTGCTTACCAGTCTCAACAACTTGAACATATAAGCTACACATTTGTACTTAGCGATCACATCCAGCCGATCTGAGAGAATTGCGTGGTCCACAAAGCGAAGGAAGGTTCGAAGTTCCTTGATCACGTCGCAAGCTTGAACGTCTAGACAGCATGTAAGGAGCTGGCAGATTCGCATCAAGTTATTCGTCTCAAAACCATTGCACACAACGGTAACTCAGCGCCGACGTACCAACAGAAGAAAAACAATCTTATTGGCTGGATAGAAGTCACATGCCTGTCTAGACACTTTGGCGCGTCTATAGTTGTCTGCTGTGGTGTTACGCAAATAACAATTTCAATACGTTCTCTTGCCAAGTGATTGGTCAGGATTATGATGGACGGAAATCACTCATGATTCCCCGCAAAAGATCGAATTCACAATGAGCTGATTCCACTTTGTTTGTTCGAAAGATGTCTGGTTTCTTTGTCGATTTGGGGTATTTTGTATAAGCCATGTGGTGTACTGTTAAAAACAGTCCTGTGGGTTGCCCAGATGTTTGGAGTTTATTCAAATTTCTTTTATGTTTTTTTTTATATACCGTCCCAGTTTTCGGCGAGTATTCATTTTTCACCAGTTGCGGAGTAAAGAGAATTCAGTTTTATGCCAAATGCTCAAAATACAATTCATTGCAAGTTGTAATTGACGGGTTCAACATTGCCGCGAAAGACCACGGTCAGATATTGAAACAATAATAAGATTATATAAGTAGGTTTCCCTTCCATTCCTGCTTGTACCAGCTGAGGTTAGCGCTAGCGTTGAAATCCTAGAACCCACGGAGAATTACTTTTTTACCGCACGCCGCTACGAATACCACTATTGAACCAAATATCAATTTCCACAACTTGTTTCAATATTATCGTTTCATTATATGCAGAGTCATTGTGAGTCAGCGGTAAAATTTCTAAGAACAACTAACTTTTATCTGCAGTGACGAATAATGTTTGCGTTATATTCCATACCTGCTGATTCCTGTCGTGAACTAGCAGGTAATACCACCCTTTGCTGAGATCTATTCTCAGCCAATATACTCTGATACAATCTGATTTTCCTCGTATGGAAGGGAGAAGTGTGTTTCCCCTCGTCTAGCGTCAGCCTGCTCAGCCTGCTTTGTCCCTGTACATACAATAGTACTCAGGTTACGTAACAGTCAAAATATAAGGATTTGTATGGGAAAACAGTTAGGGTTCGGCCTAAAATACGAAGGAGTATGAATAAAGATAAACCTACCTTACTTGAGGTGTGTGTTCCATGGATCCCGTGAGGTCTAGGACGATTTATGGAAATTTAGTCAATTTAGGTGGCTTTTAGCTCCACTGCCGTTGTCCTCAGTATGATATCTTAAAATACAATTGTTATAAATCGACCCAGAAACCTCATGAGAACCAAAGAAACACACACCTCAAGCAAGGTAGTTTCATTTTTATTCATGCCTCTTCGTATTTTTAGGTTTAAGAATATAACCGTTTTTCCAATACAAATTATTATATTTGAACTGTTGACGCTTACGTGCAAGCTTGGACCACCTGTGCCGTAATTGGCCAACAGGCAACTTAGGCAACATGAAGAGTCTAGTCACGGGAAGGCAGAAAAACAAATGTTTAGTATGCTGTATAAACTCGCGATCTTCACGTGCAGCAGCACGCGCACATGAACCTCCGTAATCCACATGAAGACGTTTTTCTTTGGCAGTAAGTCTCTGACTTGTTTACAAGCCATAAACGAATGGTTCCTGTGTTTTTTTTGTTAACAATAGCCCTTTTCACGGCTTGTTTTTCTCATTTGCATCACAATATATGCAATCTAGCCTGTACGTGAGGCAATTTCAGGCTATTTTGTTGTTTTAGCACGAAATTGCCTCGTACGTAGGCTGGATTACACTGTAATGCAAATGAGAAAAACTGACCGTGAAAAGGACTATTCTATATGTGTTTAATATTTTGGGCGCAAGCGAGCCTAGGCCGGTTTTATCCCGTCGCCTAGCTGGGAACAACTTTACTTTGGCTCCAAAGGGGATTTTTTTTAATAATGTTTTGGTCGATGTCCTGTAGGTTCTGCAGGTAAAGTTATCGATATAGGAGATATTCAACTGAACCTAATAATTCAGAACTTAAATTGTTGTAGCAAGTTTTAGAAACATTTTGATAGATAACAACAGGTTTAATTACCCGCACAATAGTTCTGCACGTGTTCAGTTTTCTCAGCTGGTTTTTGTACGGGTATGTCCACGCGTGGGCGTTTAAATCCCTCCGTAAACAATTTTTTAACCTTTTTGCCCGTACATAGATAAAAGTAAGCAATCTATTTTCATATACGGTCTCTGAAGAAGGCAAATTCATAAACGATTAACGAACAACTATCTTTGTTTGCGTATTTTCGCGTCGATAGCATCCATGGATAGAAGCTTCCATTTTTAAATGCAGACGTCACAACACATGCTCATTGCAGTTGTCAGACCTAGTGTTGTTTCTCATGGTTGTTTCCAGTCGTCCTTATTTGATACTACTAGTACTGATACTTTTGAGCGCTTACGACGCCTCGTTCCGGTGTAAACTCAAGACTAACAGTGATAGAAAAATGTTTTTACATATAACTATGCAACGTAGCGTAAACTTACAACGTGCTTTGCAACCTCGGTGTCAACCTGGAGCAATCATCAGGGAAAGTAGTCTATTTCTAGTTTTGGGACAAGATTATGGAATTGCTCACATTCTGATTGACGTAAGCGTACGAAAAGGCTAGTTAAGGCTGGTTTTATTGGCGACGGAGTCGTAGTCGGAGTCATAATCAGAAGAATGGAACAATACGATCTAGTGAAAATCAAACCGACGGAGTCGGAAGCAGAACGCCGATTCTACTTATGACTCTGTCGTTTACGATCCAGTGAAAACTAGATTCTCGGAGTTGGAAGCAGAAGCGAAAGAATAAACCAATCACAACACTCGATTCCGAGCCTTGTGATTTGTTGGTACCAACCTCGTTCCCAGGGTCTCTCATCTTGTGTTGTGTTGGTACGGCTTCCGCTTCTGTTTCCGACTCCAACAATCTAGTTTCACTGCATCATCATGCGACAGAGTCGTAAACGAAATCGTAAGAAATGAAAACGTTCTGATTCTTTGGATTCTGATTCCGTTGACCTTATGACTCCGCTTATGACTCCGATTTTTGATTTTCACTTGGTCATGAACGCTCTTATGATTCCGACTACGACTCCGTCGCTAGGGGAACCCAGCCTTTAGAAGACAAATTTATAAACTGCTCCTCACAGTGCTTGGGATTGTTATGAGAGGGAAAAGTTAACACCCATTGCCAATTCTTGATATCGAACACGTACATGACTACGTATTGTCACTTCCTTTTTTTACTCTTCACTAGTTCGACTCATTGTTCTTACTCAAATTAATTTTATTCTTTTTTATATATTGTGAGTTAATGTATTTAAGTACATACCACACAAGTGAATAGTGCTTTTCGCGCACGCTGATTGGCTAGCTCGGAGGTGATTAGCCAAGTATTATTCACCTCCGAGCAGCCGAAGATAAAAATGGCTTCCCGTTTAAGTTACTCTTAAACAAGTAAAGTTACTCTTTCGTCCGCTAGTTATTCAGCTTGTGTGGTGTATACTAAAACAATTATTCACCTCAGTGTCGGTGAAAGTGGTGGATATTTACCTTCGGAGAATAATTGTTAAATATTTTATTAAAATGCCCTTCCCAATTTAGCCTACGGTAAACGCGGGTAGCGTAAGTTGTGATTTGTATTTATATAAGGCGAACCACGCTACGTACGTACACCCCGTTATGAGGGACAGTTTGGCTCCCTAGGGTAATCAATTTTGGCATTGCGCTAAAGTGTTATATTTTGAATGCCGTTTCTGCTTTCGTGTTACCACACGGTCCTCTCACACTTAACAAGTGTAATAAGTAATGATCAAATACTGTTTTAGTATCTATGTTAAAGTTTTGGGCTTTAGTCTTGAATTATAAAGGCCTAAATAAAAGTGGTTTTGCTATTGTGATGGCTTTATTTGTGATTTTCTTGAAGTTTCTTCGGTGAAATATTCCAAATTTTTTATAGCACATCACATCAGCAGCGGGATACGAATTTTAAACACGAAAAAAGTAGGGTTTTTAAAAACAGTTTTTTCGATTTTTTTCAAATTTTTGTCTTTTACCGCTGCCAAAAAAACTGGTGTTATAGATTACCCTGGCTGGCCAGTTCTGTCAAATGGAAAGAACCATAAAGGTGTCAAGGGCATTTTCTAGCTCAGAACCATGAATTATTTTGGTAGACATGTATTTCTTATTTTAGATTTTAATTTTTTTTATTTTTATAGAGGACGTCCCTGAAAACCACGTATTTACGTGACGGGCGCTTCCTCTTTAAAGATTGTTTTTATTTTTATTATTTATTATTATTATATCATATTACCCTGAAAAACGAACTCCGACCTGAAGGTAAAATATTTACTACGAATCTGCCGAATTGTACGGAATTTCACCAGAGGAAGCGAGAGAAAATTCACTGCCAGTTTTGCTTTTTGTGCTCATGTTGATGTCATAAAATATCGAAAAACACTGACGATTTCCTTCGAGCGCGCGCACACTACTTGAGCTTTCGTCCTCAGCGTGCGTGCGATCGTAACACTATAGGGAGCCACCTTTTAAAGTCAATAACCATGGGTAGAGACGACATTTCGCAATTCGCAACTTGTTCTGTAAGAGGGCTCCGTAGTGAAAAGAACTCGTTAGTGGCTTCGGCGAGTTTTTTAAAATTAAACTAAGGGTAACTGGCAACCTGAAATAACCTGTAATAATTAAAAATGCTGGCCTGTCAGTTAATTACATCGTGAGCTTCGATGAAGCCTCAGCTGGGATTAGTAATGAGCGAAAGGATAATCTTATGCCCGCCATCTAAACTACAGCTGCATTGTATACAAGCATACAAATCCTGCATACAAGCCCAAATCTTATTCGGAAATTTGCGGATCAAAAATTGACATCCTAATTGAGCAATTCAAACTCAAATATTATTATCCTGGTGAAATGTGAAATCAGATCTTACTTTTTGGACCTCGCTCCCATGGCATTTTCCTCTACATGTGGTGGAGGTGGGTGCACCCCCTTCAACTCTTCCTTCAAGGGAAAAGCCCTGGGAACGAGGTTGTCCAACCCCATCCCCATCCCAAAGTAAAAGAAAAAGCCCTGGGAACCAACCCTAGCTGTTATCTGTCGAAAATTCTATAATAGACCAAGTTATTCTAACCTAGCTGGTATCTAGCTGTTATCTGTCGAAAATTATATAATAATAGACCGAGTTATTCTCGCATTTTGATTGGCCCTCGCCTATGATCTATTAGCATACCTTAGTGACCGACTATCACGTAAACGCGCAATCTGATTGGTTACACAGGAACACGATAGACGGTTGATAGACGGCTGTTTGTCAGAGCGCTTGCAATTTAGCATGCATCAATGCACAAATGTATCAAATTTTATGAAATAGAAAATATTTTTTTGCTTGATAAATCGATAAACAATTAGACGGCTCGCTCTCGGTTTCTATCGCCTTTGATAGAAACCTAGGGCTTGCCGCCTAATTGTTAATTAGACGACAGATGCACGACTTACATCATTATTACAATGTTTTTCCTTCTGTGTTTTAAAATGGCGGAGAGTTTTGAGAATTAAATAATATTTTGCGTGAATGGGCAAAGATACAAAAGTCATTGTCGGGGCATTGAACAGGTACAAGAAGCAGGCAAAAGTAAGAAAGGCCGTTTCAGTTTTTAAAAAATGACTCGGAAAGAAAAGTTGAGCGAGAATAAACCAAACACAAAATTTGTCTTGTCTTACTTTTCTTCGAATTTATCAAACCCAATAACAAAATGTTTATTACATTAATTAATTTAAAAAATTAAACTTCTCTCATTTTCAAAATAATTCGCGAGACAACCCCAGAAAAAAGTCCCTGTGAACGAGGTTGTTCCTGAGACAGATTGCTGTCAGAAATGAAACATCAAATCATCACTTCTTAAAATCAGTTAAAATTTCTGTCTGACGCGAATGTTCCAGTCCGTTTCAGGGCGAAAAATGAGGTGAGCGAATAAGATTTTTAAATATGATCAACTACTGAAGTGCACGTAGGCAATTTTTGTAGTCCATGTCGTAAACATTAATTAATACTAGTTTCTTCTATGAACTTGTTTTACACTAAGTAATTTACCGCATTCCACAAGCATAAGCATAAGACTTAAAACTTGGAGAAGTGTCGTCTTTCTTTATTTCCTATAGCATCACACAGTTTCTTGACTTTGTCCACGGGATGATTCTCGATTTATTTATTTATTTATTTATTTATTTATTTTTCTTTCTGCGTGACAGTGAAAACGATCTGTAAACGATTTGGTTTTTTGGATTTTTTTGTCTGTGAACCGATCCGTGATCCGGTCCGGTCCACTCCGTTCCGCTCCGCTCCGATCCGGTCCGGTCCGGTCCGGTCCGGTCCGGTCCGGACCCATCCAGTCCAGTCCTGGTTTTTCATGTCGACTCCCGTTTCAGGGCACAACAGCGGGCAAAATATAGCTCACTACAGCTTACGGCCAACTGTATTGCAGCTATAAGGTCTCCGATACTATATCAAGCTGATTTGAGAATCACTAACCACAAATTTCCACCGTCACTAACGCCGCCTCATTCAAAACTTGAATCGAATGGCCTCAGGAGCCTATGGCCTTCAGTGTTGACTGCAACCGCAATATTTCCAAGCGTATTGTTTCAGCTCCCACATTATTCAAGGAAACATCCAAGCTTTTCGGTTAACAGGGCTGCTCTGATGACAAAAACTGCCTTGATTTTTCCAGCATTTTCTTTTAAAATTTGTGGATTTCGCAGTTCAATTTTGCTTACGCTGCAAGTTTTTATTTTACGGGAAGCCGTTCAAGTCAACTGCGTGATTTTCCTGGACCAAACACAGTTCTTCGCTACGCATATTAACCAATGAGATTGCTTCATTTTGTATAGAAAACAATTATAATTTGGTTAGATCAACTAAGTTGAAAATGTAAATTGTCCACCGTAACGAGTTATAAAGCTGACGTTTCGAGCGTTAGCCCTTCGTCAGAGCGACATGATTACGCCCGGATTACGTCAAATGGCTTTCTTCGTGTTCGCCAAAGTGGGCAAAGGCCGGCTTTCGAGTAATGATGAAAGATTTTAAATACAAAAGCTGTAGTAGTCTGTTTCTTTATTATATAATTCCATGTTGCCTTGCGTCTGTTCAGTAATAGATACTACTAGATCATAGCTGCCGTAGCTTATCCCCGGTTTCTGTAGCATGAAGCGGCTAGGAATATTTCTACTCCCCCTGGACGGGATGCTAGTCCATCGCAGGTCATTCCCCCGCAATTGGAAGGTTTCCCCAACTCCTTTGTGAAGAGAGGCACTGTAAGAGTTAAGTGTCTTGCCCAAGAACACAACACAGTGTCTCCGGCCAGGGCTCGAACCCGGGCCGCTCGCTCCGGGGAAGAGCGCACTAACCATTAGGCTACCGATAGAGCACAGAGGACGTCAAAATGTAGTAAGAACATCACATTCGGCTATCGTCTCATGTGCCACTTTTTTGTTCTAACCACATTTTGACGTCATCTGTGATCTATTACTGAACAGACGCACGCATGCGTAGTGCGCGCGCAAAACAGGAGCCATGAGACGCAAATGTTTCACTTACTGGGGAGGTGACAGGAAAAAATGAAAGTTTTCATAACTTTAAAAAACGCTTGGTTACCCCAAAATCATACGGTATGATATGGGAGGGGCAAGCCTATTGCCGGTTTTCATGTGACGTAGCCATAATCCAAAATTAAGAACAGCCTCTTCTTAGAGCTCGACAGGGTTCTTCGTTTTGTAATAGGTCACTGATTTTAATTTCCAAGCTTTTGCGTTACGTGACTAAAATGCATGGCTGCCTGAGTAATCGCTTTGGTTTTTGCTCTGACTGAACAATTCTTACACTAGAAAAAATATTTATTTAAACGTATCGGATCTCTAGAGTAATAACTGGTTGCATTTCAATAGCAAAACTCAACGACAGATGCTTGTGTTACTTTACGGCAGTCCTGTTTGTGTCCCTCCGAGGGGCATAAACATGGCGTCTACATACAAAGCTCTATAAATCTGCATATAACACTTCTTCGAATAAATCGCATTTCATTCTTCGAATGGAAAACAGCAGAGACCCAATTCATGGCGAAGTTGTTTATATATTTATAATCTATCATATCTCTTATTCCTGACATTATTTATTTAGTGATTACGATTTTTAGGTTTGATCACATGACAGGTGAAAACCAGCAATTAAACACGTGGTTAGTTTCTGGTTCGGAGGAATAGCTTTTTAGGCTGTACAGTTTTAGCTGAGCCAGGGGAAGGTTGTGAGAGACGCTAAATGCGCTATCGCAGCGTTGCGCTATCGCAACGATGCCATTTAAAATATGCCACGAAATAGTTTTCATGCTACCATTTACAAATTTGAGGTGACAATTCATTTACGAAAAATATATCAGAAGCCCGGATTAAAGCTAAGGCCTTCGGAACAGACAATTCATTGTACCCATGAAGGAGAGGGGACTCTGGGAACGAGGTTATGTCCAACCTCGTTCCCAGGGTCCTCTCTCTTCCTACCTCGAGGTAGGAAGAGAGAGGACCCTGAGAACGAGGTTGGGTTATGTCTTATCGCTGATGACGTCACGATTCTTGACATTTCCAGTTTTATGAATGAACGTTACTATTTCAAACTTTTCAAAGAATTTCTTGACACTTGTGATGAGAAAAGGAGAATGGAGAATGCGTCTTCTTTTACTGAGAGAAAACAAAATATGACTTATCTTTCATCAAAAGCATTGACTGTCAACTATGCACTCGCTGTATATAACGACCGTAAGAAGTTTCGTGAAGAAACTAAAGCACTGAAAATCCATCGAGGGCCTATTTTAGCAGTCTGATGATTCAAGTCAATGTCAGTGGCATTTTTCAGCACCTAAAGTAAGATTGCATGTAAAGTTAATAATAAAGTTAGTTGATAAGTAGTTTGATTGATTAGATTTAGTGTTTCTATATTCCGGGCAGGGGGTACTTTGTATCAATTATACAAGCTTAGATAATCTCACTTGTACACAGCTCTCACTCGTGAGATAATATTGTTCTTCCCACTCGGATATAAAATTCGCATCTCTTGCTTCCGTGTAATTTCTTCTACTTTATATGAGCTTATTAATTAAAAAAAATAATAATGTTGCTGAAGTTTGATTTTTAATTTACAATTTCTGATTTCTGATGTTTGAAATCATTTATCTAATTTCTTGTATAGTATGCCCAAAATCCTATATTTTGCTTTACTATAAAGACAGAAATTAGAACTGGATTCTTTCAAAATTGAAGATTTTTGAACAATAGTTCTTCTGGGCAAACCAGTCTTCCGGCAGGTTTAGATGTTACTACAAAGTAGGCTCTCTTCTATTATCAGTTAGTTATTAAAAATATCAGCCTGAAGCACGGTTTTCGCGTGTTGTTTGTGTACAACTTGTAGTAAAATTTATGACAATTTTAATCAAATTTTCTGTGAGACTAAAGACTACATGTATATAGCCACCCACATAACAGTTGTTCCCCCTGGGGAGGGGGTGCGGTACATGTTTGCACATTGCTAGGAGCTTATGGAGTCCTCGCGATGGCTAAATTTAAACTAAAGAAACAGTCCCTTTCTTTGGAGCGAGTGGGACTAGACTACCGTTAAATTTAGAAGAAGAAAGAATGAGAGAGTGCTGTTGACTTACTCGCCTCTCTAATGCGCTCCACGACCACTAGGAACTCTGGGAACATTGACCGCAGCTTTGTGTCACTGTCAATAGCATGCTGACGTCAATGTATGGTGAACATTGATTGGTTGGTGCTGTATGTACCTCCCACGGAAAGGTGATGAGAATACCTCACCTGTCAGTCAAGGAAATGGACTCGATCCTATGCAAGGAAAAGGTAAGGGAAATTTTAGAGCGTAAAACGCGCTTTGCACTTGGATATAAGCGTGGTATACAGTGACTTGTACCGAAAGAAAAGGGATCTGGACTAGCCAGGCTGGGGTCGTAAAATGACTTCGCTTCTTCCTTTCACGCCGCCCATAGTTAAAAGGCTGCTGGGCTGGAAAAGAAGCACGGACGACGATGATAAATGGGCCGAGAAAGCCGTGAAGAGTTTGGTGAAGAAGTTAAAGAAGACTGGAGGCCTCGAGGAGCTGGAAAGAGCGATCACCAACCCAAGTATTCCGACAAAGTGTGTCACAATACCTCGCAGTTTGGATGGCCGTTTGCAAGTGTCGCATCGTAAAGGCTTACCGCATGTGATTTATTGTCGGTTATGGCGTTGGCCCGACTTGCAAAGCCATCATGAACTACGACCCATCGAATCCTGTGACTATGCCTTTAGCTTGAAGAAGGATGAAGTTTGTGTGAATCCTTTTCACTACCAGCGAGTGGAGACCCCAGGTAAAGTAGTTTTGAGTAATTATTCTCTGCGCAAAGTATGCGTCGTGGAGGTCGTAAAGGTTTTTCGCTTTGTGTTCGCTCCGCGTCGCAATTAGTCTCTCGGGTTTTGTTTTGGTCTAAGCTCGCGTGTAACATTACTTTGTACACTAGTCGTGTGTCTCAACGATCGTTTTAGATGTCATGATGTCTGAATATTTTACTCGGGTCAGAATTCTCGTCTGCCTACATCGAACCAGCAGGGATAACGAGAAAACATACAACATCACATCCTTGTAATGCCTAAGTTGTGAAGAGGTTACGTATGTTCGCAGCTCTTGATTAAGCGCTCGAGCATGTGTTCGATAATTGCCAGATTGTAAGCAAGTTAATGTGCATTTTCCTAACTTGAGAAATACAATGCGAGTGGAATGAAAGGTCCAAGAGAAATCTCGACTACAGAGTGAGCTTAATACTCGTACGTCCAAGAGTTTAACCACTGTGAGTGTTGTGTTGGCCGTTGTGTTTTAGTACTTGGAATCGTTGGACATGTTTGAAAACCTGCAAGTTGACATCAAGCAAAGAAAGTGAGTTCCGGAATGGTTTTCGGTCGATTCATAGTATCAGCTGTTTTTGATGTCCAATATTAAATTGTTGCTTTGTAGATCGAGTCTTTGATCCGATCTGATCGGTTAATTTCCATTTTCAAAACAGATGCCTTGATTTTCCAAGGCTTGTGTAACTAACCGTGAAGCAAAGCCAGTTAGGGTTTTCACGAGTAGTTAGTGATAACTTGTTGCTGGAAACAGTTATCGGCGTTTTTTTCTCGGTTTTCAAAACATTTGCCATTCGTTTACGAATACTATGACATTTTGTGTTCGGTCGATCCAGTTTTATGCGTACTAGTGGGGTATGGTAAAACCACTTTTATCAATGCTGCCTCGCTAATATTTCCAGCACGTCGATATAATTCAAGTCTCCATTTCTTCTCAGAAACCGTAGAAACAAATCGATTTAGCTTGTCTTCCGAGAGCTTCGTTTAAAATACATAATTTGGGGGGAGCTAAGTGCACGATTTGGTAGATTTTGTTTGACAAACGCTTCTGTTTATGTTCGCGTAGACAATTCGAACATCACGCTAAGCGAACTTTCAAGTACTTTTTGCAGCAGTTTGACAGTAGTCAATGACACATTGTTTCACTAAAGTTTTATATTGATTTTAAAGTCGTTGAAAAATTTATTACCGACTTTATTTGTCATGATTTCGTCGTGCATTCGCGTATTTGTCACGAATTTGCTTGGAAGCTTGGCAAGCGAAGGTGTTGAAGTCGACTAAACTAAGAATCCATGAAAATGCTGTACATCTCACTCTTGACTCTTTCCTTCATCCATAACCTCATAAAATACTGTACGTTAATTAAAACGTTCTGGCTGTGAATGATTGTTGTTGACTTTAGAAGTTCATTTCTTGTTTTCGGTATGTTAGGCGTGCTAAAATCTATTTTACTTGATTTCCGCTTGTATTTAGATTACATGAAAGAACTGCATGAAAACAAGTTTTTGTTACACAAATACCAAATTTTGCACTGAAGATTTATAATTAAACAGTGGGAATCGGTACACAAGTTTCGATCAGTGTAAGAAGTACTTTATGACAGCGACTCAATACAAAAGGTTTGGGCTCGCCTCCGGAAGGGAGTTTCCATACTTTCCCTGTTATCTGATATAAACATCAACGATCAATTGCAGATTTTATTCACGTATCGTTGGATTTTTGTCAGAACTCTGCTGAACACATTCCTTGACTCGCACTCAGAGGGCAGTGATCGTAATTTTGGCAATGTACAAATTTATCAAAACATAAATTTATTGAAGGTGGTTTATTCGTTGATGTCGGTGTTCTACTTCATCTTAGTTCAGAAAATCCCGTTTTCAAGATAGAGAATCTGTTGTAACTTTACCTGACGTATTTTTTGCCTTTGGAATTCATTGTTATCATTTGGATCTGTTAGATATAACTGTCCAATATAAGGTATCTTTGTTGTATCTTCAAAGGTGTTTTCAAATGCTTGTTTTTGCTAAAGCTTTATGTCTGTGTAAACTGTTTTTCTTGACCTTTCTTGTATTTTTCTGAAAGTTGTTGGCAAGATGTTGTCCATGCAACAGCATGCGAGATTTTGGCAAACAAATTCATGTTGATGTAAGAAGTGAACTGTTTTTACTGTTATCAGCAGAAGTTAAAGATAGGAAGCTTTTGAAGATAGTGTTAATTGGGGTGAGGTTCATTCATCTAGATTCAATTCCATAGCAACATGAAGTCTTGTTACACTCGTTCTTCATGAGAGAATGCCATCAATAAAACAAGTAATATATAACCTGTCATTGAACCAAATGTACCTTTCTTGCTTGAATTGCACTTGACTGGCTGAAGGGTTTCATGCATCAAGGGTAAAAAAAAATTGGGTTCGTCGACAAGTTATGTTTGACATGCTAAGTGTAGAACATTCACCCATGAAGTACATACTGGTTGAACTCTTCAGTGTTGTACATGAATACCGGAGAGTTTTTTTTCTTGGAAGTAAGAGAACTTCCTTTGCTGAGGAATGTTTTAAAATAGCTAAGCTGTGTACTTAGAGAAATAAAGAATTTTCCTTTGAATATGGTAGAATACATTTCATGTTTTTTTTTTTACTAATGCAAGTTCCTATTTCTGAGCTAACTATACACAGTTGAATACTTTTTTGTACATTGTGTGTTGCTGACTTGCTTGTATTGAGATGTCTTATGTGTAGATGTGTTGTTGCTGGAAAAAGAAATCCACAAGAGATAATTTGAAATGATTGTGTAGATTACGTTTTTTTTCCAAATCTTTTAAATGGCTGTCGGAAAGTCTTTGAAGGTTAATATGCTTTTCTCTGTATGTCCCTCAGGGCAGAGAGCAAAAGTTAATAAGTGTTTTTTTTTTGAATGATGCATGGTTGATTTTTTGAGCAATTGGATCAAAACATTAAGGAGAAGTGAACTATACTTCTATCTACATGATGCTTGTTTGAAATGTATTATAGCTGAAGTTAACTGGACAGTGTTTATCATCTGAAACATCTGTACAATGTTGTTTATATTCCATAAAGATAGCTTTTACTTATGGGTGTTTTAGTCAAGTTATAAGATAGGAGAAAATAAAAAAAAAAGTAAACATGACTTTGGAACCAGAAAACCGGTAACCAAATATGCCAGGTGCATACATCTATAAAAGTAGCTTGGTACTTGCCTTGCAAAAAATGAGGTGAAGGTGTTTGAATTTTGTCTGATCAGTGACTTAAATGTATATGTTGTAGTTGAAAATTAAATTCAGGTAAAAAATAATTTTAAACTAGTTTGATTCTCAATTTCCTGTGTCTTCTAACCCTAATAAGGGTTAAGGGACAAAGGAATTTAATTTTTACCTGAATTTAATTTTTAACTACGACACATACATACAAAAATTAATGATAGTAACAAATATAAAAACTAATGACAGTAATTTTGCTCACAGTTCTCAACCAACATGTATGAGAGGGCAAAGCTCTTTTTGTAAGAACAGTTCATTATTGCACATATATTCACATATATTATTACACATGATGTACATGTTTGCTCTGTGTGTTTCAGTACTTCCACCTGTTCTTGTTCCTCGTCAAACAACGGAGCTGCCCAGAGAACGCCCACCATTGCCTGAATACACACGGCCAGAAAATACGACATTTCCTACTCAAGAACCAACCAACTCTCCATTTCACCAGCTGCCTGGTGAGTAAGTTATGGTAGATTCTATGACAGCTCAAGTCAGTAAACTTTTGTTGCTGTCCAGTCCAAATATATTTTTAGAAGGTGTTGGCACATGTATATTTATGAACCTAGAAGGTGGACAAAGCGAAGCTCACAGTCCAGGTTTTATGTCATGAATTACACTAGACATTCGCTTTTGGCAAGTTCCGCGGCTCGGTAATGGATTTTGGAATCTTGATTTTCTGCCACTTTGAAATTCATAGAAAATTCCGCGTTTAACCAAAAACAAAAATTTTTGCACCATTTTTCTCAGAATTATAAAAGATTTAATGAAGCATAAGAAATTTTTTTGTGTATATAGGCACTTAATGTTATCCTTGTAAAGTCATTGAATATTTGCAAGCAGTCCTCATATTTTTTCACAGTTTAATACTTGACGCCACGTGAGGATGAAAAAAAAAAAAAAATTCAACAAGGACATACAAACTGTTACTCGGGAAAAACATTTAGACATTTTGATGTGGTTCTCTTTAACTGTCAACTGTCACAAATGATACTACATCAGAGGATAATGTATAAATGTCAGCTACCTACATTGTACTCAATTTTTTTTATTTGTTCTGCTTCTACATGCTTTGGCTTGCAATAACCATGATGCATGCACACTATTTGTAACACCTTGTAAAATTGGTGCATGTACCATGTGGATTTAAATTACAAGGCAGTGCTTGCATTTGCATGTACACATACTAAACTCATTCATGATTTTATCGTCTTTTTAGATACTCCAACAGGGGGGTACATGTCTGAAGATCAGTGCTCCGACATGTCTGGAGACCAACCACAAAGTATGCAGACAGGTGGGTAAACACATACAAACCACTTTGCTACAGAATGCTGCACATTAGAAACTTGGGTGGATATGTTCAAGAATAACATGATTTCAATCCAAACATGGTAATGCTAAGTGAAATGGTGACTTACATAAAGTGAAACAAATAAAAATGTTTTATTGAAAGTTAAAGAGAACCACATCACAGAGAGTGCTTCTTCATTTATTTCATATGAATGTTATTGATTCTTATTGATATTAAGGGTGTTAGTTTTTTTGTGCAGAGTGCACTATTGGGATGGTTTGGGGGCAGCCCATGGAACTCAGGTGCTAATGCCTTAAGGCAATAAGGTATAAACTTAAAGTAATGTTTGTTTAATTAACTAATTTCAATTAATTGATTAGGCTTGCTGGAAGGGATGAAGCATTAGTTTTATTAAAACTAGTATGTAAAACACAATTAGAAACAATTTGCAATTATTGCCATGCACTCTGTGGTACTTACTGAAATTGCCAATTAATTTCACTAGTCTTTGAGGTACATGTAACTCGATCACTGATGTAGTATATAAATTTGGTCAAGTAATGATCTCTACCTTCATAGACTGTCCACAGTCCCCTAATTTTCTGTGAGATCATAAATGTAGAAGGTGATTGTTGAGTTTGATAGGTTGCTATCCTGGTCTCTTGATGTGGGTAGTGGTGGTGGAGGGCATGGCAGATGGAAAAAAATAAGGAGACTGTAACAGCTTCACCTTGTCTCATGTTTAAGGGGCATGGCCAATTTATAGCACCTCCACTAATCTTATCAATCAAGAGACCAAGATGGCAGCCAGTCAAACTCGCGTATTGACATCTACGATTGCACAGAAAAGTAGGCGACTGCGAATAGTCGACCTTCAATCATTCTCATAGAAATGCTCCAGTCAATAGCATTGTGTATTAGTTTGGAGTCACTGGTTTTATCGTAAAAAAATAAAGTTGGCAACAGAATAAGAATGCACTATCCCATGACTTGTAACCATTTGATAATAAGATTAGTTCTTGTTTACTGATGAAATGAAAATTAAGGTTTTGAATAAAGCAAAATTGTCAAAATTTTTCATCAGATGTTTAGCTGTATGCCATACAGTATGTCTTCTGCAGTGGGTAAAAAATACACATCTGTTGCATATCTTGGCAAGAAAAACAAGAGTAGCAAGCTACACACATTTGCGTAAAATTTGAAATTGTTGCATTTGCTACTTCTACTTATTGTTTCATTTATGAAAGAAACTCGGTGTAAAACACCACAATAACATGAAAAACTGTCTTGACAAAATTAATAGTAACTGTAAATTTCTGGGACTTGCAATTGAAAGAAAATACAAACATGAAACATTTCCATTTTGACTGCTCATATGCTGAAAAATGGAAAAGGCTTGTAGTTGACTACCAAGGGAGAGAATGGCAGGGGTGAGGACTTGTGTGACAACAGTATCAGAGCTGTAAATTGCACTCTGCACTTTCTGAGATTGCCTCACTAGTTCACGAATTTGATGGTACATTCAAGACGGTCTCTTTGAGTTAAATGTTGTTATTGTAAACCTCTTCAATAAATTTTTGGGCATTGTGCCCCGGGCTGACTGGGATGGCATCTGTACATAAGAAGAACCAGAAATAAGTAGGTGAACATACTTGTGAGTTGTTACGAATACCAAGTTAACTACCAGAGCAATAGCACCATAAAATAGGGGTGAATGTATTTCTCATTGTAAATCCTCATTCACTATAAATTGACTTCACACCCACAAATTTGCCCCTCTCCCTTCAACGACAGATTCTTAGATTATTAATTCCAAATTCTGGATTTCTTTCAATCATAAAGTCAGCATTTCTCCATGTACATGTAGATAGCAGAGAACCTCCAAGACATTAAGAGAATGTTGGTTCAGTTTCCAAAAGAAGTAGTCTGAGCAACAGAAGCATTCAAGTAATTAAAATGCACTTTTAAAATATATCCTTTGTAGAGAAATGTTTATGGGAATTGTGAGTGCGGTGTACAAATCTGTAGATGTTGTCATTCATCTTCATTGCCTGTTTGTTGGTTTCTTTGTAGATCCTGGCCCATTATCTCCAGACCCTACCCTTGCAGGTAAGAAAAACAATTTTTCCAGTCTTTTAAGTAGTGATTTTCTGGTTTTGTTTTGGCCTTTAAATACCATTGTAAAAAGTTGATATAATTTTATTTTTCACACAGAGAAAGCGTGTCCAATTTTGTTACGTTGGCATGTGAATACAGTCATTATTCTGCTCATGCACTGGTAACCCAGTGCATACAGTTTGTACATGCCATAATTCCTTTAATTAGGAGAAGACTGGGGGGCACTTATTTGAGAGAGAAGCTTAATTGAGGAAGGCACATGCTTAATTTTTCCAAAATGATAGTCAGATATGATTGGTTGTTGTGTAATATGTGTGTGTCAGTCCTTCAGAAGTCGTGGAAGGATCCTGTCTCTCTTAAAGAACTACATAATATACCTGTAACCTCTTTAGCTGGTCTGGGCCTGCTGCACAAGGTGTTTTTGGCCTTAAGCAATGACTCAGCAGATCTTCACTACTTAACAATTAGACCCGCAACCTGCAAGGGCTACGTGTCAATAGCCAATGAGGAGAATCCAAATGGGCTATTGACCCATGGCCCTTGAGGGTGAAGGGTCTAATTGTTTTAGTATCACCCAACTAGTTGGACAGACAAAAGCAATAATAAAGTTAGAAAATGCAAGTTGAAGAAAGGTTTTTTGGGGGAATAAAACAAAAGAATTTCGCTACTCGATCACTATTGCTAATATTCCCCTAGTAGCATAGCCAATCAAAATGCAGGATTTGCATTAGTCCACTAGTTGGGTGATACTAATATCCATTGGGATGGTCAATGTGCAGTGCTTGAATGAGTTGATAATCACTTGCTTGTGATTGAACATGACCAAACCTATACATCCTTTGTTGTCTCAGTGCTCCTCCATAAGACAGAGGAAGGGGAGAGGATAATTTTTGGCAGGGCTTGAAATTAACTTTTTTAGTCAGGTGCCAGCCGGTGACTAATCCAAAAATTTTGGTCTCCAGATCTGAACTTTTAGTCGCCATTTTTTTCATAGATGTTTTTATCTTCACAGTATTTTTCTGATGCTTCTAAGATGGGCTCGTAAAACATTACACATTACGAAGTAAATAATCATGTGTGAAAGCAGCTTCAGTGATGTTTCCTGTGTTTCTTGCACTTTAATGAAGTTTCCATGTAACATCGAGTTAAAACCTTATATAAATATACAAACCTGAACATAAAGTACCATTTACAATCACCTGTTTTCCATATTTTGAACGCTACAAAGGCTTTTGTTCGTCGCTTCAATGATTGCACGTGTACCACGCTAATTTTATTAAAGAAGCTGCTGAATCAAACATGGCATTTGATTATGAAACACGGCGATCGAAGAGTCGTGGGTTTGTTTTGTTATATCTGTTTGCATAAATCGTGCATTTTATCCAAAAAAACGATTAATTTACCTTTGCGATTAAAAGGTTCGAGAAAAAAGGGTGAAGGTGAGTTGCCCACTGGAGACTAGCTCTAAAAATCTAGTCGCCAACATGTAATTTCTCATTGGCCACCAGTGAGTTGCAAATTCAAGCCTTGTTTGGCTGATAGAAGGGGCACTTATTCAAAGGGGGTGCTTACTTGTTTTTGAGGGGAGGGGCTAATTCATGAACCGGTAGTTACGGTATGTCCTAATTCTGAAAAAAAAAATCATTCATCAATTGGCCAACCCACACTACTGGTGTTATCATATCAATAATGACTCATTCGTTGCTACACAGGCAATAATTTGTAGTATGGCCAGAGGTGTTTTGTCTAATTTATAGGTTAAAGATGATGGTCTGCTCAAAATTAAAAGTTGCAAATGTCTGATTACCTTGGCTATATACATATTTTACATACTATACCAGGGTCCGAAATTAACCTTTTTCGGCAGGCGCCAGCTGGTGACCAAAATTTTTTTTTCAGTCACCAAATGGAAAAATGTGGTCGTCAAAAAGTATCAGTAAAACTTTTCCTTTGAGGCGAAACACAAGCCAAAATTATTGGTCGCCACGGGCTTGCCAGAAAAATATTTGCAATGGATGTAATCAGGAATCAAACCAGTGCTGAAATTATCTTTTGACCACTTTGACAGATCTACATTGCCACCTTTTGATTAGAGAATATCTCAATCTTCGTGGATGTTCCGTCTCCACCTTGTAATAAATTACGGAAAGATTTCAGAACATCTTTGGACACCACATCGCCTGAATAAATTTTCATGGTGAAAGAACAAAGAACGCATGGGGCCTCTTGTGCCCGCAATACGTGTGCTATAGGAAACCACTGAAAAAACATGGCAGCGAAGCTTCGCACTGTTCGTAGCTGTAGAACATTGTGGTAGATTTATAATAAAAAAGAAATTGGTTTTATACTTCCAAAGCAACGGAAAGGTAAAAAGAAAGTGACCAATCGGCGGGCAGCTTTGAATGGCTGAAAATCAAAGCCATTTTTTGTGTAATTATCGTGGCATGAAATACATGTAGCGTAATTAATTGCCCACTGGCGACTACCGGTAGTTGTGAAATTCTTGTCGCCAGTGCAAAATTTTTGGTCGCATTGGTGAACAGGAAAGAGTATAATTTCGGACCCTTGCACAGTTATGTAACATTGCTAGCTCAGATTCACCTATTGTACAGTAGCTGTACTACATGTAATTAATGGTGGTCTAATGCTGTATTAAGTGTTGAAATTCATTAGGTACATGTACCGTTACATTGGGATGCATGTCAAGTACAAAGACCATGCCCATGTACTGCATACAATGTACACTGTAGTTTCAAATTAGCAAAAAGCTCTGCGAAATTTCTACATTGTGGTGGATAGTGATTTGTTTTTGAGCAGTTCTTGTCCTTTTATCTACTAGATGCTCAGCCTGTTCAGTACACTGAACCAACTTACTGGTGCCAGATTTCTTATTATGAGATGAACACAAGAGTTGGGGATATTTATCATGCAGCTCGGCCAAGTCTCACTGTTGATGGTTTTACAGATCCATCTAGTTCTGACAGGTTCTGTCTTGGATTGTTGTCAAATATTAACCGAAACCCTCAGATAGAGATGACACGGAAACACATTGGAAAGGGAGTACGTCTGTACTATATTGGTGGTGAAGTGTTTGCTGAGTGCTTAAGTGACAGTAGTATATTTGTTCAAAGCCCCAACTGTAATCAAAGGTATGGCTGGCATCCAGCGACTGTTTGCAAGATTCCTCCTGGTTGCAACTTAAAGATCTTCAATAACCAAGAATTTGCTCAGCTATTATCACAGTCTGTCAATCAAGGCTTTGAGGCTGTGTATGCATTAACTCGTATGTGCACAATCAGAATGTCTTTTGTCAAAGGCTGGGGTGCTGAATATCGCAGACAAACTGTGACAAGTACACCATGCTGGATTGAGCTTCACCTTAATGGCCCTCTTCAGTGGCTTGATAAAGTACTTACGCAAATGGGATCTCCCTCAAATCCCTGCTCCTCAATGTCATGATGCATGTTTATACAGACTCGAAGAATTTATTGTGTAACTGTCCACAATGCTCAAAAAAGTAGGTTATACAAAAAAAAAGCTACTCCGACCTATGTTCAAGACTGTATATGCAGGTTTGTATCAGTGGTCCAGTCATACTGCATACAAGTAAGATCCTTCTCAAAAAAGTTATCTTCATGTATTAATAAATTATATTTTATATAATTATGAAAATCCAAGTATTACATATATGGTGTAAATGTGCCATTGTTGTCTTAAGGAGAGGGTACATTTATAAAATGTCATTATCAATTGCATTTGGCAAAGAAAAGAAAAAAAGGTAAAAAAAAAAAAGTAAGACCATGGTACACCTTTGGTTACTTAATTAGCAGATGCATTTGACTGATGTATGAGGAACAAATTGCTTGTTTTAACTATTACTTTTTTTACTCATGTTTATCATAAGAAAGAAAGGGCTTCGCAGCTGACATTGTGGTGATTTTTAGCATTCAGGACTGTTATTGGAAGTATGTATTGCAAATGTACAATTCATTGGGTTATTTCCATGAAAAATTACAAAAGATAACTGAAATCCTAAATGTTATCAGCAATGATAAAAATTTGACCAGTGATATGTTAGTCACCCAAGATTATGAGGTTCAAGTTTATTTTTTCGATCAATGAAGAGGTAACAAAATCCTGTAACAAATGTAATTCAATTTCATTGACAAGTGCAATTGCCAGCCTCAAAGTTTGCACTGGTCAAATAGAATTTCACTCGTAAATCAGCTGCTGTACTGTCCATGTATTGAAAGTTTAGTTATAATATCCACTGCTGAGGAATTAAAAATGCAGATTAGTTAACTTTCTTTCAGGTTTCTATTGACACTTGTGATAAATTGAAATTACATGCATGTCTGGGTAGATTTGTACTCTGTCACTTGAAGTGACTGAGGCTTAAACACCATTTGACGTGAAATCCAAGCTCAATTTGGTGCTTGCTGTGTTCCACCTGTCTTTTTTTCAGTCTTTCTGTTTTGTGATGAATACAATGGTAAATGTACATGTTAGCCACTAGCTAGCTTGATGGGTTCAGGGTTTTTAGGTATAGGTTTAGTAGTCTTAATTTTTTTTTACATGTGAAATAGGTTGATCCTGTTGCCGCACATCAAGGCTTGTTTTATTTTATTGTTACCGATTTGTGCTTCTCTGAAAATTCTGAACTTAACGCTACTGGTGAATACCAGTGAGGAAAGAATCGAAGAAACTTACAAGTGAGTGGCAGGCAACTATGCTTCGTAACATTTCATAAGCCTGAAGCTATATTCATGTAGTCTTAGGGTAGTGATGAAAACAGCTCCACTGGAGAGGGTACCCATTGTAACAGATTGTCAAAAATGTCGTTCATGTCCCTCAATTTTGTGGCAAACTGCAAACCTTGAAATTCTAATTCTATAGACATTTTACCTATGCTAGATGCACTTCTGTCGTTTTTAGAGATAACAGTGCGAGTGTTGGATGCTTGTTAATTCATCCATTTTCCCTCTTTAAGGCATCAACAAGCTGTCTTTACCACTACCTAGGTAGCCATCTATATTCCAAGGATACTTAAAAAGTAATATTTAAATATGATTTCGAGATGCTTAGAAAAATACCTTGATCATAAAAGTGTTTTGCTTTACAAATCATTCAAGCTAACAAGTGAAGTGGGGCTGTGTTTCAGTGAAGTTACAGTCTCCTCAAAAAGTTTGATTCATACTCATTCGTTTTGTAGTTTTAAGAATTCCTTCTTGCCTCCTGCTGATTAACAGGATTCGTATAGGGCTTTGTCAACATAAGACGTTCCGCTGTGGTAGGGAGAATTTGTTCGTTTTGTAATGGGTGACGTTATTCTCACGGCCTGGTTGCCTGACTTGCATTGCCTTTTTGAGGAGACAGCTGCTGATCACTCAAGGCTGATTTGATTGACCTTGTTAAAGTTTTTGTGGCATGTTTTAATTGATCCAGGTTTTGTTTTCCCTTCAAACCAGAAGGCTGATTTCCTTTGCAAGAAGTCAGTCTCAAAGAAATGAATTTTTATGGCTCAGATTGTACATTGAAGTTGTGGCTTTTTTGAAAAAGTAGGGCGATGTTTTAATTTGTAATTAGAACTTTCAATCGATTCAAGTAGATTAGATTCTATAACTGTAAATAGTAAAAATACAGAGTTAATGTAATAGACTGATAAAGTAATGCCTTAAAAATAGATCTCATTTTAGGAAGAATTGTATTGTACACCATTTTATGTTCTGCTTCCAATGCAGATTTTATTTTGCTATGTACAGTCAGTGATGTCACCTTTTTGTCTCTGTAAGGTACGTTACACCAACTAGTAAACATAAAGGATGGCCATATTTTACCTTTGTAAATATTGTCTTGTCTTTGTTGGGTGAACTATAACCTTGACATTCTTGAGTAGAAATCCCGTAAAAACCTGAGGGGAACCTAGTGGTTTAATACCCAGAGATACAAGAACCTGATTAGCTAAGCAAGATAAGTAGCTTCTAATATAGATAAACATTTTAACGGAGCGTGGCTTTAAAATTGCAAAACTATATTACAAGAAAATACATAATATAGTTTTGAATAAATACACCGTATGTTCAAGGGCGGGACCCAAATTATTTATTTTTCCGGTGGTCAACAACTATATAATTTCCTTCTTATAAATCAAGAACCTACTTAGCCTACATTAGCAATATCTACCCCAAAATACAAGTTCACCTATTTTGCCAGATTTTGCTTCTTACTCCCAGGTTTTTACTGCCCATCCGCGCAAAAGTGGTGCAAACTTCATGACGTCATCATTTTCTAATTTGCATACAAGAAAAAACGCAAATCTCTAAAAGAAAAATGATATTTTCAAAAAGGAAAACGCCATTCTTCTGTATTTTCTTAAAGCCTTTCAAATAAGGAGCAATTATTTTTAAAGTTACTTGAAACGAAAAACTTTGCTCAATGTACAATTAGTACAAATGCGCCAATATCTCTAAAACGAAAAAAGATATTACAGAAAAGAAAACGCCATTCTTCTGTCTTTCAAATAAGCAGCAATTATATTTTGTCATAGGCGCTTAAAACGAAAACCTTACTCAATTTGCAAACACAAAACATTGCAGAGAGCGATCCGATGGCAAGTTTTAAGGAATTTAAAGTACCATGTTCTTGCCATTTAAAAGGACGAGTTCATTGCGAATTCGGTTTGGGCTCGTTTTTCCGCATCCTACGTTGCTAAGTAACTGATGATTGGCAACTTGGCAACTCAACATAGGGAATTTCGCATCACGTGAAATCGTAGCAGCTGAGGCAACCAGCAGCTGAAGCTTTTTACCACAAAGACGCGCTACAAGCGCTATACTAGGGCCGAGGCAAGGCACACTGGGGCATCTATTGCTTGTGGTGAATCGCTAGAAGATGACTGTAGTCATCTCGAGTCAGGAGCTTGCCAGATGATCTGAAATGACACAGCTACTTGTATCGTATTTCACGTCTTTGGGTGTGACGAAAATTAGGTTGTCCACCAAGAAGCGCATCAGAAGAATCTCCAGGCAGAATTTGGCGATGTATTCCTCTTTGATAAATTTGATAGGAACCACCAGTGTCTTTATAGTTCCTGTCAATTTGACACCACATGGATGAAGACTGTCGACCAAGAGTGCAGAGGTTGATGAAATCCTTCGCCCAAGATCTAATGTTTGGAGGGAGCAGAGGTAAGATCAAGCCACCCAATCAGATTCTTTTTCGCTATGCTGTGAAGACCCTGACAAATAACGTTGAACTCATCCAAATGCTTTATCGTTGCGGCCACGAAATCGCCTAGCCTAAGGAAATCAACGCTGCACTGTGCCTTAACAAATGATTCAGGAGAGCGTTCTGGTCCTCATTCTAGAAGATTTGTAGACGTTTCACGCCAAGAAGTTCTGGAAAACATGCAGAGAAAAACCTTCTATGGGCCTTAGTGCGACTGCATGCAGACGCCAAGCAGAAAGTTAGTTTCAATATTTCGGTGCGCAATGAAACTGATATTGGTCAACACAGTGTGGGGTATCTTCCCACAATCCACGCACCTGCAGCCGACATGTCAACCGTCCATGAAGTCTTGGCGCGAAGACTGTGATAACTTTGCCTTTGACTGGATGAGGAGGAGGTTGTTCCAGATGGCAGCGACGAACGCGAGGAAATCTAACTTTAAGTATCGATATAACTTTACACATGCACACTTTCTTATATTCTGAATAATTAACAACTATTCACTGAAGTGGAGGTGAATAGTTGTTTTAGTATATACTAAAATAGTGAGATAATGCAGCCCAAAAAGATTTTTTTAACTCATTTATTCATGAAACAATAATACAATATTTTCGGGCGCGC
>OMLO01000285.1_pt1 | contig 30351 bp, 28 predicted proteins | sample 1674811 | NCBI WGS metagenome assembly OMLO01 (sample SAMN06265003, study PRJEB25207) | coral metagenome | isolation source: Coral host | place: Mexico:La Bocana,Puerto Morelos, Mexico | collected 2008-11-13
GTTTCCGTTTTTCAACTTTCAACATCTCAACTACAGAAATCATAAAATAAAAAGGAAAATTGGTTTAAGCAAATGTTGAGAGACTTCAGTAGCAGAAGTGCCAGATAGACTCGGTACGCATGTTTGAAGTGTAGCTTGCTTCTTTTGACGTACATGTTCCCAACGCTGTTCAAAGACCCCATGAGATATATCAGAGGATTTCTTTCGTGTGCTCCATCTTCTCAGGTCCGTAATTGCAAAGTCAGGGTTGATTTTGATATGTGAACCTGCCTCAGGATCTTTGGGTTTTTCTTCTTCATCCTCATCCTGTTCTTCCTTTACCTCCGTATTCTCATCCTCCTTTGCAGAATCTTCTTCATCACCCGTGCTTTCAGAACTTGTTGTCGTTTCGCTCAAGTCACTCGAAGAAAAAGTCGAATCACTACTGTCATCATCACTTTCAGTTCCATCTTCATCACTGCTGTCCTTTTCTTCCTTTTGTTCTTCCTCTTCCTTCTCCGTCTTCCCATGTTTTTCGTCCTTCTCATCTTTATACTCTTTCTCTTCATGTTCGTTTTCTTTCTCATCCTCAGAAGGGCTTTCCAGTTGGTCATCTTCTTCATCACCAGCAGCTCCTTCAGGGGATGGCGAAGGTCCTGCATCATCATTATCATCATCATTGCTTTCACTGTCTTCATGTTTCTTCGTCTCATTCTTGGCATCCTCCATCTCTTCTTCCTCATGTTCTTCTTCCTTCTCTGCCTCACTCTTCACAGATTCTTCTTCCTCATCTTCATCCTCCTTCTCCACCTCAGCATCCTCCATCTCCTCTTCCTTCTCTGCCTCTGCCTCACTCTTCGCAGGTTCTTCACTGTCCTCTTCATCTTCTTCCTTCTCCACCTCAGCATCCTCCATCTCCTCTTCCTTCTCTGACTCACTCTTCGCACGTTCTTCACTGTCCTCTTCTTCATCATCTTTCTTCTCATCCTCGGCATCATCCATCTCTTCTTCCTCATGGTCTTCTTCTTTCTTTGGCTCACTCTTTGCCGGTTCTTCGTCTTCATCTTCATCCTCCTTCTCCATCTCTTCTTCCTCATGTTTTTTTTCCTTCTCTGCCTCACTCTTTGCAGGTTCTTCCTCCTCATCTTTATCCTCCTCCACTTCAGCATCCTCCATCTCCTGTTCCTTCTCTGCCTCACTCTTCGCAGGTTCTTCACTGTCCTCTTCATCTTCTTCCATCTCATCCTCGGCATTCCCCATCTCTTCTTCCTCATGTTCTTCTTCCTTCTCTGCCTCACTCTTTGCAGGTTCTTCACTGTCGTCTTCTTCATCTTCGTTCATCTCAGCCTCAGGAGTCTTCATTTCTGCCTCCTGCCCTTCTTCTTCTTCCTTCTCATCTTCCTCCTGCATCTCATCATCACCTTCATCACTTTCCCAGTACATTCCACTGTTCTCAGCATTTTCTTGCTCCACAGCCGCCTCACTTTTGATCGCCGCCTTCTCTTCATCTTCCTTTTGCGATGGAGCTGTAATCTTTTCTTTGTCCTGTCAGAGGGAATGTAAAACACTCACACGTAGTTGGTACTCCCATAGGTTTTGTACGAAAATTGGATCCACGACATAATGCTTTGTGACTACACGGACAATAAAGGGGTTCTAACAATGACACCCGTCAGCGTCAGGAGGTGGGAACAATTGAACCATATATCAGACCTATGCCATATATAGGAAACACCATTATCGCAAGAGGATGCAAATCAAAGGGAGCTGAGGGTGTTGTGCCGATGATTGCAAATTCCAACATCATTTTTGTTGGGTATATTGATTCCTTTCCCATGGGGTTGTGATGATAGGTTCTATGCCCACCAGAAAAAAACGATATATTCATGTTGAACCCTGCAATGGATTGGCCTTGTGTTTGGTTGGGATTCACCTCATGAGGGTTCAGCCAAAAAAAAGTTGAGTGAAGAAACAATTGCTTCAGGAGCAAGCTGTTCACCACCACAATTCCTTAGCCAAAGTTGGGATTGACCCTTGATACCCTTGGGGTTGGCACAAACACTCGTGGTTTGGAATTGTTTTTTTTCCAAGACACATATTGCTCAAATCAAACTCTGGGATATCATCACCCAGCAGCTGCGTATCTTGCATGTCCATCGATGAACCACTGGAAAGTGTCCTTAAAACAATCGCAGGTTGAAGGGCCATGTAGTTGGTAAGTGTTGTTGATCCCCCTTGCAGTTTTCAGTAACTTGTTGATTGACCACTGGGTGCAAAATAAGTCTCTTTTGTAGTTCCTTTTGGTGTGATTTGGAAGATGGTGAGAGAAAGGTATTACCCTTCCTTTTCTGCTTGGCATGGTTCAGAAGAATTTGGTGACCACGGAAAGCCTCGGATACGAGAGACAATGTAATACATATTGTACAAACCATTTTTCACAATGGAACTTGTCAACACCAAACAAGAAATTCACTAGATCAAAACAAGGGGCTTGGTCTATGATCCACAAATTCAAATCTTCACCAGTCTTCCCACAACCTTTGCATGTTTCAAAACAAGGTGCGCCGGAACATGTTGATTACTCACAACACGATGCACTTCAAACAGTAGACTGTGTTTTTTTGAAGCCACTGAGTGGAAGACCTACGTTACACTTCTTCACCGCTTTGGTAACACACGCCCTAAACGTGTTTTCTCGGGGCACTTTTGCCAACCCTGAATCGGCAAAAGCAGCCCGGAGCCACTGATTTCCCAAGATCCTTATATCACCACCGGGCCATAGTTCATGCTCTTTCATGATCTTCCCCCGGTCCATCCGATTGCATATTGCTTGGGTCAATTTCCTTAGATTTTTTGGGTGAAAACAGGTGACAAAACATAGGTCAGGCCGTTGTACCATCCTCCACCATACCCTTGCCAAACAAGTTTCTGGATATTGGAAGTACTTTGGCTTTGCGATCTCGCCATTGCTACCACCCATGGGACGTCAGCGAAAGGGTTGTGATATATGTTGTGTGAATTTAATAGTTGTGGTACTATGTGGTACTTGTTAACATGTTTGCGGAGTTTTTACAGCTTCATCTCACGTCTATAATGCGAGGGCACGTATTTTTAGGTGTTTTATGAGCTGTTTGTTTTGAAGATCTAAGGCGATTTATTGTTTATCAGTTTCACTCCACACCAACATGCCTGAGCCTTGTCAGGCTGCGTGCTGGCAATCCAACCTGTCCTGAAGGCCTCAGGTTGCAAGCACTACAATTCCCCAATATTGACTTCAAATTTGAGGTCTAAATATGTTGATTTCTTAAGGGGTGCTGAATGGTGCCATATCCTAAGGGGCGCTGAATGGAAGCCCGAAGGAATGGCCTGGTATATATAGATATATGTATTTTATGTTCTTATCTCATGATCCGTGGTTGAGCTGATGTCCTCAAGCTTTTTCGGTTCATGTGGTCCAGCCCAGCTTGGATCGAGGCTTTCCGTGAATTCCGGTTTTGGTTGAGTCCTAGCACCAATGAGTGTCCCTGGGGTGGCATCCTTTTGGTGATTTGGGTCACCTTTCTCTGTGGCTGCTGCTGTGGAACCTGCATTGGTGCTTTTGCCTTTTCCCGGGCTTGCCGGCATCTGGTTCTTCAATTGGCGGGTGTGCTGATCGATTTCTGTGGTGCCCGAGGAGCTGCTCAGGAAGCTTCACTGGCTCTTCGGCAACGGTTTGCACAGTACCGTGCATGAGCAATCAGCCCCTGCTGGATTCTCTGGACTCCGTGATTTCACAATTGGAGGATCTTCCACTGGCTGTGGCATCCACTGGAGTTGAAGTCCCAGCGGAACAAGCGTCTTCTTCCGATAGCTTTGAACTGGTTGATTCACCGAGTCTTCCTGCTGAACTACCTGTACCTGCTTCTGGAGGCTCTTTGCCTGAGGCGACCACCACCTCATTGACTGTGTGGACTCCTGCCTGGGATCAGGCTATCTTGGCTGCAAATACTCCTGAGTCTTTACTGGCTTTGGACCTGACACCCCTCAGGTCTTTGGAGGAGGGCTGCAGACTTCGCACAGCGGGAGTCTGGACTTCATTTGGGCGGTTGGCCCGAGCATTCCAGTGTGGGCGGGCGGCTCACGAGGCAATTCATCAAGGGCACTTGCGAGTGCCAGCAGTTCAGACACCTCCAGTACTCCTTCGAGATACTGTTTTTGTTTGTTTGTGCTGCCCTCGGAAACCAGCCGGTTTCTGGACAACAACCAAGCGATCCTATACCACCCTGACTGGGGATTACTCTGGACGTGGGCTACGTCGGGAGCTTCCTGGCCTTGTGGGTTTCTCTTTTCCATCTCAGAGTGAAGCAGCAGCCTTTTTGCTTGGTGCAGAGGCTGCATGGCCACCTCGAGTACAGTGAGCAATCATGTGACTGAGGACCTCATCCGTTCGAAGGTCACTCAGGATACAAAAGAGCGGCTTTCTACAGTGTTTTTGGTGGATTCTCTTACTGACCCTTATCAGTGGCGATGTCAAGTTTTTCTGCTACGGGTGCGGGCCCTTGGGTTCATGTGCCTGTTTCCATCGGAGCTTTCAGTGCAGCACGCTTTGTCTCAAGTCGAGCAAAGCGCAGGGCTCGAGGAGAAGTGTGTCATCACAGAGGTCGAGGTGGACGTCGAGTCTGCAAAGGGCAAGGCTCTTGGAACCATCAGCATGTTCATTGCGGACATCCCATGGTCCTATCTAGGATTGTTTCGCAAAGTTCAACTCAGAGGTGGGGCCACGTCGACTCCTATCTTCACCTTCCGCTTCGGGACGTCTCTGGCTCGTCCAAATGTGGCTTCTGCCGAAGCTGTGGCCGACAGATGGATTTCAGATGTTCTGGATGCCGAAGCGGCAAAAGAGTATACAACTGCAGAAGAAGGCTTCGATGGTGTTTCAGAGGGAGCTGGAGGCTCCGGTGTGGATCGTTCTGGCGACATCGAGGCTTTGCATGTGAGGATAGCTCAGTTGGAAAGCTTGCTGCAATCTCGCGGCGATGCAACTACAACTGGAGCTCAGAGTCTTTTTGCTGGAGCACGCAGAGGAGGACTTTCTCAAGCAGACTGGGCCAGATTGCACCAGGCAGCCGGAGCTGCCCCCAAGAGGATCGCTCGTGCCCAGCGTGCAGCGCCTCAAGCTGGAGGAGACCATCCTGCTTTGCAAACCCTTCGAGCAGAACAAGACCGGGAAGTTGGAGGTCCAGAGGCCGAGGACGAGTTGGAGGCGGAGCTTGCATCAGGTCTTCAGTCGGTACAGGACTCAACACATCGGCTCCTCTTGTTGCAGATGAAGCAGACACAGGCCCTCATGAAGACGTTGTGGAAGTGATCAGGAAGAACGCCAGACAGGAGTTAGGCATTTCTCCCGATCGAGAAGAACCGAGCCTGCTGCGAACCTACTTGGAACAGCGGATTGCTGTGGCGGATCACAAAACCATGGGCCAAGTGGGTTACATGATGGCGTGGGGGTGGGAACAAGCTGCAAACACCGGCAACGAACAGATGTTGGCGTTTTGCGGCAGGATGATGTCCTATGTGGAGCAAGCTTGCCTAGATGGAGGCAAGACACATCTGGCATGGCTATTGACAGGACTAGCAGAGCCGAACTATCAGCAGATGGCTGTCAACCGCAAGAAGCCCACACTGTCTCCTTTCGCGAGACATCCTGCTGCGACTTGGGTAGCTGCAAATGTGAGTTTCTTGAAGGACATCGACACCTTCGAGACGAGACTTCGCCAGATTGGTCCGAGCAGAATTCCACCGCCTCCCACTCGAGATGCAGCAGAAGAGCCAGGTCCAAAACGTGTGCCGAAAAAGAAACGCGGCAAAGGGGGCGAAGACACCTCCGGAGCTGCGACCGAGTCGTAATGGACTCACAAGGGATTCCTGAACAGTGCTCCAGGGGTTTTGGTGTGAACACTAATGTTGACCAAGAGGAGCCTGAACATGATAGTTTCCCTGAATCCGGATTTTTTAGTTGCAATTTTGATTGGAGTAAAACCAATTGCCAAGCGGACAATTTTGCTATCCTTTTTGATGCTATGAAGCTTCTGGAGCAGATTCCTTGTGGTTTCAATGTTTTTCAAAAGCTAGCCCTAGTTCCAGCTTGGCTCTCTCGCCCTGTTGCAGCTTCCGCTTCGCGGAGCAGTTTGTGGCCGGTTCCTCCACCCCTGTGGAGTTGGACGGCAGTCAATTCACCAAATCCCGAAAGACGTAAGAGACTGCGTAGGCTTAGGCTTAAACAGCAGTTGTTGCAGAAAGTTGTGTGTATGCTTATAATTGGATTGTCTTAGGATACCCTAAAGCACCGCCTCACCATGCTCAGGCAGGGGAGCCGACTACTTTTGATCAAGATAGAGTGTTAGAGACCTTGCAAGGGCATATCAATCATTTCTGTGACATTGGTCCAACGCTCGTGCAGATCTTGGCCGCTTTGGTGAAAAATTCGATGTGCTGAGAAGTGCTACTGAGGAACTGCCATCTCATGTGGAAGTGGACCTAGAGCATTTGTTGCAAGAAATTCAACAACAATTCGACGCTTATAAAAAGCATGACAAACCTCATTTTGCAGAAGAATCTCATCATCAAGAAATGCATAAATCGTGTGTGCATCATCCTGATAAGATTTTGGTCCCCAGCTTAAACAATAAGCCGGTTATTGCGTCCCGAATCAAGTGGAAACATCCCCCAAAGTTTGATCCTCGTCCATACTTGCTAGACCCAGTTGTGGCTTCCGTTTTTGAGACTCCGGATTCATTGCGTTTACCACAATCGGTATGGCCTTCAAAACCTAAAGCCAATGTGCATTGCAGCCGCCCCGAACTCTTGAAACTTATGAAGATTTGGGATTGTAAGGGTGCCTTGAAACTGATCCCTTGTGATGAGGTTGACCCCCAAGAGACAGTTGGTTTATTTGCAGTGCCGAAGGATGATGAGTTTGACCGACTTAGCATCAATCCTACGGTTTTGAACTCTCGTATGGCGGGGTATAGCTGTTAGACCAAGAAACTTGCACCTGGGGCCTTGCTTTCCCTTTTGGCACTTCAGCCCAATGAAATATTCAGATACTGTGCTGATGACCTTAGTGATTTTTATTACACTTTCAAAGTTTCAGCTGCCAGAGCTAAAAGAAATTGCATTGGCAAGAAAGTCTTTAGTTCGGAAGTCCAAGGGTTCTCTTGTCACGACCCCCAAATTCCTAGGCCTTTCTACCCGGCATTAGCCACCCTCGCAATGGGGGATAATCATGCAGTTGAAATTGCCCAGGGTAGTCACCATGCCCTTTTAGAGTTGGAGGCTAGTTGCATGAGGACATGTGAAACTTTAGAATATCGTAAACCAGTCCCACGGGGAGATTTCATTGAGCTGTTAGCCATAGACGATCATATTGGGGTTCAACGTTGCACCAGGGACCAATATCTTAGGGAGGAGCCTCTTAGAGATACTGACGTGTTTTCTAAAGCCAATGAGGCCTATGCTAAAGTTGGGCTTGTATCGCACCCTGGCAAACAACGTAGGCACCAGACAAAGGGAACCCTTCTTGGGGCAGATTTCGATGGTGAACGTGGTCGTGTAAGTGCCCCTCGTGATAGGCTAACTTTGCTGGTTTGGATTAGTGCTATCATCTGTAGGAAGGGCACTTGTACCTATAAACTGTTTGCATCATTGTTAGGGTGTTGGATTCACGCACTCCTTTTTCGAAGACCATTGTTATCCCTTGTAGATGCCTTGTTTAAGGTTGGTCAAGGAGCTAGTCCAAATACGGTGATTTGTCTATCTCAGCATGCTAGGCATGAACTCTACTCATTGTGCATTCTTTCGTGTTGTATTCAAGCCGACCTCCGTGTGAAAACCTGTTCCAAATTTTTTGCCTTAGATGCTTCCCCCACTGGTGGTGGTATTGTAGTTGCCCAGTCTAATGAGACGGCTGTGGCCGAGTTATGGCGTCATTCTGAACAGAAAGGTTACCACACCAATCTCTTAGGCCCTGCCAGTGCTACTTTGAAATCTTTGGGATATGATACCATTGCAGACACTGAGATGGGGTGTAGTGACCTTGAACCACCATTGAATTCAGACGCCAATCCTCGTAGACCTACTATCCCGAAACCGCTTGCAGAAGGGTTCATCTATGACTGTGTCGAGCTATTCAGAGGATCAGGCAATTGGAGCAGAGCACATCAACAGCATGGTTTTCTCGTGCACGATGGCTTTGATAATGATCACCGTAGACTGTTTTTCAAAGACCTTCTAAACCCGAGTACTTTTCACGAAGTACTCTCCTTGGCATACCGCAGAGTAGTCAGAGAGTTTCATGCCGGACCACCCTGCCTGACCTTTGGCACATTGCCTCGACCTAGACTCAGGAGCAAGACACAGCCTGCTGGCTTCAATCCATCAGACATTCTCACTTCAGAGCATAACATCCTAGCTCGTCGCACCGCCATGATCGGATGTGTGGCCGTGCTTACTGGAGTTTACTTCAGCTGCGAGCAGACAGGTTCCTCTGTCATGTTCCGTATGCACTGCTTTCGTGTCTTGATCTATTTAGGATATGTGATCACTAGGATGGCCTTTTGTGCGTTTGGTTCAGGATTTAACAAGCCATCTCAATGGCTGCATAATAAAGGTTGGTTGGTAGATCTTGAGAGTCGATGTAATTGTAAATGGAGGGGTAAACATTTTGTAATCCAAGGGAGCTTCACTAAGCAATCCATCGAAGAGTTCAATCTCAGGTGCGTTCCTGATGCAGTTTCAGTGTACGGCAGAGCACCTCGCGTCGGCGAAACTGTGGCTAGTTACTCAGCTCAATATCCTTCTGTTTTGATGAATAGGATGGCTAAAGGCAGCCGTGATGCAATCCTCACCGGACCACCGATCATTCCTTTAGCCAGCCGTCTTTTGTCATTTGCAAGGGTTGAACTTGACGCCGATGATGCACCAAAACTTGAACCATGGGTTGATGATGATAGCCATTGGAAACCCAGGGATGGTTTACTTGATAGCCGGGTTACCCTCGGTGCTTCATCGAAAGGTCGATCGTCTAGTTTTGCCATCACCCGAATCTTGAAAATGAGTAAACCTTACATTCTAGGTAGCAACCTTTTTCCTGGGGGACTCCATGTGTACTCCAGCAAGAATCGTGCAGATGCACCCTCTCGTGACCGTGAGGTTGAAAAACCCTCTCGACCTTTACCGCGTTGGTATGAAGATTTGGGCCAGGGCAACTATCAGTTGTTTGACCTGCATTGTCAAGTACCAACACAGGTTGAGAGACCTTATAGCCGACCTATGTGGCTTGGAGCCATATAGGACCCCTTGGCTCAAGTAGCAGACAGCAAGGCAAAAAGCCACAGCTGCACGAACATATGCTGCAAGGTACAACAAAGCAAAGCAGTGGCAAGTCATGGTAGCATTTGACTGGCCAAAGTGGCGCGCAAACACTTTTCAAGCACAGTTTATAGGCAACAATTGTTGAATAATTGTTGTCTATCAACTTCTCTATGAACAAAAATTCGTATATCGGAAGTTTGACAACTAAACTTCCTTGAGGGGTGTATACAGTATATTAACTACTTCATTTTTTGTATATCAAATTTCCGGACCTTTCCTTTAGAGTTACATGTGGAAAGGAAACATAATAACAATCATACCTGTATATATGGACCCTGAGAAAAACTTTGGATTTTTTTGGGCAAATCCTCTCACCACAATTCCACATATGGCCGGATCCCAGTGATCCCAGCTGTTTTTTGCCACTTTCCGACGAGCGTTATACCACAATGCCATTCCATCGAATGCACACTGCCACGCAATAATGCTGCAGGCTTCTAATGCTAAACACTTTGGTGTGCAATCCTTTGCAAATTGCTTTCACCTGGTGCTGTTTATGAAGGGGCCCTGCAATTTATAATTGGTAAATTCCTATCCCTTTTTTTTCCAAAATTCAAACTTTGCAGGGAGCAATTAAACCGACAAGTTTGGAGGATCATAAACAGTCCTAGTCACACGTCGGATCATGTCCTCGTCCAGCATGCACTGAAAAAAGCGAGGGTTGCCAGCTCGAGGAATATAATCATAAACCCTAGGTTGTAGTACCGCAAAAAACACAACCTGTAAGTTTCAAACCCCAAACACCGCTTGTTGAGACCACTTAAGAAAACAGAAACAGCAACCCCAAAATTCTTTGCATATTTTTTGGGTCTGAGTAACATATGTTCGAAGCTATGCATCTTCGGTCGCACTGGAAACCGCAGCTTTGAGGCGTTTAAAGACCAGAGTGCCAAACCTGCACCAAAAGCAAAGAAACATATTTCACTTGGTGGGTACGATACATCCCCTCAAAACATGTTCTTAAGTCATTCTGACGAGCAACTGTTGTAGTTGTCACGGTACTTGTCATACGTTTCCACTAGCACACGGTGCAAGTTCAAGGGTAGCAACCCTGGACCATTCTCAGCAAATGCAACGCTAATTGCGGCCAACGCTTCAAAAACACCATGGATCCACCTTCCAGGTTAACATCAAAAATTCCAAACAATTTCTTTCACATCAATCCTTGTTACCAAAAAAATATCAAATCAAACATCATAGTTTGAAAAAATAACGGCCTATGGACATCACTGGGATGGTCCCGCTGAATTTGAAACGCAATGAGTGCCGCAAAGTGGACCATCATCCGGGACGCTGCACCGTTTAACTTCTTTTGTCCGATTGATGGGTATGCCGTGGTTTTCCCCTGAAGTGTTTGGGTTTGAAACAGAATTGACCGTGCCCTTGAACCATGTGGGATTCCTTAGTTGTGGCTATAATTGGTCCTAAACAAAGCTTTCCAACGCATTTTTTTTGGCACAAAAATGTCAGTAACCAAAAAAACATATCTATTTAGAGGTCCCAGAATCGATTTTCAGTACACCATTCAAGATACCGCCGGTACAGCACAAGCAATCTTTCATCCCGTGATCTCCCTGGAAAGATGTTGGGGCTGTCAGTCCACACCAAAAATGCTGAGGCATAGTTGTCACAATAGATGGCCAAATCCAATATGTGAAGTAAATCTGGATAGATTCCTTCGATTCCCAAACAGTTTTGGGGGAAAATGCCAGAACTTGAAAATGGTCAGATTTTTTTCATACTGTTGATGGCTGAAATCCTGCACCACCTGGGATGTATAAAACTTTGTAAATAGTGGGACAAACTACATATCAACAGGATTTCTTCCACCAACAGTAGTAAGTAAGTAGCTTGGGGGGCGAAACATTTTGCAAAAGACAACTTGAAGATCTTATTCCAGGCTTGGGGTCTCCACGGTGTGAAGCCGGGTATTGTTGTCAACGGCGTAGCTCCGTTTATTCCAATGAATCCCTCTGTTGAAATCAACCTTGCTCACTGGTCGGGCCCAAAAGAAAAACACTCAACATAACTTTTTTCCAGAAAACGAACTAAGTTTAAGGGTATCATTTCCCATACGCTATGCAATTAGCCATGGAATGGACTGCACTGGTGATCGATGCCGCCGCAAAGCTGCGATCTGTAAACGGAATCTTGGCCCCAGTTGGTGTAAAGGTACTCCGAATGCTGATTGCCGCTTTCAGGGTCAGGGTAAGCTATCGCATCACATAGGTAGCAACACTCCCGGTGTCTGTATGATCCTGGTTCCAAGGATTGGTGGGAAACCATGTTGATTGCTAAATTGAATTTTGTAGGAAGTCCGAAGCCCTAGAATTAAGGTTTGTCACACTAATGGGTGATTCTAAAACTCAAAGTTGATACAGAAATTTGGAAGTCGAAGTTCGATTGAGAGAGAACACAGCAGCAACAAAATCAGCATCGCCCTGTACCCCGTCAAATGCATAGCTAAATGGGCCCGACAATCTTGAACCCGCTTTCCGCCAGCGAGTTGGGAAATAAGATCTTGAAAAAGCTCGCCCCCACGGGTCGCAGTCAGGATGCACACCACGACCTGGGATTCAAGATTGTTTGGATGCAGGCTATCATTGTTGAATCTTTTGAAATTTAGAAGGCCTGCGCTAACTACGACGTTAGGGGTTTGGGTGGTTGCCCCACCAAAAAAAATGCAACTACTAAAGCTAAGCTAAGTTTCGAAGTGCCTTGAAAGACCATGCCAACACTTCAAGTATGCTTTGTCTAGCTTGTGGGGTAGTGCGGTCAGTGTTCCTAACACAAGTTAGCAATCTGCTGTCCAGCGTTGAGGAGCTGGCTGAAAGAACAGGCAAAACAGTGAACATCTCAAAGTGGACCTGTGCGTCCGCTCCATCCCCGTATATCCTCAACGGGATACAAGTAAATATATCCTGAGATGTTGGTTGCATACAGGCTGGGGGTCAGTAAGGACATATGCAAACACATTTTCACATAATATACCAATGAATGAAAATAAAGATGCATATTTAAATACATATATATGTCCGAGAAATCTAAATTGATATATATATATATATACACATATTTGAAAAACCCAAACAAAAAACATACTTCAAAGTGCCATGTTTCTGAGCTGCCCATGCCTAAACTTTTGTACAGATCCTGATTCTCTACCCAATACTTCTCAAGACGACCCGGCTCACCAGTGAAAATAGGAAAGAAAATCTCAGGGTGCTCATAGAGGTTAGATACGATGTCGTGCGGAGGCATGACGCTTTGTTTGCAGAAGTCACATTTTCCCAGAAGACGTTGTTGCTGGGTCAACTGTGCCTTGAATCAAGGATCCAACATATCACACTTAGGAAAACACTCAGAAGTATATGTTCCACTCCCAAGTTTTTGTGCGTATAAATTTACCATGCACTAAATCAGCGAAGAGAGAAAATGTTCTGAAGTATTGGGCAAGGTTCTGGGACATCAAACCTTACATGTTTTGTTCATGTAAAAAAAAGATGTTCTTTCCATCTTTTTTTTCTAAGTCCATCCACCATCCAAAAAACCAGAACAAAACAAAACACCCAAAACGCATAAAGTCGATTAAGGAGCTCAAAATACTCCTGGGGCATACATTTTCTCCAAGGCTGTTTCAATACCCATTGATCAAATGTTCGTTCCAATCCCCAACCACCTCCGCATTCGAATCGTTCGTGAAGATCCAAAATATCCTTCCTCAGGATACGGGCCGGGTCTAGGAATTCAACCCTTAAAATTCAGGGATGACATTGCTAGATGAAGAAGTATATGAAATTTTATTTTGATATATAGGTAGGTCAATCCCCCAACAGCTCAACAAATATTTTGGTGCAAACAAATGGGGATATGGCAATGCCTCTGCCAAGACTCGGAACCAAGGAATGGTCCAGCCGGCAGATTCGACCAACAAGCCCCTTGATGGAAGCGACCGATGCCTGGGGGGCAGTAAGTAAAGACTTGGTGAAGAAGTCCTTTAAACATGAAGACCATTCATACTGGACTTGATTGGGTTGTGATTTTGTTTATGGGCCAATCCAGTAACCAACTACTCCCACCTAGGTATATAGACAAGGTGCTTGTCCTTCACACATTTTTTTGAAGAATTCCGCCACCAAGTCGTTCACCACATCTCGTTGCCCCATTGCAGCGAGCCTACAAGTGGGGGTTAGGAAGTCATGTTATGTTTGTGTTGATATGGGCCATTGGTCCTTGGTTCTCAGTTTACCCTTCAAGCACATCCAACATCATTTTTCAAGATGTAAATTCGCAAGTTGCACACCTGATGAATGTAGGATCTTAGTCTTACATGATAACAGCTAGCCTCAAACACTAGGTTTTAAGATAATGCAAGGCAAACAGTTTTTGTCCGTTTTATCGACTGTGGTTTAAGATCGATAAGCCACTGCCATTCCCGTGTTCTCACAGGCAAGGCAACCAAACTAAGCAAAAGCATACTTCGACGCCTTTGCACCCGTGCAGTTACACGTGTTGCAACACGAATATACGATGATGATACAAACGTGTTTTTGTAAAAATACTATTCATAAAACACTTTTCTTGTGGTATAATATGGGAAGTTGACTCATGTGTTAATTTGATGATCCTTTGAGAAGATGGCCAACAAAGATAGCAACACCTGGGTCATTATTGGTTTCCACCTCGCAGTCAAACGTGTTGCAACAAGTAACTGGCTCGAAACCCCGGAAAACATAAAGAAGGATCATCAATATACATCCAGTTCATCGTCACCCTCCTCATACTCACCATCCTCAGCTTCCTCCTCACCCCACCACTCATCATCCTCTACGGGATCTGCTTCCTTGGCCGCCTTGGCCTTGGCCTTTTTGGCCTGTTTCTCACGTTCCTTTTCCGCTGCCTTTTCTTTTCTTGCAATACCTTGAATAGGCCACCCCCCAGCCCAAACCGGAGGTCAACAAAGGTAAGAAAGATCAAGGAATACATATTCATCTATATTTGAAAAAACCTAGTGAAACATTTCACACTGGGACTGCTCTTGTTGAAAACCAAAAACTATGACGATGATGAAACTTAAGCCCCAAACGGGCTTTCCATCCCTTGACGGTGCTTCCAGCATTCTCGAGGTCTTCCAGTGCCGCCTGAAGATTCTGCGTGGTGGATATATCACTGGGAAAATGAGAAGGTGAAACTTGGCTCAAAGGACATTGTCAATGAGTTGATTAAAACATGTATTAGGCACACATTGGCTTAAAGGCCATTGCCTCCAACTCGGAACTTTTCGACTCCTTGATTTTGTAAATCTTCGCAAGTGACTTTTTCTGGAAAGCTGCATCTTCCATCCTAGGGCGATTGGCTAGTGACATGTGTAAAAACCCAACTTTCAAAATTGGCAGATGAAAGTCGACCTTACACACCAATCAGAATAAAAGTATATCAGTATATCTAACTTATTTTCCACCAAGATTCTTTTCAGCAAGGCCCCGGAAAAGAGCGTGGCGTTCTTTCAAGGAATTTCCCATAGCCTCCCAAAAATTTCAAACATAACGGGATCAAAACAAGAACAACATAATCATTGCCAATCAAAGTTTGTTCAAACTTCACTGGTTCTCCTGCCTCTTGATGTGGGATTTTCAATTGTGTAAGCTCCAGCTGGAGTTCCCTAGATTTCTGGCTTTTGTCCCGAAGCCTTAGTCAGAATGGAATGGAAGGAAAATTAAGGAACAAGGAATGTAGAAAATGAATCTTCAACATGGACCATTCCAAAAGAAAATTGGCTTCAAGAGATCCTGTTTATGATGAGCTACGCTTTGATGTCTTTCTGAAGTTGTTTAGCTTCCTCTGCCTTGGGATCTCTTTCCTTCTTTGGATTCTTTGGGGGCCCGCCTGCCTTGCAATCCTTGTTCAGATCAGCTATCTGATTGTCCAAGACCTCCGCCATCCCTTTTTTGGCAGTGCCGGAAGCAGTCCCTCCAGCAGACATACGGGTACCGGCTCTGGTGACATCACCACCTGGGAGGAAGGGAGGATTTGGGAGACCTATAGTGAGGTAAGACTCCAGCAATTTAAAGCAGAAGTTTCCAAACATAAGGTATTTGTCAATTCGAGGTTTCATTCCTGTTTTCTTTTTTTAGTTGAGTGGCTGGTCATGCGATGTTTGGTGTAGACCTTGAACAATCTAAACCTCTCATCGTCGGGGAACTTAGTCCAAGCAGGGCCAATGAATGCTAATGGGAACCCACAACAATTTCTCAAAGCAATCGAATGATTGACAGCCATCCATGAAAAAGGTTGAGAGATCGATGTACAGCATCTTAAGACAAGAGTCTTGAGGATTCTTTTCTCCTTGTTGACCTGAGATCACCAATGTGAACCCCCAATTTCAATAGATCACCAATGTGAACCCCCAATTTCAACAGCAGTTGATGACTGAAATTCAATTAGTTAAGTTTATCCCCAACTTTATTAAGTTTGAAAAATCTGAGGTAATCAGATTTCAGCCATCAACAGAACTTTCCGTACAGCTTGCATATTCTTAAACAGTTTGTCAAACCCTGGGGCGAACGCTGCTCTTCAGCCGTGCAAGATAATCCCTGGAAACAATAGTTGGGGCCAGGAATTGATATGTGACTGCAATGGTTCTATGTATACACAAGATCTAAAGACCCAGTCCTGCCCGCTTGACTCTTGGAATATTGCTCCTCCAGCTGGAACAATGGTACCTTCTCATAGATATCTTCATTCCGCTTTTCTGCTTCCCTAGGACAGTTTGCGGAGTGAATCATATGGCCATGGATGATATCTTTACTGGGGGCCCTACTGCTGGAAATAAGCTTCGACATGCATTTCGCTCCTTGTTGAAGCAAAGTGTGGTTAGGAACTTCGGGGAAAAACACAATATCGTATTGCAGAGTGTTTTTGAGGTCGTGGCAAATTTTCATCCAACATAAATTCTTTGAGCATTGCAAAGCGGTCTTTGCGGCTATGAGCCGCCGCCATATACTTCTCAACCACTCCTGCTTTCAGATTACCTTGGGAAATTCTCCTTTGTAGTTGGTTGTACAAGGCACGGCGTCTTTCAATCGGGATGTCAGCCTGTGGAAGAGAACGGACTTTCTGTTTGGCTTCCTCACTGATATCGCCCGCCTAAGTGTTGACTACATGGTAGTTGATTCAACAAATAAACATGTTTGGAACTCCGCACTAGCATATACTAGCATCTTGCCAACACCAGTGGGAACACATGAACCTTGTGATTTAGATTGATTTAGAGTAAAAGTGTCCAAGGATCCTTCAGCGTCCGACGAGATGGAGATGCATATAGCACGTGGTCAACCTGCGATGCTCGGAAGATTTGGGGTGATAGAACTGGGTGGCTTACTTAAGGCAATCAACATCATAGATTCAATGCCTCAACTGGAGAACCATTTCCTTCCTCAGCAGTTGAGGAGTGTAGATGAACTTGAACAAAGTTGTGACATCAACATGAGGGAAACTTCCACCAAGTTGCACTCACACCTGAAAAGGATCTTCCCAACCTAAGATGATGCAGATTTTATGGGGTCTGACAATCTAATTTACAAACCATGGCAACTCATCACTGAAAGAAGGGTTGGCATTTTCATGAAGCTAAGAAACGATGCAGCCGTAGTGCTACCAGTGGGCGGGGCTGGAGACTCTGGCTTTTTTGTTGAGCGTGGGGGTGTAATCCAAGAATCATCAATGGAATCCATACTGGTTTTGGTCCTAAGTCGAACGACACTTCCTGGAGGTGCCACTTGACCGACCATCTTCTTTTCCTGGCAGGTGGAACTATCTACATAGAGAACATGTCTTTGTTTCTCCATGGGATCGTCAGACTTTAGACAGTTCAGTAAATATCCTTATTCGATGGATGTTTGGAAGATAAAAAAAAGATATGTAGACATGTAACATGGCTATAGTATGTTATTGTTCTTTGGTACCTTGATTAGTTTCTGTATTTTCAAGAATCCTGAACCCCCCCTATCCTGACCTTTGGCATTGCCTCAGCTTCACTGTTGCCTCTTTCGGTTTTCTTCTTCTTCTTTTGGGCTGGCTCTACATCCTCTTCTTGCTGTTCTGTTTTCTTCTTCTTCTTCTGTGGTTCTGGGACTACTGGTTCAACTGGTTCATCACCCGATCTTCCTTTCTTTTTCTTCTGCGCTGGCTCGGGATCTGCTTCGGGTGATGCTTTCATCTCTGTATGCTTCTTCTTCTTCTTCTTCTTTGGTTCTTCTGCTTGTTCTACCTCTCCGGCCACGACATCTTCCACCTGCTCTTCAGGTGTTTTCTTCTTCTTCTTCTTTGGTTCTTCTGCTTGTGGGGCTTCTAATTCGGCCGCTTCAGGTGTCTTCTTCTTCTTCTTCTTTGGTTCTGCTTGTGCGGCTTCTAATTCCGCCGCTTCAGGTGTCTTCTTCTTCTTGTTTGGTTCTTCTGCTTGCGCGGCTTCTAATTCGGCCGCTTCTGGTGTCTTCTTCTTCTTGATCTTCTTTGATTCCACTGGTTCTTCAGCTGTGGCACCCACCACAAACTTCGAAAGATCTTTCCTCTTGATCTCTTTTGGTTTCGTAAGCTCTTGAAGAAGAATCTGTTCGCCCTTTGTTGCTTCTGGAACTTCTTGGTCCTGGACCTTGGTAGGTAGTTTCTTCAATCGCCTCAACTCCCTTTGAGACTCTTCACCTTTGCCTTTTGCTTTTGCCATCAGGGCTAAGGCCAAGGATTTGCCTTTCCCCTTGCCTTAGAGTAAAAAGGGTTTTGCTTTCGTAGGAAAAGAAACGTTTTGAATCAATCACCATTTGAAACATCAGCCAAAATTATTTGTAATATCTGTACAGGCCAACATGTTCTAACTCAAGTCCCAGCCACCCTTGCCGTCAGCGCCCTTCCCAGATTTAGCATCCTTGGAGGCATCACATGGAAGAGGTATATATACCCAGGGGTATATAAAAACTAAGAGTTCTAACTAAATCCATGGCTTAATGGACCAAATTGCAGAAGAGGCTCCATTTTTGGTTGCCCAAACACACCCACAGTTAAGCCAAATGGCTGATTTCCAAATGACACGGTATGACACGTGTCGAGGGCCGCTATGTGGGCGGTGACACGGTATGACACGGTATGACACGGATCACATTTGTTGGCGACAATATGTATTTTCTACTAATTGTATCCCTGAAGCCGTGTCATACGGTGTCATGAGGTGTCATCGCATAGAAGGAGAACTATTTTGACGACATTTTGAGAGCCAAAAGAGTGTCAAACAGGTATCATTCCCATAAATATAAAGGGGTTAGGTGATCAAAATTGGGATCATGAAGAAGATATGAAAAGAAAGGAAGATCTAAGTAAACCAACAGCCCAACCCCAGAAGCACACTTAGCTAGCCTTGCCCTCTTCGAGGATGGCCCTTCAAGATCTGAACCAGAGTCGCTCGTCGACATGGCGCCTGCCATTGGAGCTGCAGAATTAAGTTGGGGGAGTGTTGGCTGTGGCGAGGATCAAGTCTCTGAAATTGTCATTCTGGGTTTTGATGATTCCAGCAAGTTGTACATCTAAAAATATAAGGGTCATGAATCAAAGAAAAGAGATGGAATCAAAAAGCCACAATCCCACCCACCAAGAGAAGAGTGCCCTAAGGTTGATGGAAAAAACATGCACCACTCAGGGGGTACGAAAATCCATTATTATTGAGATAAATCAACATTTCGTACCCCCTGAAAAGTGCAGGGTTTTTCAATCAACAAAATCTAGGTACGTACTTTTGAAGGTCACACATTTGTAAGTGCCATCCGTTGGAACGTTCTGCTATGATATAGCGATGATATATGAAACGAAAGAACGGTTTCAACCCCATGGAATTTTTCACACACCATTGCAGCTATGATCGCGAGTGGCAAGTATTTGCCTCACATGAAATTTAACGCAAAGTTCTGCCCAAAGTGTTGTTTATAAGTTGGAAGGAGGGAGCTCAGAAGTATCATCCTTCACAACATCTGACAGCTCAGAATCTGAGCTGCAGCAGTCTACATCAGCGAACTGAAGCCCCACATCAGACTCAGGAGTCTCCGGAAAGTTCTTCTCATCACCAAAGCTCTTCGCAAACAGGCCAAGTAACTCGGCAAAAAAATGGGAAAGGGCAGTCATGTTGGATCCCACAAATTCTATCAGATTCTATCAAATGTTTTGAAACAGTATATGGAAAAACGTAATTGTCCATCTTTAAAACCTATGTCAACTTCATGAAGTTCCCTCCCCAAATTCACACATTCAAAACTTGGGGATTGCTGGCATCATGAAAACATTCATGCAGCCAAGTGGCATGATATGAGAACTGATATGGATAGATTTGGGAAGCTTTCAAACTCCTGGATCCTGCCTTCAGATGCGGCAGATCATAGTCAAAGGAAACTGCAACATTGAAGGGAAAGCCAACAAACGTGGAATTGTGAGTATTGGAAATTTTCAGATTTGCTTGCAAGAAAAAAGCAATGACAAACTAATAATAAACCAAGTAACTACCCTCCGTCTTCCAGATTTGTCAATGTACCGTCTCACCATTTGTATACTCTTCATGCGTTGGATCTCTTGAAGCTGGATCCTGGCTAATGGTGATAATTTCAGAACACCCATGAACAGTAAACAGCTCACTTTGGGTTCGGTGATGTTCGGTGAATATTTATAATCCAGGCTCATCTTTTGGGGTTTTGTCAAGGTTCGGTTTCAAAATTCTGTTTGAAGGTTTCTCAAGAGAGATTGGGTATAAGAAACACTGCACCCCATCCTGCGTTCAGCTGTCATGCTCTCGCACTTGAGACCATCAAGCCAGGGCGCATTGGATATCAACATCGTTTTTTCCTGAGATCACAGGGCTTTGGGGGCAAAACATTTAAGTAGGCATGCAAAAACAATAATGCATTCATGTCTCTGTGTGGAGGCACCCATCATACCCATATTCAAAAAATATGTTTTTGCCTTGTGTCTTCGAAGAAGCTCCTGTGCGGAACACCCCAATTGCAAACATAGCATGAAAGTTTTTCGGGCATGCTAGTTACTGCTAGTTGGAAGAGTCCCACCTCAAAAGGTTTGTAGAACGGCAAGAGGGAGCTTGACGGCTGCTCCACAATCCAATGACTTCCTTTTCGCCGACAATATTCAATCCTTGGATGCATGTTGCAATCTGCAACAATGAAATTATCTCTTTGTAGTTTAATCAAGAGTGGATCGATATCCTGTTTTTTTTGGCAGCAACAGTAAAGACACAAGATCAGAACAAATCATATCTATTGATAGACTAGGCTCAAATAGCAGATTCGCCGTACGAGTTTGTTGCCTTTTTTGACCGAAGCAATTCGCTTGCATCCTTTCGGTTTCAGCCTGTTTCTAAATGTGCTTCCTCGACTAAGCCAAATCCATTGATTGCAGGGGATGCCTATAAAGAGGCATCCCCCACGAACTAGTCTCCGTAGACATTGTAGTGCTGCTATCCATCCCAGGGCAGTTAACAGATCGTGGTGACGCGAGTACCGTACCTAAGGGGAAGGAACACAGAAAATACAATGACCAAATTGGTTTGTTCATGGTAAGTTTGGTTGCTGGGATACACATGTAAGATGGTGAAATAAATAGATGACATGACAAGGAAACGTCTACTTTCCGAGCGGCAGAAATGTTCCCAGGTGATAGTCCCAAAAACAAGAGTTGAAAAGAGTGGCATGTTTTTTGGCCTTTTGACCCAGACACCCTGGATCTTTACTGATGCTGATGATACAAATCCCCTATAAAAGTAATGGGGTCTTTAGACTTTATCTCATCCAGACTAGCAGCGTCCATTGCAACCGCCTTCAAATTGTACTCAAGGGCCACCGATGTGAGCCGGTGGCTCCCTGCACACAACTCTACGAAGTGGAGGCCAGGGCCAATGTCGTCGACGTCCCCAAAACCTGAGAGAAGAGTTTCACAATGGGTGGGATTGATTTTATGCACACATTTATATATATATATATATGCACACACCCGAAAAAATAATGTTCCAGAAATTCATCAACATGAGGTTGAACCAAACTTTTGTCCAGGAAACTGACCAACAGCATAGAAAGGATACCAGCAAGCACGCTGTACTTCATAGCTATCAATCAGGTCAACCAGTTGGATCTAAACGAAGTTTGGTTGGTTCTATCAGGTGTATGGCTGCAGTCAGGGCAGGAAGGGTCGATTCAAATGCAGGTGGCTCTTGAGCTATAAACCAGTTAGAATTTTCTTGGGTGACATTTACTGGCCTGAAAAAAAACAAAGTCGAACAAATTGCACAGCAACATATCAAGAATCCTGCTACCTTTTTTTCGCAACCCTCGGTGTATGAGGAGCATGGATGTTCATCCACTGCAGCACCCCAAAGTTGTGGCCATCATCGGCTTCTGGGATTCTAAATGCTTCCTACATGATGTAACGTAGCTGTGTGAAATCACACCACTACCCCAAGCCAGGCAAATCTAAGCCTGGCCCTTTGGATCATGTAAAACCTACAAACATTCAACTGTTTCAAGTTGAAGTGATTACCCCGGCCCCTAAGTGGGGAAAACAAGATTTGGTCGGTCGGCAAGGATCAATGGGTAAAAACTTGATATTTTTGGAGTTTTTATATAGACCAATTCAAAAACAATTCAAAACCAGGACCTTGACCCTTGGATTATAAGAAAAGAACGAACCGGAATCACATCCTGCCACCAACCCCATCTTTCGGCTAGCTCAAGCAGCTATCACAAATATATTTAGACCACACTCAAGAATTCCAACAAGTATCTCCTAGATTCAAGAACATTTTGTGGTTGAAGCTCCATCTGTGCTTGGGCCCGTAGTTATACACTCAAACCTCAAAGATACATTTTAGATCTTTTGAAAACATGTCATCACCTAGTACCGTCTACGTTTCACTTCCGCTGGGCTCATCTTGTCAATGATCGCCTTCCGCTGGTGACTGGAGGCCCACATGCTCTCGAAGGTCGCTCTCTTCAAGTTGGGATCCAGCTGATAGCACCTTGGAGTAGCTGATTGGAAAACGGTTGGATGAAAGATTTCGTGACCTGGGGACTATACCCAAATGATATTGTTACACAAAAAACATATGTATCTATTTCAAAATATATTCAATAAAGTTTGCATATCTATTTGTATATATAGTATGTACTATGTATGAACAAAAATATTTCTATGTATATTTAAATACACTGATTGAAACAAATTGTGTCTATGCATATGTGTGTATATTTGTATCCCTGGCGGAAGCTTACCTTGCAAAAAGAAACGGCTAACCCGTGAAGACACCATTGACTACTATACCATACAAATGCTTACAAGGGGCTCCTCTTTGTAACGCCTCTTAGCTTCTCCATAGTTTGTCGACCCCTTAGGCAAACCTGTAGAAGACATATCAGCCTTCTTGGTGGTATCAGCCTTCTTGGTGGTAGACTTAGGAGATTTGACCTTACCAGACTTGACCTTCTTCTTGGGGGACTTCTTCTTGTTGTGAACCGCCAATTCAGGACCAGCTGTATCCTTAGGCAAACGAAGACTGGGTCAAGTTGGGATACATGCCTAATATTTGTTTAAAAAATCAAGATGGGACGGTCTATCAAAACGCAAACTATAAACTGAGGATCCTTTGTAGCCTTAGTCCTTTTGCAAGCTTCTGCCCTTTTAGACGCAGCAAGCATAGTCTTAGCATATGGTGTCACAACTTCAGGTTTGCTGGCAGGATCTCGAGGTGGTGGAGTCACAATGAGAGGCAAATCCTCCTACCAAAAAGGGAATTCAAACCAACAACATTTGATTGGAATCTCTTGTTGGGCTGTTTCTCATACCCCTTGCATATCTTTGAAACTTAAGCACCCCAACTGGCCTTCGGCGTGGGCCCACCTACACTTGCCTCTGCAATTGTGGAACCCCAGGTAGCATGCTCTTCAGCATCATCTTCACCCGGGACCTGGCAGCATGAATGCTGTTGGCATGGCACTTTTGGAGATCAGAGGAAGAAACTTCACCATAAAATCACATCAAGGAGGATTGTCCATTCATGTGAGGACTGGTTTGCCTTCTAAAGTTTTGAAAGACTAGACTAATGGCATTCTTATGACTACATACCAGAGAACCGCCTTCTAAACTCTTACTTGTAGAAGATTTGTTTGATGTCTACAGACCATAACCAATCTACCTCCTGTACACCCTGATCCTGGCCTCCCAGTAGTCGAGCGGTAGCGTTGGAGCTCTCAAGATTGCCTGAAGATGTGGCTGTGCGATAGGTGATGTTTTAATATGGGCTGAATGAATTGATGGAATGCATGCAAGTTAGATAGGCTTAAGATATGCGGAGGTTTCTTGATGCTTTTGCCTTTGAAACAAAAACGACATCATGAAAAGTTCCCATATGTTGTAAACACCGAGCAAAGAAGAATCTAACAAGAAAAAATCACACCCTCACAGGGATCCATGGGGATATCCGATCGCTTTTAATCAGGCAGCCTCCATCTCTGGGTCCATCTTTTCAGCCTCGTCGACGGTGCCAGCAGCTGCGCTGGCATCCAAGAGTCCTGGCAGCAGATTGGGAATGTCATCAACATACTTTCTTTTTTGGCGGGGATTTACAGTGGCGCTAGGGTCCTGAAGTGTCAGACTCGTATAATGACCATAGATAGTCGTCTCCAACATCATCTTGAGAGCAAATTGAAACCAAGTTATCCCCTGACCAAGGGATGCCGGGAAACTTTTTAAAGATGTTTGAAATATCAGCAATGCAAACCAAAACAATCCAAAAGACATTCTGAAAACCTTTTTTAATGACAGGTGAGATACAATTGGACCAGAGCCACTCATCATAAGTCAATTTAACCGCATCATGACGGGCCACACGCTCACCGGTGACTGAATCTATAAGGTCATCTTCATCCCCTTAGGCAGAAAAGCATGAGTGCAGGAACATCATTGGGGTAACAACTTATGATACTTATGTACCAAAATTTTGAAAGGCAACACTCCCCAAAGGTACTGTTTTGGAAAAAACATGCCGGTTCAAGATTGAGAAGCATTGTTCACCATCCAAATCTTCATAGGACTCATCATGGGCAGCTGATGGTACTTCTGTGGGGCACAACTCATCTTGCAACAGTTGTTCCAATTCGGGTTCATATCGAATAGCACGCTGGACCATTCTACCCCCAATTTGATAACTCTGCTGACTACAAGCATCATCATCGCCAGAGTCATCCTCACCCCCATTATCATCACCATTTCCCTCCAAGGCTGCAGATTGATCCGCCGCTTCGGGGTTTGGCATCTCGCCTGGGAGAAACGGTGGACAATGCCGGGGTTTCAGGACAACATAAACTTGGTATAACATACTGTACTTATTAATATCGCAGTACAGTTCCAAAGATGAACTCTTGGACTCTTAGATCTGGGTACTGATGTTTGCTGTTGGTATTTAGATGTAGGTATCTTCTTAGATTTGGTCAAGATACTTGGGCAAAAGGCTGATGCAGGTTCACCAGCCATTGCAGCAGAAACCCACTCCCATTGTTCATTCGAGTAGCCTGAGACGAGGATTGGACTACGTACAAATAGGAAGGTATAAGAATTGTTCAGGTTCACCCAAAAAGTCAGGAATCAACAAGTGACCAATGGTCATGCAATCACTTTTTGGGCAAGAAACCATCCCACCATTGGTCTGCAGATTCAGCACCATAGCCATCCCACCATTGGTCTGCAGATGCAGCAGCTAAACCATCATAACCAGGCTCTTCATCTTCAGCTGGAAATTGAAGAGCTTTTGGAGAAACCTGTGGTCAACACGCAGTGAATTGGCCATGTATTTCTTGCATCTTTTTAAAAAAAAACATGTATGTCAAAATTACGCATGTTTTTTTTTGGTTGTGTTTCACAAGCTGTAGCCTCAACTGGCACTTCGGGATAGAAGTCCTCTTTGAGTTTCCAATTTCTGGCGGGCCAATTAGTCAACATTACCTTAGCTGAAAACCCAAAAAAATCCAACACTATGGAGCAAAAAACAACCAAAGTTGGAGTATGTCATATCCACCCAATATATTGGAACCTAGGTGCAGGTTCAGGTTCTTCTTCATCACTAGACTCCTGCGAAGCTATGTAGAAGGGAACCAAGTTAACTGGTACAATTCTTTCAAAGCAGCTCTAACAAACTCTACCAAGAAGAACTTCAGATAGGTTCGGTTTGATCAACATAGTTTCTGCTGAATGTGCGTTGTAGCAGTTACCTCAACACACCAGTCCTCCATGTGAAAACCAGCAAGCAATTTACTCTCGCCCACCGGAGCAGCAGATAGAGCTGGATGCCGAGGATATTCATTGGAGCCATTCGCCTACAAGATCAGTTGACAGTAACTTCGCTTGAGTAATATGGGCGGCACGCCTATCACTCACTCATGATTGATATGGTTCAGGGATATGTTGGTGATACGAGATTTTTGGGGATCGTCGCAAATCCTACAAGGTCAATGAAAAAACAAAAGGTCAGTCCTCAGAAACTTCAGCTGTGGTCTGAGGATCTTCAGGGATAAAGCCTTTGTCCTGCCAATGTAATGGCTGGATTTATAAGAAGGATTTATTGGGATCGATGGCAGGCAAATTTTTATGGTGGACGTGAAAACAAAAAGTCAGTCCTGACGACAAAAGTTCATTAGATGGCCATAGAATGCTACATCTTCATCGCATTGCTCCATGGGGAGGGTCTCGAGGGCATCCATCGCAGACATGTTATTTTTTGGTGGTCCAAGCCTTTTACGAGCCACCTTGAGAATATATTGCATTCGGCAAGCTTCATCCTTGAAGTCATGACAAGGAGGAAGCTCTAATTGCGATCGCAATTTCCGGACAACTTCAAGACTCAGTTTTTTGGTAATAACCCGTCCACTTCCCAAGAACTTCTTCTGGACCCAGCCATTGAACAAATTTTTGAGGACTGCCCTTTTCAAAGTTCCCATGGGTAAAAGTCGGTTGGTGGTGAGCATTCGCTTTTGATGATCCCGAGTTGACAATCTTTTGGCAAGTTGTTTCACAATGAACCTCACATGGCCCTTTCGAGCAATGTTTTGTCTGGAAGCTCGTGACGGCATGGCCGCAATGGCAATCTAGGTTGTAGAAGGTTTAGATTGTCAAACAAATTCTTTACCCCCATATATGTCAGAAAAAAATTCAGGTGGCATATATATATATATATACATAAATATTATTCATGGTGATAGTCCGCATTTACAAGATTTTATCAGCCCCAAAATTGGATCTGCACTTTGAAATTATGCAGGGGTTACTTACAGTATATGCTGCTTGAGCATTCAAACTGAGGGTATATATTGCCATGAGCCTCTCCCAATCCCACGCATAACACGGAAACTGTTTGCCCCCGAGCACCTCGATCATCCAAGGCACTACCCCCACCGGCTCTACACGCACCGGCGCTGGCCGAGTGACAAGTGGTAAAAGTAAAAAAATCTGAGCTCTCTGGGTGTTACCAGACGTGGTGTTCAAAACTATAGCTATGGATCCTGATTTTTTTCCATGAGCGAGGGATACAAAATGAAACAAGTAAATCTTAAATTTGGGCCGATCGCCCTGCAGAAAGTTTTTGTTTATCTTGAACATGGGTATATGACATTGTGTGCATATTAATACGTTAAACCACCCGCAAATGGGCGCACACACACCTTTAAAGAGATGGACAGCAATGCGGGCCAGGTTTTTTTGCGTGCAAGTACCGAGTTTCAACATGAAAAAAACACCAAATGGCCCAACTTACATTGTATATGCCCATTATGCAAAACACCACACATTCAAAAAACATCTTTGGCCATCGTCCCCCAAAAATGGCAACCTATAGTCTATAGTTGTCCTGAGAAATTTCTTTCCACAAAATGAACCAAAGAAGATATATATATATATAGCAGGGCAAACCTAGGTTGTTATATAAAACCTAGGTTTGCACGTGGCCTATATTTTGCACATCAATACAAAGAATTCTGCGCGGCGCACACTATATTCCCAGAAATCTGCCATGCAAAGCAGGCTGCTTTTGCAATTTTGCGACGCCACATCGCATTTATGTGCAGTTTTGGTTGGCAAATGCTTGCGCATATGCTTAGCACCTGTGGCCAAAGTCATCAGACATAGCACAGGGGTCCTATGTGGTCACTTGGGGCTCCTATGCGACATGGTGCCTTGCAGGGTCCTATGTGGTCGTTCAACCTGTGTTGGTAGCTCAAGTGCCTAGAGTCGCAGGCAGGTGGCTCCGACTTTTACTGCTGATTGCTGGCGATGTCGAGCGGAACCCGGGGCCTCGAAACAACAAACAGAGAGGAGAATTAGATCTTGCAACCGGCTTTCATTCAATCACTGCCAAACGTATGCAGAAATGTTTGACTGCTTTTGAAACCTGGGTTGAGGATGAATTAGGGTTAGATTTCTCCGATGTCATCAAAGATGCAGAAGGATGTGGGTTGAGCCTACGAGCATATGGCCTGCACCTTTATCGATCGGGGTTGCCGTGATACATGCTGACATATGCCATCACTTCAATGCAAGACCGCTGCCCACAATTCAGACACAGTTTGGGGGCAGCGTGGCAAGTTGATAAGAAGTGGCAGATTGCAGAGCCTGGTCATTGCCGACCAGTCATCTCCCTTCCGCTATTTCGTGCTGCCATTTGTCTGGCCTTGGTGTGGGGCTGGAAACGCTTTGCTGGCTTATCGATGATCGCTTTTGCTGGCATGCTGCATCCGGCCGAGTTCATTTGTCTGTCCCGGAAAAATCTGATGCTGCCTCGCGATATGAGTTTTAGCATCACATCTCTGTATATTCATCTGGAAAATCCGAAGACGAGCAGGTTTGCAAGGCAACAACATGTGAAGATCTCCGATCCTGAAATAGTTTCTTTTGTTGATGCCGTGTTCGGAAATTACCCTCTGGACACGAAGTTGTTTGGTGCTTCCTTGAGCGCCTACAGAAACCAATGGAATGCTGTGATGCGCCAGCTCGGCGTACCATGCCTGCAGAAGGACAAAGGCCTGACGCCAGGCACTTTGCGTGGTTCTGGTGCTACAGCAATGTATCTGCAGACGGAAAACATTCCCTTGATTTGCTGGCGTGGACGGTGGGCCCAAGTCAAAACTTTAGAGTACTATTTACAAGAGGTGGCAGCGCAAGTTTTTATACATGCTCTGCCTTTGTCTGCTAGAAACAAGATCGAGTTGTTCAATGCAGCATGCTATGAAGTTTTTTATGCCACATTGCATGAGGCGAGCTCTTTTGCTTGCAGCGCAGGATCCTAATAGTGGAGTGGTCCATCAGCTTTCTTGGCTATTTGACTGTCGAGCTCTACTTGGTGGCGCTGATGTTTTAGCTTCACTGACATAGTGAAGCTGTTTTGCAAAGACTTTGCAGCTCCTAACATGGGAGCTTGGGAAAATCAGTGAAGGTGCGCGAGAGAAATGTGATATGTATACTGTATATACTTAATTACTTAGTTAGTTATTAATTGTTGGATCCAGGAAACATCCTTGACAAGGAATCCATGAGGGCCTTTTTACAGAAGTTGGACCAGTGTTGCTGTTCAAGTTTCGGAGGCCTTGCAGGGACGTTCCACCGTGCTCCAACCAACAGAAACGTAAACCCATGTCGCAAGAATCATGTTGATGCCAATGGATGGCTGATGATGACTGACTCACTGACTTGAGTTGTTTGCAGTATCCGAGCAGACGAACTAGCTGGGGGTGTTCCAGTATTCCTCGCATTACCAGCCTCAATGTTTAAGTAGTGTTAAGCAACAACCACCCACCATCCACTGCAAAATGACACAAGAAAACCACTGGCTCAATCTAGCACAACGAACTACGGTGTGCCCCCCAAAAAAAGATGTGCGGTTTCTACATTGTTATTATAGGTATATCTAGGTGGTGGTTTCAAAGATTCTTATTTTCACCACTATTTTTCGTGGAAGATTCCTAATTTTGACTAATATTTTTCAAAGGGGTTGGTTCAACCACCAACTACTTATCGCAGGATTTTCCATGGTGTTTTCCCGCCAAACCTCAGGCTTGGAAGCCACTCGGGCTGCAGTTTGGTGGATTTTTTTGGTGAAACGAACGTGGCAACTTGGGAAGGTTTGAGAATCCACCGTCGATCTACCCATGAGCTCCCAAAACCTACATTTTAAATCATTTTAAGATATTTGTTTAAATTATCTTTTTTAATGACATGTTCATCCATAATATGGGAAGAGTTCCCACTTTCTAACAATATTTTTGAGCTGGGTTTTAAGCACCACAATGATGGCGAAGTGTGCAGCCTGTCAACTAGACTTGGATGAACACTGGCATGCAGCGGACATATGTTGACAAGATTGTGATCGTTTTTTGCTACTGCTATTGTTTGAGTTTCAATGATTTGAGTGAAATAGAAAACACATGATTAATGTAGGTAGAATCACTTTACAGTCAAATCAATATTTCTTCGTTTGACCCGTGCTTTGAACACAGCATGCAAGAGTGATGCTGTTGGCTCTCTTTATCCCTATCTCGTGAGGTATGATGTCACATTGGAGTCTGTCAAGAATGTTGCCACCATGAGCATGGCTCCGCTGTGCTTTTTGAGTCATTTGGTTTGCGATTCCTCCGATGCAGCTCCATTTGGAGCTTGTAGATACCTGCTTGGATTCTGTGTGAAGTCTCAAGCAAACATTATGCGAAAACATCAAGCATACCGCGATCCACTGAGTCCATGGATCCTTTCCAAAAATCTCAACACCAATAATTATAATTAAGGAATCATAAGTAAGGAACATAATGAATCAGTTGAATCTACAAACCACGTGCAAGTGTCCTTCTAGGTGGTCCAAGTCGTTCACAATAGACTGTTCCATTGGAATAG